>JAESGV010000167.1_pt1 | contig 50723 bp, 49 predicted proteins | sample 9269781 | NCBI WGS metagenome assembly JAESGV01 (sample SAMN15741586, study PRJNA653496) | algae metagenome | isolation source: Tildeniella torsiva UHER 1998/13D and co-occurring heterotrophs from... | place: Slovakia: Slovak Paradise National Park, Hrabusice, Kosice Region | collected 2000-01-01
CGAAGCTCGCCCTCATCGCCGTCGCCAGGAAGCTTCTCGTCACCGCAAACGCCATCATCCGCAATGACACCGTCTTCCAGGCCTGACCGCCACGACGACACAGTTGCCGGCTCGTCGGTCGGCTGCGCCTCCCTTGTCCGGGGTGACGACGGAAAGGTTGAGACCCGACGAAGGCCAGAGGACCGGGATCGGACACTCACCGCCCACCGCCCACCGCCCACCGCCCACCGCCCACCGCCCACCGCCCACCGCCCACCGCCCACCGCCCGCCGCCCGCCGCCCGCCGCCCGCCGCCCACCGCCCACCGCCCACCGCCCACCGCCCACCGCCCACCGCCCACCGCCCACCGCCCGCCGCCCGCCGCCCACTGCCCACTGCCTACTGCCACTGCCTACTGCCTACTGCCTACTGCCGATCTCCCACCCTTGACGCCCGCCTTTCAGGCATGCCCATATTTTCGCCTCGACCGTCGCGGGCGGCCAGTGGGGCAGGGTGCATGACGATCACGGCCGCAGCGGTCGTCAACAGCCGATCGCCGGCCGCCGCGGCCCGCACGCTCGTCGAAGTGGCGGGGGTGACGAAGGCCTTCGGCAGCGGACCCGGCGCGGTGGTCGCGCTCTCCGCCGTGTCGCTGTCGATCTTCGAGAACGAGTTCTTCACGCTGCTCGGTCCGTCCGGCTGCGGAAAGACGACGCTCCTGCGCCTCGTCGCCGGCTTCGAGCACCCGAGCGCCGGCGCGATCCGCCTCGACGGCCGCGACCTCACCGAACTGCCACCGCACAAGCGGCCGGTGAACACCGTCTTCCAGTCCTATGCGCTGTTCCCGCACATGAACGTCGCCGAGAACGTCGCCTTCGGGCTGGCGCGGCTCGGGCGGCCACGCGCCGAGATCGCGAGCCGCGTCGCGCACGTGCTGTCGCTCGTCAAGCTCGAGGCGCTCGCCGACCGGCGGCCGGCGCAACTCTCCGGCGGCCAGCAGCAGCGCGTCGCGCTCGCCCGCGCGCTGGCGCCGGCACCGCGGCTCCTGTTGCTCGACGAGCCGCTGTCGGCGCTCGACCAGAAGCTCCGCCGCGAGATGCAGGGGGAGCTGAAGCGCCTGCAGCGCGAGACCGGCGTCACCTTCGTGCTGGTCACCCACGACCAGGAGGAGGCGCTTGCGATGTCGGACCGCATCGCCGTGATGAGCACCGGCCGGGTGCTGCAGATCGGCGGACCGGCGGAGGTCTACGACCGGCCGGCGACGCGCTTCGTCGCCGACTTCATCGGCGAGGCGAACCTGCTCCCTGCCGCGCTGCTCGGCCGGTCCGGCGGCACCGTGGCGATCCGGCCGGAGCGCGTGCGCCTCGCCCGCGCCGGCGACGGGCCCGCCGAGACGGGCCTGCCGGGCACAGTCACCACCCTGACCTTCCTCGGCTCCGACGTGCTCTACGAGGTGGCGCTGGCGGGCGGCCCGGTGATCAAGGCGCGCCTGCGCGACGCGGCGCCGGGCGTCGAGGCGGGATCGGCGGTGGTCGCGAGTTGGCCGGCGGAGGCCGAGCGGCCGGTCGCCGAGGACCCGACGCCGGCGGGGCCGCGGCCGTGACGGCGGCAACGGCGAGCCCGGGAACCGGCCGATGAGCGGCACGGCGCGCGTCCGCACGCTGCCGCTGCTGGCGCCGGCGCTCGGCATCATCCTCGTCTTCATGGTGGTGCCGATGCTGATCGCCGGCGCCTACTCGTTGCTCACCGCCGGCTCCTACGGCGGCGTGCGGCTGCCGGTCAGCATCGACGCCTACGTGCGCTTCCTGTTCGACCGCGACCTCGACGACAGCCTGATCTTCGACGACACCTACCTCGTCATCTTCGGCCGCTCGATCGCACTCGCCGCCGTGACGACGGTGCTGTCGGTGCTGATCGGCCTGCCGGTCGCCTGGTTCATGGCCTGCCGGGAGAAGCGCACGCGCGACCTCCTGGTGCTCGCCATCACCATCCCGTTCTGGACCAACCTGTTGATCCGCACCTACTGCTGGGTGCTGATCCTGCGCGACCAGGGGCTCGTCAACGCGGCGCTGATCGGCACCGGCGTGACCAGCGAGCCGATCACCTTCCTCTATTCCAACGAGGCGATCCTGCTCGGCCTCGTCTACTCGTTCCTGCCGTTCATGGTGCTGCCGATCTATGCGACGCTCGAGCGGCTCGACCCGCGGCTGGTAGAGGCCGCGCACGACCTCTACGCCGGACGCTGGGCGGCCTTCCGCCACGTCGTCTGGCCGCTCGCCAGGCCCGGCGTGGCGGCCGGCGTGATCCTCGTGTTCGTGCCGGCGCTCGGGGCGTTCCTGGCGCCAGACCTGCTCGGCGGCGGCCGCAAGCTGATGATCGGCAGCCTCATCCACCTGCAGTTCACCTCGTCGCGCAACTGGCCGTTCGGCGCCGCCGCCTCGATGATCCTGATGGCCTTCGTGCTGGTGGCGCTCGTCTTCGCCGCCCGCCGCCGCGCCGGGCAGGTGGCGCCATGACAGGTGGCGCCATGACAGGTGGCACCATGAGAGGACTGGCGCCATGAGTGCGGCCAAGGGCTTCGACTGGCGGGCGACGCCGGGGCTCGGCACGCTGACGGTGCTGACGATCGTCTTCCTCTATGCGCCGCTCGTCGTGCTCGTCGTCTACGCCTTCAACGCCTCCGACCTCGCGATGATGTGGGGCGGCGTCAGCCTCCGATGGTTCGAGAAGGCGCTCGCCAACAGCGACCTCCGGCGGGCCGGGTGGAACTCGATCGTCGTGGCGGTGTCGGCGACGGTGATCTCGACGGCGGTCGCGGTGCCGGCGGCGATCGCGCTCGAGCGCGGCCGCGCCTTCTTTGGCAAGCCGGCGGCGGAATCGGTGATGGCGCTGCCGCTGGTGGTGCCAGAGATCGTCACGGCGATCGCCACGCTGGTGTTCTTCTCGACGATCGGGCTGCGGCTCGGCATCGCCAACGTGGCGATCGCCCACATCGTCTTCTGCATCCCGTTCGCGCTTCTGCCGATCCGGGCGCGGCTGCGCGACATGCCGCGCGACGTCGAGGACGCCGCCCGCGACCTCTATGCCGACTGGCGCCAGGTTTTCCTGCGCGTGACGCTGCCGCTGCTCGCCCCCGGCATCGTCGCCGGCGCGATGCTCGCCTTCATCGTCTCGCTCGACGACTTCCTGATCACGCTGATGGTGGCGGAAGCCGGCTCGACGACGCTTCCCGTCTACCTCTACGGTATGCTCCGCCTCGGCGTGACGCCGGAGGCGAACGCGGCGGCGACGCTGCTGCTCGCCCTCTCGGTCGGGGTGGTGCTCGCGGCCTATCTGGTGATGCGCCGCGGCACGAAGATGGTTCACTGAGACGGTTCACTGGGCCCGGTGGCAGGGCGAGACCCGGCACGACCGGGAACGACGGGACGGGATACCACGCTGCACGACTGAACGACGACCGACAGGATGGGGAACGGCATGATGAAGTCCACGACCCTGAAGCGCTCTGCGCTCGCACTCGCCTTCACGCTCGCCGCCGGAACGGCGCACGCCGAGGGCGATCTCTTCATCTTCAACTGGACCGACTACACCTCGCCGGAGCTGATCGCGAAGTTCGAGAAGGAGACCGGCATCAAGGTCACCCTCGACACCTACGATTCCAACGAGACGCTGCTCGCCAAGCTGAAGTCGGGCTCCACCGGCTACGACATCGCCGTCGTCTCCTCGGACTTCGTGCCGATCTTCGCCAGCGAAGGCCTCGTCGAGAAGATCGACGCGCCGAAGCTCGACGGCTACGCCAACCTCGACCCGCGCTGGGTGAAGCCGGTGTGGGACCCGGAGAACGCCTACTCGATCCCGTGGAACTGGGGCACCACCTCGTTCTCGATCAACACCGACGTCTACAAGGGCCCGGCGGACAGCCTGAAGCTGCTGTTCGAGCCGCCGCCGGAGCTTTCCGGCAAGATCGGCATGTTCAATTCGCCGTCCGAGGTGACGAGCCTCGCGCAGGTCTATCTCGGCATGCCGCCCTGCCAGACCGACCCCGAGAACATGAAGAAGGTGCAGGAGCTTCTGCTCGCGCAGGCGCCGGCGGTGAAGCTCTACAACTCCGACGGCATCATCGAGCGGCAGGCGACCGGCGAGACGATCGCCCACCAGGCCTGGAACGGCGGCGTCATGCGCTCGCGCGAGATGAACCCGGCGATCAAGTACGTCTATCCGAAGGAGGGCGTCGTCGGCTGGATGGACAACGTCGTCGTGCCGACGGGCGCCAAGAACCCGGACAACGCGCGCAAGTTCCTCGCCTTCATCCTGCAGCCCGAGAACATGGCGCTGCAGTCCAACTTCACCAAGTATTCCAACGCGGTGGTCGGCAGCGAGGCGTTCTTCGAGGCCTCCATGAAGGACGCGCCGGAACTCGCGCCGCCGGCCGACCTCAAGGTGGTGTTCACGCCGGCCTGCTCGGAAGAGGCGATCAAGCTGATGGACCGCGTCTGGACGCGCCTGAAGAAGTGAGGCCGGCCCGCGGGTGAGGGCCCGTCACGACGTCGTGCGTTCCTCACGCGCGCCCTCACCTGCCGCCGCTTCGCGACGGCTGTCCTCTCCCGCTCCGCGGGCGAGGATGCTTCGATCCGAAAGGCCTGCCTCCCCATGAAGACGATCTACTCCACCGCCCATCTCGGCCACACCGGCTACTTCGAGGTCGCCGGCGGGGTGATGACGCCCGGCTTCGAGAAGCCGGTCCGGGCGGAGTACATCCGCGCCCGCGTCGAGGCGGTAGCGCTCGGGCCGATCCTGGCGCCGGGCGAACACGGTCTCGAGGCCGCCCGGCGCGTCCACGACGGAGACTACCTCGAGTTCCTGTCGCGGGCGTGGGAGATGTGGGCGGCGACCGACCGGCACACGGCGGCGCTGCCGATGTGCTGGCCGGTGCCGGGGCTCCGCCGCGACGTGCCGCCGGCCTCGATCGACGGCCTGCTCGGCTACTATTCCCTCGACGCCGGGGCGCCGATCGTCGCCGGAACGTGGGGCGCGGTGCGCGGCTCGCTCGACTGCGCGCTGACGGCGGCGGGATTGGTGAAGGGCGGCGAGCGGGCGGCGTTCGCGCTCTGCCGGCCGCCCGGCCACCATGCCGGCTCGGGCTTCATGGGCGGCTACTGCTACATCAACAACGCCGCCGTGGCGGCGCAGTGGTTCCGCGACCAGGGGGCGGCGCGCGTCGCCGTGCTCGACGTCGACTACCACCACGGCAACGGCACGCAGGAGATCTTCTACGAGCGCGCCGACGTCATGGTGCTCAACATCCACGGCGACCCGATGACCGAGTACCCCTTCTTCCTCGGCCATGCCGACGAGCGCGGCGCCGGGGCAGGCGAGGGCTTCAACGTCAACTACCCGCTGCCGTTCGGCACCGCCTACGCCACCTGGGGCGCGGCCCTCGACGACGCCTGCGGCAAGGTCGCCGCCTACGCGCCGGACGTCGTCGTCGTCTCGCTCGGGGTCGACACCTTCGAGCATGACCCGATCAGCCACTTCAAGCTCAGGACGGAGGACTACCCGCGCATCGGCGCCCGCATCGCCGCGCTGGGTCTGCCGACGCTGTTCGTCATGGAGGGCGGCTACGCGGTGGCGGAGATCGGCGTCAACGCGGTGGGCGTGCTCGCCGGCTTCGAGGACCGCTGATGGGCCGCACCGTCACCCTCGGCGTCGTGCAGTTTCCCTGCGCGGCGGAGGTCGGCGAGAACGTCGCCACCGCGGAGCGGCTGGTGCGGGCGGCGGCGGCCGAGGGGGCGAATGTCGTACTGGTGCAGGAATTGTTCGAGGGGCTGTACTTCTGCAGCGAGCAGCGCCCGGACGAGTTCGCCCGCGCCCGGCCGCTCGACGGCCACCCGACGGTCGCGCACTTCGCTAGGCTCGCCGCCGAGCTCGGCGTCGTGATCCCGGTCAGCGTCTTCGAGAAGGCGAACCGGGCCTACTTCAACACCGTCGTGCTTCTCGACGCCGACGGGCGCGAGGCGGGGCGCTATCGCAAGTCGCACATCCCGGACGGGGTCGGCTACCAGGAGAAGTACTATTTCAGCCCCGGCGACACCGGTTTCCGGGCCTTCGACACCCGCTTCGGGCGGATTGGCGTCGGCATCTGCTGGGACCAGTGGTTCCCGGAAGCGGCGCGGGCGATGGCGCTGAAGGGGGCGGAACTGATCCTCTACCCGACGGCGATCGGCTCCGAGCCGCCGGACCCGACGATCGACAGCCGCGACCACTGGCAGACCGTCATGCGCGGCCACGCCGCCGCCAACCTGACGCCTGTCGCGGCGGCGAACCGCGTCGGCAGCGAGCGCGGGCCCGACGGCACCGAGATCACCTTCTACGGCTCGTCCTTCGTCGCCGGGCCGACCGGCGAAGTGCTCGCCTGCGCGCCGCGCACCGGCGAGGCGGTGCTGACGGCGAGCTTCGACCTCGACGCCATCGCCGCCCAGCGCGCCGGCTGGGGCCTGTTCCGCGACCGCCGCCCGGACCTCTACGCGCCGCTGATGACGCTCGACGGCGGGTGAACGGACCCGCTCTCACGGCTCCTGCCGAACCGCCACCTCCGCCCCACGGCGCCGCAACTGGTCCCTGCGCCGCCGCCGCGACCCTGGGCGGCGCGGCAGCAGCGACAGCAGCCGCCGGCGAAGCCGCTGCAGCGGGCCCTCGTGCAGCGCCGCGAACTCGTCGCCGTTCAGATAGCCGAAGCGCAGCAGCGCCGGTGCGAGCGTGCGGTGGAGCGGCCGGACCCGCCAGGACGGCTGCGATCGCCAGCGCCCGGTGCCCGGCGAAGGCTCGAAGATGCCGTCGAGCACGCGCCGGCGCAGCTTCAGCCGCAACAGCAGCGCCTTGCGGTTGGCCGACGAGGGCTCGCACAGGTCCTCGTAGCGGACGCGCAGGTAGCGCGGGCCGAGCACGGCCTCGCCGAACGCGGCGACCTCGCCGTTGACCTTCACCCAGGTGGCGGCCGCCCCCCTCCGCGGATCGCGAAAATAGAGCCCGCCGGTGAGCACGCCGGTGAAGCGCCGGGCCTGGTTCTGGTTCTCCGAAAGCAGCATGTCGCGGCCGTCGCGCACGAGGTGGACGAACACGACGTCCGGCACGAGGGCGGCCAGCACCGGCAGCACCATCACGTTGCGCGGGCACTTCCAGCCCCACCGCGTGCGGTTCTGGTGGGGCAGGGTCGCCCGCATCGCCGCCATCGTCGCCGCCAGGTCGTCGGCGACGGCGCGGCGCATCGTCTCCGGCAGGTCCTCGAAGCGGTAGTCGAGGCCGCGCGTCACCGCCAGGATCGCGTCCATCCAGCGGCGCAGGAACTCGGTGAACAGCACGCAGTCGTAGGCGGAGTTGCGCTCCTTCGGCATGTCGACGCCGTTGCGGTAGAGGAACTCCGCCAGCGCGCGCGTCCCCGAGCCGCCCGAGCCGCCGATGACGATCGGCCCCTTGCCCACGATCCTCGTCACGTCCTGCGGCATCGTCCCCCGTGCGGCTCCCGGCTATGCTGGCCCCAGGCAATGGAATGCCCGCCGCGGCGGCACCGCGCAAACGGAAAGCGGAAGGACAAGATGAAGCGCTCCGAGATCAACCGCATCCTGGAGGAGGCGGAAGCCTTCTTCGACCGCCACGGCCAGAAGCTGCCGCCGTTCGCCTGGTGGACGCCGGACGACTGGCGGGCGCGGCGCGGCGAGGCCGGGCGCCTGCTCGCCGGCCGGCTCGGCTGGGACGTCACCGACTACGGCCGCGGCGACTTCGCGAAGTGCGGCCTGCTGCTGTTCACCGTGCGCAACGGCGACCTCGCGGCGCTCGCCGCCGGCGGCGGCCGCGTCTATGCCGAGAAGGCGATGATCGTCCGCGACGGCCAGCTGACGCCGATGCACACCCACGTGACGAAGACCGAGGACATCATCAACCGCGGCGGCGCGACGCTCGCGATCAAGCTGATGGGCAGCGACACCGCCGGCCGCGTCGACCGGGGCGTGCCGGTCGTCGTCGAGACCGACGGCTTCGAGCGGCGGCTTTCCGGCGGCGACATCGTGCGGCTCGGCCCCGGCGAGAGCGTCACGCTGGTGCCCGGCGTCTGGCACGCCTTCTGGGGCGAGGGCGGCGACGTCTTCGTCGGCGAGGTGTCGACCGTCAACGACGACGTGACCGACAATGTCTTCGCGGAAGCGGTCGCCCGCTTTCCGTCGATCGAGGAGGACGAGCCGTCGCGGCGGCTGCTCGTCAGCGAGTATGGGGTGCTGGGGTGAGGGCGATTCATTGTTAGGGCGGCTGCAAGTGAGGTCGACCATGACAACGATGCAATACAGGGGTTACGCGGCAATCGTGGACTTAGACGCGGATGGCGGGCTCTTCCACGGTGAGTTGGTCGGCACTCGGGACGTCGTAACCTTCCAGGCGCCGGCCGTGGGCGAGATGAACACCGCGTTTGAGGACGGTGTCGACGACTATATTGAATTTTGCACGGCGCGTGGTGAGCTTCCGCAGCCCCCTCAGAAGTCATCCTAGGCCTTGTGCCTAGGATCCAAGGACCGTTCCACTTCGCGACGCTGACGATAGTCCCGGCTGATGCCGCGCTCGTGGCCGTGGATCCTAGGCACAAGGCCTAGGATGACCCGTGGGGGATGCGGTGGCCCATTCCTGACCCTGGCCCGGCTGATCCGTCCCGGGCAACCCACGGCTAACCTCTTCACCCCACCGGCTCCGCCACCCGCACCTCGACGCCCGCCTCGGTGACGAGGGCGGCGGCGGCGGGGTCGGGGGTGCCGGCGGTCAACAGCATGTCGACGGCGTCGAACGGGCAGAAGCGGACGAGCGAGGTCTGCGAGAACTTCGACGCGTCGGCGACGACGACGGTGCGGTGCGAGGCGGCGATGATCGCCTGCTTCAGGCCGGCGTCCGGCAGGCTCATGCACATGATGCCGAGCGCCGGGTCGATGCCGTTGCAGCCGACGAAGCCGATGGCGGCGCGGATGCGCTCCAGCACCAGCGTCGACAAGGGCTCCACCAGCGAGTGCTGCTGCGGCCGGAGCGCCCCGCCGGTGACGATCACCTGGATGCGCGGGATCGCCCGCTCCAGCGCCAGCGCGACGTTGAGGCCGGCCGTGAACACCGTCAGGTCGGAGAGCTCGGCCCGGTCGGCGATGGCGTGGGCGATCTCCATCGTCGTCGTGCCGGCGTCGAGAATGACGCTGTCGCCGTCCGACAGCATGGCGACGGCGGCGGCGGCGATCGCCTTCTTCTCGGCGAGCCGGCTCGTGCTGCGCGCCTCGTAGCGCAGCTCCGGCACCGTCTGCAGCACCCGCATGACGCCGCCGCGCACGCGCCGGAGGCCGCCGTCGCGGGCGAGCCGGTCGACGTCGGCGCGGATCGTCACCTCCGACACGCCGAGCTGGCGGGAGAGATCCTGGATGCGGACGAAATCGCGCGCGCGGACCTGCGTGAGGATCCGCTGCCGACGCTCGGTCGAGTCCAGCGCGTCGGTGGCGGCCGCGACCGGCGCAAGCTCGCGGTGATGGGTGTCGCTCATGCGCGGTCCCCCCCCTGAATTTTCGATATAGAAAGCCATTCCCCGTCATTCCGCAAGCGATTGCATGCGCTCCGAAGTGCTGCGCTGCGGCAGAAATGCTGATGCTATGCAGCATCGAAGCGGCCGTGCTGGACAAGGGGCTTTCGATATGCAAGCTTCGAAACAACAAGAGAAGCGGCGAGGCAAGACCCGCCGCATGGGGAAACACAAGGAAAGCGAGGGCGCTGCATGTCCGGCATCGGCGTGCGTCTCGGACGGCTGTTCCGCCGCGACAGCGGCCGCTCCTTCATGGTGGCGTTCGACCGCACCCTGCTCGAGGGCCCGAGCCCGCACGCCGCCGACGCCGCGGCGACGCTCGACCGCATCATCGCCACCAGCCCGGAGGCGGTGCTGATCGGCCCCGGCCTGATCAAGCATTGCGGGGCGAAGTTCGGCTTCGCGGGGGCTCCCTCGATCGTCGCGCGCATCGACTATCCGATGGTCGCGGAATTCCGCCAATCGGGCACCGAGAAGTACCGCGTGGTGCTCGACCCCGAGCACGCCGCGCGGCTCGGCGCCGACGCGGCCGTGATGTGCCTGATCGACGGCTTCGAGGACCCTGAGAACGCCGCCGACAACATCGCCGCGGTGGCGGACGCGGCGCGGCGCTGCCACGACGTCGGCCTGCCGCTGATCGTCGAGGCGGTGCTGTGGGGCGGCCGCAGCGCCGACCAGAAGGACGCCGAGCGGCTGGCGGTGACGAGCCGCATCGCCGCCGAGCTCGGCGCCGACGCCATCAAGACCCAGTACCCCGGCACCACCGAGGGAATGCGGCGGATCGCCGACTCCTGCCCGGTTCCGGTGCTGGTGCTCGGCGGCGCGACGCAGGACGGTGCGGCCGTCGAAACTTTCGCGCGCGGCGCCATTGCCGGCGGAGCGCGCGGTGTCATCTTCGGACGGAACGTCTGGCAGCGCGACGACATCAGGGCCGTTGCGGCGATGCTGCACCGCCTCGTTCACGCCTAGCCGCAGACGCCTGGCCGCGGACGCCGCCCCGGCGCCCGTGTGCTCCGATCTCAAGGGATCGAGGGGTCGATTGATGGCCGACTTCTTCCTGGGCATCGACGCCGGCGGCACCGCGGTGAAGGCCGCGGTGTTCTCCGCGTCGGGCGAGGAGGTCGGCGTCGCCGCCCGCACGCCGCGCCTGCTGTCGCCGCATGCCGGCCACGCCGAGCGCGACCCCGAGGAGATGTGGCGCCACGTCGGCGAGGCAGTGCCGCGGGCGCTCGCGAGCGCCGGCGTGACAGCCGACGACATCGCGGTGGTCGGCGTCACCGGCTTCGGCAACGGCCTGTTCCTCGTCGACGGCGCCGGCCGGCCCACCGCCAACGGCATCCTCGCCTCCGACATCCGCGCCGCCGGCATCTGCGACGAGTGGACGGAAGAAGGCCTCGGCGCCGAGCACCTCGCCCGCACCGCGCAGACGCTCTGGCCCGGCAAGCCGGCGCCGCTCATCGCCTGGATGGGCCGCCACCGGCCGGAGGTGCTGCAGGCCAGCCATGCGGCGCTGATGTGCAAGGATTTCCTGCGGCTCAGGCTAACCGGCGAGAGGGCGGCGGAGGTCACCGACCAGTCGACCGGCTCGCTCGTCGGGCTCGACCGCACCTACGCGACCGGGCTCCTCGGCGACCTCGGCCTCGGCGGCAGCGTGCGGCTGCTGCCGCCGCTGATCGAGCCGCTGACAGTGGCCGGCGCCGTCACCGCAAAGGCCGCCGCCGAGACCGGGCTGAAGGCGGGCACGCCGGTGACCGGCGGCTGCTGTGACAACCTCGCCGTGATGTACGGCACCGGCGCCGTCGACGACGAGCGCATCGTCGTGATGTCCGGCACCTGGGGCCTGCACCAGGCGTTCCTGCCGGCGCCCGTCACCGACGGGTCGATCCTCATCAGTTCGCACGGGCTGCATCCGGGCGAGTGGCTGGCGATCGAGGGCAGCCCCACCTCGGCGAGCTCGCTCGAGTGGCTGATCGAGGCGTTCCTGAAGCCGGTCGCGGGCGATGCCGCCGACCTGCACGGCTTCTGCAACCGCCTCGTCGCCGAGGCACCCGAGGACGGGCCGCCGGTCTATTTCCTGCCGTTCCTCAACGGCGCGATCGACAACTCCGCGGCGCGCGGCAGCTTTCTCGGGTTCTCGAGCTGGCACCGGCTCGGCCACGCGGTGCGGGCGCTCTACGAGGGCGTCGCCTTCGAGCACCGCCGCCACCTCGAGCGGCTGCTCGCGGTGCGCGCGGCGCCGGTGGCGGTGCGCTTCGCGGGCGGCGCGGCGAAGAGCCGGACGTGGTCGGAGATCTTCGCCGCAGCCCTCGGGCTGACGCTCGAGGTGCCGGCCGGCAGCGAGTTCGGCGCGCGCGGCGCGGCGCTCGTCGCCGCCGCGGTGATCGGCCGCTTCGACAGCCCCGCCGCCGCCGCGGCCGACACCCGCATCGACCGCGTCATCGCCCCCGACCCGGTGCTGCGGGCGAAACTCGAGCGCCGCTATGCCGGCTACCGCACCCTCATCGACACGCTCGCGCCCGCCTGGAAGGAGGTCGCCCCATGACCCGGGAGCCCGTCACCCGAGATGAAGCCGCCTCGACCGTTCCGGTCTTGGAGATGCGCGACATCTCGAAGACCTTTCCGGGCGTCAAGGCGCTGTCGGGGGTGTCGTTCTCCGCCTTCGGCGGCGAGGTGCACGCGCTGATGGGCGAGAACGGCGCCGGCAAGTCGACGCTGATGAAGATCCTGTCGGGCGCCTACCAGGCCGATCCCGGCGGCGAGATCCGCATCGGCGGCGAGACGGCGACGATCGACGGCCCGCTCGCCGGCCGCCGCAACGGCATCGCCATCATCTACCAGGAGCTGGCGCTCGCGCCGAACCTCTCGGTCGCCGAGAACATGTTCCTCGGCGAGGAGATGTCGCGGAACGGGCTGATCGACCGCAAGGCGATGGCGGCGGCGGCCGCACCCGTGCTCGCCCGTCTCGACGCGCCGTTCCTGCCGTCGACGAAGGTCGCGGCGCTGTCGATCGCCGAGCGCCAGCTCGTCGAGATCGCCCGCGCGGTGGCGGCGCGCTCGCGCATCCTCGTCATGGACGAGCCGACCACCTCGCTGTCGACGCACGAGACCGAACGTTTGTTCGCCGTCATCCGGCAGCTGAAGTCGGAAGGCATCGCGATCGTCTACATCAGCCACCGGATGGGCGAGGTCTACGAGCTCGCCGATCGCGTCAGCGTGCTGCGCGACGGCAACTTCATCGGCACGCTCGACCGCGCCGAGATCACCGCCGAGCGGCTGGTGCGCATGATGGTCGGGCGCGAGCTGTCGTCGTTCTTTTCCAAGGAGCACCGGGCGCCGCCGCACGACCGGGCGGTGCTGTTGAAGGTCGAGGGGGTCGGCGACGGCCACCGCATCCGCGACTGCTCGTTCGAAGTGTGGGCAGGCGAAGTGGTTGGCCTGTCGGGCCTCGTCGGCTCCGGCCGAACGGAGCTCGCGCGCCTCGTCTACGGGGCGGATCGCAAGACCAGCGGCCGCATCACCATCGCCGGCGAGGAACGGCAGATCGACGGCCCGCTCGACGCGGTCGACGCCGGGCTCGTCTACCTCACCGAGGACCGCAAGGCGCTCGGCGTCTTCCTCGACATGACGATCCGCGAGAACATCAACCTCGAGGTGATCGCCCGCGACGCCAAGCCGGGCGGCCTACTCAACCTCAAGGCGGCACGCGACCGCGCCGACGCGGCGATGAAGGCGCTGTCGATCCGCGCGCCGCACACCGGCCTCAACGTCGGCGCGCTGTCGGGCGGCAACCAGCAGAAGGTGCTGTTGTCGCGGCTGCTCGAGACGAAGCCGAAGGTCTTGATCCTCGACGAGCCGACGCGCGGCATCGACATCGGCGCGAAGTCGGAGATCTACCGGCTGATCGACGCGCTCGCCCGCGCCGGCAACGCCATCGTGGTGATCTCGAGCGAGCTGCCGGAGATCCTCGGCACCTGCGACCGCGTGCTGGTGATGCGCGACGGCACCATCGCCGGCGAGGTTACGGGCACCCCGGAGGCGCCGATCACCCAGGAAGCGATCATGGCGGTGGCGACCGGCGCCGACGCGCGACACGCGGCCTGAGGGCGGGGCGAAGCGCGACACGACAGCGACAGAACGCCCGCCAAGGGCGACGGACGGACGGAGGGAACGGCGATGGCGGAGATGCGCAGCGGCGGCGCGGGTGAGGCGGCGAAGGCGACGGCGCTGCAGGAGTCGCGCCGCGGGTCGATGCGCCAGATGATCCAGGTGCTCGGCATGCTGCCGGTGCTGATCATCATCTGCATCGCCTTCGAGCTGATGAGCGGCCGCTTCATGAGCTGGCAGAACATTTCCATCGTCGCGCAGCAGGCGTCGATCAACATCGTGCTGGCGGCCGGCATGACGTTCGTCATCCTCACCGGCGGCATCGACCTGTCGGTCGGCGCGATCCTGGCGGCCTCGGCGATGGTGGCGATCATGGGCTCGCTGATCCCCGACTGGGGGATGCTGGGCGTGCCCGCAGCACTCGCCGTCGGCCTCGGCTTCGGGCTGATCAACGGCGCGCTGATCGCGCTCGCCAACCTTCCACCGTTCATCGTGACGCTGGGATCGCTGACGGCGGTGCGCGGCGTGGCGCGCCTGCTCGGCGAGGACACCACGGTGTTCAACCCGGAGCTGCCGTTCGCCTTCATCGGCAACGGCACCCTGTTCGGCGTGCCGTGGCTCGTCATCATCGCGCTCGCGGTGGTGATCGGCTCGTGGATCATCCTCCGGCGCACCGTGCTCGGCACGCGCATCTACGCCGTCGGCGGCAATCCCGACGCGGCGCGGCTCGCCGGCATCAAGGTCTGGCAGATCCTCTTGTTCGTCTACGGCGCGGCCGGGCTGCTCGCCGGCCTCGGCGGGGTGATGGCGGCGGCCCGCCTCTATGCGGCGAACGGCCTGCAGCTCGGCATGAGCTACGAGCTCGACGCGATCGCCGCCGTGATCCTCGGCGGCACCTCGTTCACCGGCGGCATCGGCTCGATCTGGGGCACGCTGATCGGCGCGCTGATCATCGCAATCCTGACGAACGGGCTGATCCTCGTCGGCGTCTCGGACATCTGGCAGTTCATCATCAAGGGCTTGGTGATCATCGGGGCGGTCGCGCTCGACCGCTACCGCCTGCGACACGGCGGGCGCACCTGATCGTCACCCGGAAGGACGGCGGCCGTCGGAAGCGGCCGCCGGTGACACGCGAAGACGTGACACGCGAAGACGTCACACGTGAAGAAGTCATACGTGAAGAACCGGCGAACCCCGCGCCAAGGCGGACCGCCGCCAACGTCAACCGGAGGAGAACCCCATGTCGCTTACCCGCATCGCGATCGGCCTCGCCGTCGCCGCCGCCGCAGTGGCCCCGGCCGCCGCCAAGGACCTCAACACCGTCGGCATCTCGGTCGGCTCGCTCGGCAACCCGTTCTTCGTCGCCACCATCAAGGGCATCGAGGCGTCGGCCAAGAAGATCAACCCCGACACCAGCTTCACCAACACCTCGTCGGACTACGACCTCAACAAGCAGTTCACCCAGGTCGACAACTTCATCGCCGCCGGCGTCGACGTGCTGATGATCAACGCCGTCGATCCGGTGGCGATCGAGCCGGCAATCAAGAAGGCGCAGGCGGCCGGCATCGTCGTCGGCGCCTTCGACGTGTCGGCGAAGGGCGCCGACGTGACGGTGATGACCGACAACGTCAAGGCCGGCGCCATCGCCTGCCAGTATCTCGCCGACCACCTGAAGGGGAAGGGCGAGGTGATCATCGTCAACGGGCCGCAGGTGTCGTCGATCGTCGACCGCGTCAACGGCTGCAAGGAGACCTTCGCCAAGTATCCCGACATCAAGATCCTGTCAGACAACCAGGACGCCAAGGGCTCGCGCGACGGCGGCTTCGCGGTCGGGCAGTCGCTGCTCACCCGCTTCGGCAAGGTCGACGGCATCTTCGCCATCAACGACCCGACGGCGATCGGCGTGAATCTGGCGGCAAAGCAGCTCGGCCGCACCGAGTTCATCATCACCGCGGTGGACGGCGCGCCGGACATCGAGGCGGAGCTGAAGTCCGGCACCTCGCTGATCAAGGCGTCGGCCTCGCAGGACCCCTACACGATGGCGGGCCAGGCGCTCGACATGGCGGTGGAGGTGCTGAAGGGCAACAAGCCGGCCGAGAGCGTCGTGCTGCTCGAGCCGAAGCTGATCACCTCGGAGAACCTCGCCGAGTACAAGGGCTGGACGGCGGCGCGCTGAGCGGAGAAGCAGTGCGTCCCTCCCCTGCCAGGGGGAGGGACAGCCTGCCGAAGGCAGGCAGGGTGGGGCCCGTCCATCACGGGCTCGAGATCGGATTGACGGGCCCCCTCCTGCCGCGCCTGCGGCGCGGCTGTCCTCCCCCCTGGCAGGGGGAGGACGTAGAGCGACTACACCGTCACCTTCAGATCGTGCGGGATGTTGCCGCGCGTGGCGTGCGAGTACGGGCAGACGATGTCGGCGTCGGCGACGAGCTTTTCCGCCGTCGCCTTGTCCATGCCCGGCAGCGAGACGTTGAGCGTCACGGCGATGCCGAAGCCGGTGCCGTCGTCGCGCGGGCCGATGCCGACGTCGGCGGCGACCGTCGTGTCGGCCGGCACCTTCAGGCCCTGCTTGCCAGCGACGAACTTCATCGCGCCGAGGAAACAGGCCGAATGGCCGGCGGCGAACAGCATTTCCGGATTGGCGCCGGCACCGCCCGGCCCGCCGAGCTCCTTCGGCACGACGAGCTGCAGGTCGAGGACGCCGTCGTCGGACTTGGCGCGCCCGTCGCGGCCGCCGGTGGCGGAGGCATGCGCGGTGTAAAGAATGGCCATCGGACTTCTCCCAATTTGGTTTTCCGGTCGCCGTGGGGCGGCCCGCTTGACATTTTGATTGTGCACAATTCTATTGTGTGCTGTCAAGAGCATGGCGTGGTGGCACGCGATCGGATTTTGCGGGATCGAAATGGCCGCGCTATGACGGCGGGGAAGGATGCTCCATGCCGAACCGCGATCCTGCCCCCGATACCGTCCCGCTGCCGCCCGATGCGGGCGCGCTGGCGCTCGACAACCAGCTCTGCTTCGCCGTCTACGCGGCCTCGCACGCCTTCTCGCGCACCTACCGGCCGCTGCTCGAGCGGCTGGGGCTGACCTACCCGCAATATCTCGTCATGCTGGTGCTGTGGGAGCGCGACGGCCTCGCCGTCAAGGCGATCGGCGAGCGGCTGGGCCTCGATTCCGGCACGCTGACGCCACTGTTGAAGCGCCTCGCCGCCGCCGGCCTGGTGACACGCAGCCGCGACACGGAGGACGAGCGTCAGGTCCGCATCGCCCTCAGCGACGCCGGCCGCGCGCTCAGGGCGCAGGCCGCCGGCCTGCCGCCGATCATCGCCGGCCGGCTCGGCCTCGATGTCGCCGAGCTGAAGCGGCTGCGGCGCGAGATCGAAGGTCTGCGGACGGCCCTGGACGCGGCGATCGAGGGCGCCGAAGCCGCCGCGGCGCCAATTCGCGTCCCCGGTGGAACCGCCGGCTGACCGATCGTCCGCTGCGGCCGAGCCGCGGCGGTCGCCTCAACCGCCCGTCGTCGCGCTGCCGGGGGCCGCCCGGGCCGGCCTCGGCTGATCGGCCGCGTCCTTGGCGAGCGCCTCGATCAGCGCGACCGTCTCCTTGTGCACGGCGCTGTCCGGATCGCGGAAGTCGGCCGCGGTGTACCGGCGGCCGAGGGCGGCGAGGCGGACGAGCGCCCGCGCCCGCTGCCGGCGCGTCCGCTTCAGCTCGGTCGGATGGTAGCGGAAGAAGACGCGGAACAGCTCGCCGTCGCCGAGCAGGCCCGAGATCTCCGCCGCCGTGCAGTAGAGCAGGAACAGCACGAGGATCCAGGTCTGGATGAACAGGAAGCGGTTCCACGAGAAGTGGTCGGCGACGTGCCCGCCGAAGCCGAGGACGCCGCCCGTCTCGAACAGATAATGCACAAGTGCCTCGAGCAGCCGGGCGATGAACACGAACGCCCAGTAGACGACGGTCTTGAACAGGATCGGCACGATCAGCGGCGAATGGTCGAAGCGGCGCAGGAACGGCATCTTGTCGGCGACCAGCACCGCCTTGCCGACCACCAGCGCCATCACCACGGCGACGAGGTAGCCGGAGAACTCGATCATGTACTCGGCGAGGATCAGCCGTTGCGTGAAGACGATGAGGTTGAAGCCGACGGCGAAGAAGATCGTCGGCGGCACCACCTGGCGGAACTCGTGCAGGAAGAAGGCGAGCGCGCGGGCGCCGAAGCTCTGCGGCGCCTCGCCTGCGGCGGTCGTGTGCATCGTGCCTGCCCTCCCCGGGCTCGACGTGCCGTCTCGCCATCCGCGGCGGGGCGGTCCCCCGACCGCCGTCAGCCGAGCCCGCCCGCAGTCTCCACGAAGCGGACGACGGCGTCGACACCCTCGCCCGACTTGACGTTGGTGAAGACGAACGGCCGCGACCCGCGCATCTTGCGGGCGTCGCGGTCCATCACCTCGAGCGAGGCGCCGACGAGCGGCGCGAGGTCGATCTTGTTGATGACGAGCAGGTCCGAGCGGGTGATGCCGGGGCCGCCCTTGCGCGGGATCTTGTCGCCGGCCGAGACGTCGATGACGTAGATGGTGATGTCGGCGAGCTCCGGCGAGAAGGTGGCGGCGAGGTTGTCGCCGCCGGATTCGATCAGGATCAGGTCGAGGCCGGGAAAGCGGGCGTTGAGGTCGGCGACGGCGGCGAGGTTGATCGAGGCGTCCTCGCGGATCGCGGTGTGCGGGCAGCCGCCGGTCTCCACGCCGAGGATGCGCTCCGGAGCAAGTGCACCGGAGCGGGTGAGGAACTCCGCGTCCTCCTTGGTGTAGATGTCGTTGGTGATGGCGGCGAGCTCGAAGCGGTCGCGCAGGCGCTTGCAGAGCGCGTCCATCAGCGCCGTCTTGCCCGAGCCGACCGGCCCGCCGACGCCGACGCGCAGGGGGCCGTGCGGCGACTTCGCCGGGCGGACGGGCAGGGGGGTGGGCGCGAACGCCGCGACATCGGTCATGAGCGGAACAGCCTCGTGTACTGGGTCTCGTGGCGGGCGGAGGCAACGTCGGCGCGCAGGCCCGCACCGCCGATGTCGTCGAGCGTCGCCATCTCCGCCTCGGCGGCCACAGTGATCGCCACCGTCATCAGGGCAGCCACCGCGTGCTGACCATCGGTCTGGCCGAGCGGCACCAGCCGGACGGCGGCCGATGAAAGGTTAGCCACGAAAGCAGTCAGACTTGCGGCAAGCGTAGCCGGCAAAGCAAGGCCGCGCGCGGCGGAAATGGCCCCGATCGCGATCGGCAACGCCGCCTGCAGCCCGGCGTCGGCGAGGGTCGCCGCCACCCTCTCGACCGCGTCGCCCGGCCAGGTCTGTCGCACGGCCTTAAGGAAGGCCTCGCCCTGCGCGAGCGATTCGAGCCGCCGCTCTCGGGTCGGCTGCAGCGCCGCGGCGAGTTCCGCGACGCTCGCGAGCCCCGCCGCGTCGCCGGCGTCAACGGCGCGCCAGGCATGGGCGAGCAGGATCATGTCGGAGCGCCCGGCGCCGTGGCGGACGACCCCGTCGAGCCAGGCGACGAGGCTGCCGAGATCGCGCACGGTGCCGTCCTCCACGGCCCATTCGAGCCCGTGGCTGTAGGCGAAGGCGCCGACCGGGAAGGCCGGCGACAGCCAGGTCTGCAGGATCAAGGTCTGCAGGATCGCGGAGGGAGCGTGCGGGCCGGACGCAGCCGATGGGGCGGCGTCTGCGCCCGGCCGGTCCGGCCCGCGCGAAACCGTCACCGTCGCCGCTCCGCCGCCGACCGCCGCACTGGCCGGCTCAACCGCCGTGTGCATGGCCGCCGCCGCACCGTCCGCCGGTCGCCTCGTCGGGAGCGCAATAGCCGTGGTCATCGTGGTCCGGAATGATCGCCGCTTTCGCCGCCAGCTCTTCGGCGACCGCCAGCGACGGCACCGACGCGCGGCTGTGCGCCGGAGCGTGGTGGTGGTCGCGGCGGTCTTGGTGGTTCGGGTCCTGATCCGCCGAATGATGATGGTCGTGGTCGCCGTGGTGGTGGTGCTGCCCGTGATCATCGCCGTGGTGATGGTCGCCGTGCGCGTGCGGTCCGTGCTCGTGCGGTCCGTGCGCATGCCCGTGCGGCTCATGCTCGTGCCCGTGCTCGTGGCCGTGCACGGCGCCGAGGCCGTAGGCGCCGCCTTCAGGGCGGAAGGCGGCGCGCGCCGGCGCGAGGCGGCCGCCGAGGCCCGCCACCATCGCCTCGATGACGTGGTCGCGGCGGATCACCAGCCGGTCGGGGTGCAGTTCCGTCGGCAGGTGGCGGTTGCCGAGGTGCCAGGCGATGCGCACGAGCGCGGACGGCGAGGCGGCGCAGATCACCACCACGTCCTCATCCGCCGCGCGCACCCGTACGATCCGCCCGTCCTCGAGCACCAGCCCGTCGCCGTCCTGCAGCACGGTCGCATCGGCGAGGTCGAGCAGGAAAGCGAGCCCGCCCTCCCCGGTCATCGCCATGCGGCGGCGGTGGCGGTCTTCGCGGTCGAGCACCACCGTGTCGGCGACGGCGGCCGCATCGAAGGTTCCCGCGGGCATGACGACGTGGGCGTGCAAACTCGACCTCCTCGGCGGTATCGACCGGCGTCGCGACGCCGCGCGTGAGCGAAGGCCCTGGTTCAGTCGCGAACGAGGTCGTTCGGCTGCCAGGGCGGGCCGGGCAGGAAATCATCGCTCAGGATGGCGTCGATCTCGTAGGGGCAGGCTTCGGGGAGGAGCGCGAGCGGCAGCCCGGTTTCCGATTGGGCCTTGGTTCGCGCCCACCTGTACGCCCAGGCCAGCGATTCGGCCGGGTAGCGCCGCAGGCTCGGGCTCGCATCGACGATGCCGGCGATGTGCACGCGCTGCTCGCCGATCGTCGACTGCCAGGAGTGCGATCGGAGCCCGGGCTGAAAGTGCCACTTCAGCAGATGGGCGAGGAGGACGCGCAGGCGGCTGCGGATCTCGAGCTTCTGCGAGCGGCCTAAGCCTTCGACCTCCTCGGCGAGATTGTCCCAGTCGAGATCGGCGACGCGACGGTCGTGCAGGCTCGCCGACTGGTGCGACGTCCAGTCGAAGAAGTCTTCCTCATAAGAAGACCGCGTCCGTTCCGAGGCGAGGGACCGTGCCATCGGAGCAGCCTAGAACAGGAAGTAGCGCTGCGCCATCGGCAGCACCGACGCCGGCTCGCAGGTGAGGAGCTCGCCGTCGGCGCGCACCTCGTAGGTCTCGGGGTCCACCTCGATTTCCGGCAGCGCGTCGTTCAGGATCATGTCCTTCTTTCCGATGCCGCGGACGTTCTCGATCGGCAGCACGTGCTTGCAAAGCTTCAGCCTTTCGGCGACGCCGGCCTCCAGCGCGTTCTTCGAGACGAAGGTCACGCAGGATTCCGTCATCGCCCGCCCGTAGGCACCGAACATCGGCCGGTAGTGGACGGGCTGCGGGGTGGGGATCGAGGCGTTCGGGTCGCCCATCGGGGCGGCGGCGATCATGCCGAGCTTGATGACGAGATCCGGCTTCACCCCGAAGAAGGCCGGCGACCACAGCACGAGGTCGGCCAGTTTGCCGACTTCGACGGAGCCGATGTGCTTGCCCATGCCGTGGGCGATCGCCGGGTTGATCGTCACCTTGGCGATGTAGCGGCGGACGCGGAAGTTGTCGTTGCCGCGGCCCTTGTCCTCGGCAAGCGCGCCGCGCTGTACCTTCATCTTGTGGGCCGTCTGCAGAGTGCGGATCAAGACCTCGCCGACGCGGCCCATCGCCTGGCTGTCGGAGGCGATGATCGAGAAGGCGCCCATGTCGTGCAGGATGTCCTCCGCCGCGATCGTCTCCTTGCGGATGCGGCTCTCGGCGAAGGCGACGTCCTCGGGGATGTCCGGGTCGAGGTGGTGGCAGACCATGAGCATGTCGAGGTGCTCCTCGAGCGTGTTCACGGTGTAGGGCCGGGTCGGGTTGGTCGACGACGGGATGACGTTCGGCAGCCCGCACACCTTGATGATGTCCGGCGCATGGCCGCCGCCGGCGCCCTCGGTGTGGAAGGCGTGGATGGTGCGGCCCTTGATCGCCGCCACCGTGTCCTCGACGAAGCCGGACTCGTTCAGCGTATCGGTGTGGATCATCACCTGCACGTCGAGCTCGTCGGCGACCGACAGGCAGCAGTCGATCGCCGCGGGCGTCGTGCCCCAGTCCTCGTGCAGCTTCAGCGAACCGACGCCGGCGTGCACCTGTTCCTCGAGCGCCGCCGGCAGCGCGGCGTTGCCCTTGCCGGAGAGCGACAGGTTCATCGGAAACGAGTCGGCCGCCTGCAGCATGCGGCCGATGTGCCAGGCGCCGGGCGTGCAGGTGGTGGCGTTGGTGCCGGTCGCGGGGCCCGTGCCGCCGCCGAGCATCGTGGTGACGCCGGACATCAGCGCCTCCTCGATCTGCTGCGGGCAGATGAAGTGGATGTGGCAGTCCATGATGCCCGCGGTGAGGATCTTGCCCTCTCCGGCGATCGCCTCGGTCGAGGGGCCGACGATGATGTCGACGCCGGGCTGGACGTCCGGATTGCCCGCCTTGCCGATGCCGACGATGCGCCCGTCGCGCAGGCCGACGTCGGCCTTCACGATGCCTGAGTGGTCGACGATGACGACGTTGGTGATCACCGTGTCGACGGCGCCGCCGTGGCGCGTCACCTGGCTCTGCCCCATGCCGTCGCGGATCACCTTGCCGCCGCCGAACTTCACCTCCTCGCCATAGGTGGTGAAGTCCTTCTCGATCTCGATGACGAGCTCGGTGTCGGCGAGCCTGAGCCGGTCGCCGACCGTCGGGCCGAACATGTGGGCATAGTCGGCACGGGGCATCTTGAAGGGCATGGTCGGTGCCTCGTCAGGCGGTGAGGAGCGTGAAGCCCGGTGCGTCCCGGGCGTCCGTGTCGAAGGTGTAGGTCGTCGTGGCGCCGGCCGTGCGGCCCAGTTCGGCGATCAGGTAGTCGGAGAAGTCCGCCTTGCCGGACCGGAAATGGCCGAGCGCCACCTCGACGGCGTCAACCGACTCGATCAGCACGTCGGGACGAAGCAGCAGCGTCTCCAGTTCCCCGACGACGATCTCCCGAGGGACCTTCTTCTGGCGGATCAAGGTCCACACAAACTCCACCAGCACGACGACGCTGAGGAACACCGGCTGGTCCGGGCTCGCCCGCAGCGCGAGCGCACGTGCGACGGGGGATTGCCTCTCGTCGTCCGAAAGGAAGATGCGAAGGAGAATATTGGTGTCGAAGGCAATCACTCCGCCATTCCCCTAGCGCCGGCTGCGCGCGTCCTGTTCGGCCATCGCGGCGTCTATCGCCGCCGTCGTCTCTCCAATCCGGGCAGACGGCCCACCGCCATAGGCCGCCAGTGAGCCGAAGTGGTCGACGAGGCGGCCGGACTTCTTGCGAAGCGTCGCCTGTCCATCGTCCTCCACGATGATCTCCAACTGATCACCAGGTTCGGCCCGCACCAGACGGCGATAGCCCGCCGGCAGCGTCACCTGTCCTTTCGATGTCACCGTCATCGCGAAGCGCCGCATGAGCCTCACTCCATTTCCTTACATTCTGTAAAAGGTAAGGCGAGCGCAGTCCGCGAGCAACATCAAAGCGCCCCCATCACCCCCTGGCGGAAGCCGTAGACGACCCGCAGGCCGCGGTAGGGGACCAGCGTCACGGTGCGCGACTGGCCGGGCTCGAAGCGCACCGCGGTGCCGGCGGGAATGTCGAGGCGGAAGCCGCGGGCCTGGTCGCGGTCGAAGGCGAGCGCCGGATTGGTCTCTAAGAAATGGTAGTGGCTGCCGACCTGCACCGGCCGATCGCCGGTGTTCGACACCTCCAGCGTCACTGTCGGCTGGCCGGCATTGAGCTCGATCTCGCCCTCGGCGGGCATCAGTTCACCGGGGATCATGGTGCTCTTCCTCTCGGGCGGATCGGTCTCGGACGGGTCGGGGCGCAAAGTCGGGTCGCGGGTCGGGGAGGTGCGGCGCGGCGCACGGTCCGCATCGTGCAGCGGGCAGGCCCGTCACGCCGCGCGGCTGCCGCAGGGGGCCACCCGCAGCACGCGCTCGGTCGACGCCGGGAAGCGCGCGAGCTTGCCGGCGGGGCGCACCGGGCGGCGGACGAGCTCGCCGCCGCAGTTCGGACAGAGGCCGCCGAACTCGCGGGCGGCGCACTCGGCGCAGAAGGTGCACTCGAATGTGCAGATCATCGCGTCCGCCGCGTCCGGCGGCAGGTCGCGGTCGCAGCACTCGCAGTTCGGCCGAAGCTCCAGCATGGCGCGCTCCCTCGCGGCGATCGGTCAGCGGATTGGATGGTGGACGGTGACGAGCTTGGTGCCGTCGGGGAAGGTCGCCTCCACCTGGACGTCGTGGATCATCTCGGCGATGCCCTCCATCACCTGCGCGCGGCCGACGACGTGGGCGCCGGCCTCCATCAGGTCGGCGACGGAGCGGCCGTCGCGGGCGCCCTCGACGACATAGTCGGAGATCAGCGCGATCGCCTCCGGGTAGTTCAGCTTGACGCCGCGCTCCAGCCGGCGGCGCGCCACCATCGCCGCCATCGAGATCAGCAGCTTGTCCTTCTCGCGGGGCGTCAGGTTCATCCGCGTCGCTCTCCGTTGTCGCCCGGGTTGCCGGGCCGCCGGCCGCGGGCCGGCGTTCTGCAAGCCTGCCCATCCGGCGGGCAGAGTAACCAACTTCTCAGCACGACCACACCCTCGGCAGCGGTCGTGCCTCGATCGCGGTGAGAAGCCGCGCCAGCACCGCCCGCAGCAAGGTCGCGTCCGCCGACAACAGCCGCACGACGACGACAGCCTCGAGCGCGCTGGCGCCCGCTTCGACGCGCTCGCCGATCCCGTCGAGGGCGGCGGCGAGCCGCTCGCGGACGGCGTCGAGCCGCTCGGTCGCGCCCTCGCCCGCCACGACGAGCGTGGCGAAGGCGCGGGCGCCGCCGCCGGTCGCCGGGCCGGCGAGGATCGCCGCGGCATCGCCGACGAGCCGCAGCCGGTCGGCGAAGGCGAGCCGCCCGCCGATCCGCACGCTCCAGCGGTCGCGCAGCTCGGCGCGGCGCACCGTCTCCCCCATCGCCGCCCGCCCGAGCACGATCGCCTCGCACGCAACCAATCGGGCGCCCTCGGCCAGCTCGATGTCGAGGCTGCGGTCGAGGCCGGCATCGTCGAAGACGATCGTCTCCTGCGGCAGCCACGACAGCCGCGCGCCGCGGCCGACCGAAAGCCGCGTGGCGACGCGCGCGCAGCCGGCGAGCCGGCGGTAGACGCGCTCCGCCGTCTGCGTCGTCGCGATGGCCGCCGCACCGTCGCCGACGGTGAGATCGATCTCGAAGCGGTCGCCGCCGGTGAGGCCTCCCGCGGTGTTGAGCAGCACCGCCACCGGCGGCCCGCCGGCCGGCGGCCGCGGCAGCCGCGCCTTGCCGGAACCCGCCTGGTAGAGCGTGACGAGCCGTGTGCCCCCCTCGCCGTCGGCCGCGAACGCGACACGGACCTCCCCGCGCGCCCGCTGCAAGGTCGGCGGCGCTCCGGTCGGACGCAGGGCGAGGACGGCTGTCATGGGCGCGTGTCGGATCCGGTGAGCAAGACGACGGGGCGGCGTGGCGTCGGCGACGACCGTTCGAGGGTGCCGCTCGCCGCGTCGCCCGGCAAGCAAGATCGCCGCCAGCCGCCGCCGCGCCGGCCATGCGTCGCCCGGGTAGCGCCCGACGGGGCGGCGTAGGGCGACGACGGTCGCCGCGTTAACCCGGCGATTACCATGTCGGCGTCTATGCTCGGGCCCAAGATTCGGCGCATTCCCGCCGGACCGTCGGCTGGCTCGGACAAAAGGCCTGTGCCGGGCCGGCGACAGCGGAGGATACCGTGGCTTTCCGTCTTCCTCAGCTTTCGAGTTCGCGCAAAGCGACCCGCCGGTCGCGGGTGACCATGCTTGCCGCCGTAGCGGTGCTCGTCGCCGGGCCGGCACTCGCCGATTCCGCCAAGGTCGGCGGCATCTACGACATCTCGTTCGGCGGGCTGTCGTTCGCCCAGGGCAAGCTGTCGCTGGTCGTCGACGGCAATTCCTACTCGGCGAAGGTGTCGATGCGACCGGCCTCGCTCGCCCGCATCTTCTCCTCCGAGCAGGTCGACGCCCAGGCGGCCGGCTGGCTGCGCAACGGCGCGGTGCAGCCGACGCGCTATTCCATGAAGGCGAGCAACAGCGAGAAGTCGAGCTCGGTGCGCATGGACCTTTCGTCCGGCACGCTGAAGTCCGTCGACGTCGATCCTCCCACGAAGCCGCACAAGGACGTCGTGCCCTTGCAGTCGAAGCATTGGCGCGGCGTGCTCGACCCGGTGAGCGCGGTCGTCATGCCGGTGCGCAGCGCCGGCGACGCCCTCGGCCCGGCCGCCTGCAGCCGCACCTTGCCGATCTTCGACGGCTGGACGCGCTTCGACGTGGCGCTGTCCTACCAGGGCACCAAGACCGTCGAGACGAAGTCCTACAAGGGCACGGTGGTGGTGTGCGCGGCGCGCTGGGCGCCGGTCGCCGGCCACCGCCGCAACAAGGAATCCGTCCGCTACATGCAGAACAACCGCGAGCTCGAGGCCTGGCTGGCGCCGGTGCCCGGCACGAGCCTGCTGGTCCCGTTCCGCGTCTCGGTCGGCACCATGCGCGGCACGCTGGTGGTCGAGGCGAGCGACCTGAAGATCAGCGGCCCGACGGTCACGGCGGTCGACACGACCGGCGCGGAGTGATTTCGCCCGCTGCATCGCAACGCCTCCCCCGATCAGTGAAGGCCCGAATCTTAGGGCGGGCTGTCCGTGTGCCCGATCCTCAGTTCTGGGGATTGACTCCCGTCGCGTTCGGAGTCCGTGCCCACAGAGCCAGTGAGGTGTCGAGTCTTCGTCACCGAATCGGCCACTGACGCAAGATTTCGTGGTCGAACCGAGAGTCGTCACCAAGTCTCGTAGGGAACAAAGGCGGACTCGGCTTGAGTCGTCGATTCGGGCTCGATTCGTTCGGGACTCGTTCCAAGCCGGGGATTCTGCCTCGTGATTCCCGCTTCTCTCTCCGTGGTCATCCCAGGCCTTGTCGTTCAGCCCGGAGACATCGCCGCCCCCCGTCGCAGTGTGCGGCGGTCGCGTCCGCGGCATCCGAATGGATCCCCGGGACAACTGTTCAGCCCGGGGATGACTATGGAGGGGGTGAGACACGACGGCGGCACTGGGCATGGGCACCGGCGCTGCCGCAGGGTGCCGGCGCTAGGAGCACTGCGACGATCGCCGGGAGCTCACCCCGCCCGTTCCCCACCCCCGCCGCCCCGTCGTGAATTCTGGCATCCACCCGCCGGCCCGTGCTAGGGACGGTCCTGTCCGTCCACCCGCCGCCCCGATCCGTCCCGGCGGCCTGGGAAGTCGATGAACGTCGAGTCGAGAGTAGCGTCCGCCTCCGTCGTCCGTTCGCGGTCCGTCACCGCCGTGCTCGGGCCGACCAACACCGGCAAGACCCACCTCGCGATCGATCGCATGATCGCGCACGGCAGCGGCCTGATCGGCCTGCCGCTGCGCCTGCTCGCCCGTGAGGTCTACAATCGCGTCGCCGCCCGCGTCGGCACCGACGCCGTCGCCCTCGTCACCGGCGAGGAGCGCATCTCTCCCGCGTCGCCGCGGTTCACCGTCTGCACGGTCGAGGCGATGCCGCGCGCGCCGGACGTGTCGTTCCTGGCGATCGACGAGGTGCAGCTCGCCGGCGACCTGGAGCGCGGCCGCGTCTTCACCGACCGCATCCTGCACGCCCGCGGCCGTGACGAGACGCTGCTGCTCGGCGCCACCACCGTGCGGCCGATGCTGGAGAAGCTGATCCCCGGCCTCAACGTGGTGACGCGGCCGCGCATGTCGGTGCTCGCCTATGCCGGCTCGAAGAAGATCACCCGCCTGCCGGTGCGCAGCGCCATCGTCGCCTTCTCCGCCGATGAGGTCTACGCGATCGCCGAGTTGATCCGCCGCCAGCGCGGCGGCGCGGCCGTGGTGCTCGGCTCGCTCTCGCCGCGCACCCGCAACGCCCAGGTCGAGCTGTTCCAGTCGGGCGACGTCGAGTTCCTCGTCGCCACCGACGCCATCGGCATGGGGCTCAACCTCGACGTCGACCACGTCGCCTTCGCCGGCGACCGCAAATTCGACGGCTATCAGTACCGCCCGCTCAACGCCGCCGAGCTCGGCCAGATCGCCGGCCGCGCCGGCCGCCACATGCGCGACGGCACGTTCGGCGTCACCGGCCGCGTCGCCCCGTTCGAGAACGAGATGGTGGAGGCGCTGGAGAGCCACCGCTTCCAGGCGCTGCGGGTCCTCCAGTGGCGAAATCCCGACCTCGACCTCACCTCGCTCGAGACGCTGCGGCGCTCGCTCGACGAGCCGCCGAGCCAGGAGGGCCTGACGCGGGCGCCGCAGGGAGAGGATTCCGTCAGCCTCGACTACGCCGCCCGCGACCCGGAGATCCGGGCGCTCGCCTCGACGCGGGCGCGCGTGTCGCTGCTGTGGGACGTCTGCCAGGTGCCGGACTATCGCCGCATCGCGCCGGCGAACCACGCCGATCTGGTGCTGGCGCTGTTCGGCTTCCTCGCGCGTTCGGGTAGGATACCCGACGACTGGTTCGCCCGGCAGGTCGACCAGTCGGACCGCACCGACGGCGACATCGACGCGCTTTCCAACCGGATCGCCCACGTTCGGACCTGGACTTATGTCGCCAACCGTGGAGATTGGCTCGCCGATCCCGAGCACTGGCGCGGGGTCACCCGCGACGTCGAGGACCGCCTCTCGGACGCCCTGCACGAACGGCTCACCCGCCGCTTCGTCGACCGGCGGACGAGTGTGCTGATGAAACGCCTGAGAGAAAACGCGATGCTCGAAGCGGAGATCACGCCGGCCGGAGACGTCTCTGTCGAAGGCCAGCACGTCGGACGGCTCACCGGCTTCCGCTTCGTCGCCGATTCCGGCGCCGGCGGCGGCGAAGGGCCCGAGGCGAAGGCCCTGCGCAGCGCTGCCGCCAAGGCGCTGGCGAGCGAGATCGAGGGGCGCGCCGACCGGCTCGGCCGCGCCACCGACACGGACCTCGTGCTCGCCGCCGACGGCGCCATCCGCTGGCTCGGCGAGCCGATCGCCAAGCTCATCCCCGGCGACGACGTGCTGGCGCCGGGTTTCGTCGTGCTCGCCGACGAGCAGCTCACAGGACCGGCCCGCGAGCGCGTGCAGGCGCGCCTCGCCACCTGGCTGAAGACCCAGGTCGAGACGCTGCTGAAGCCGCTCATCGACCTGCGCAACGCCACCGAGCTGCCCGGGCTGCCGCGCGGCATCGCCTTCCGCATCGCCGAGGCGCTCGGCGTCGTCGAGCGGCCGGCGATCGCCGAGGACGTCAAGGGGCTCGACCAGGCCGCCCGCGCCGGGCTGCGGTCGCTCGGTGTACGCTTCGGCGCCTACCACCTGTTCGTGCCGGCGCTGTTGAAGCCGGCGCCGAGCCGGCTGCTCGCCGAGCTGTGGGCGCTGAAGCACGCGAGCCTCGACGTGCCAGGGCTGCTCGAGGTGCCGCAGCTCTCCGCCTCCGGCCGCACGTCGATCAAGGTGGACCCGGCCGTGCCGGTCGAGCTCTACCGCGTCTGTGGCTTCAAGGCGTGCGGCGGCCGCGCCGTGCGCATCGACATCCTCGAGCGCCTCGCCGACCTGATCCGGCCGATCCTCGCCTGGCGCCCCGGCCCGGAAGCCGGCCCGCCGCCGGACGGCGCGCATCCCGGCGGCGGCTTCATGGCCACCGTCCGCATGACGTCGCTGGTCGGCTGCGCCGGCGAGGACTTCGCCTCGATCCTGCGCGGCCTTGGCTATCGCATGGACCGCCGCCCGCTGCCGCCGCCGCGGCCGGTCGTGGCGGCGCCTGTCGAGGCGGTTGCGAGCGTTGCGCCCGCCGATGCGGCCAATGAATCGGCAACGTCGGGCGACGTCGCCGCGGCGACGTTCTCGTCGATGTCCGACGCCAGCGACGCTGCCACGGCAGCGCCCGAGGCGTCGGCCGAGACCGAAGCTGCCGGCGACACCGGTGTCGACGTGTCCGACACCGTCGCCGAGCCCGAGCCCGAGCCCGCGCCGGCGGAGGCCGCCGCGACGCCAGACGAGGGCTTGCCGGAGGCCGTTGTCGCAGAGGACGACGCCACCGCAGCGGCAGCCCCCGGGGAGCAGGCCGAACACGACGGGGCACCGTCCGCCGTGGCCCTGTCGGAGGATGCGCCGCCCGCGCCGATCGACGGTGACGGCGAAGACGTCGCGTCGGAGGCCGCAGCATCGGACGAAGCGGCGCCCGACGACACGACGCCCGACCACACGACGCCCGACGACACGATGGTTGCCGGAGCGTCGGCATCCGAAGCCTCCGAGGCCGCGTCCGCCGATGCGCCGCCTGACGAGCGTGCCGCCGTTTCCGAAACGCCCGAGGCGGCGTCCGAGGAAGCCGCCCCCACGGCCGAGCCCGTGCTGGTCGACGTGTGGCGTCCCGGCCGCATCGAGCGCCGCGGCGACGCACGGCCGCGACCCGAGCGCACGCGCGAGCGTCCGCAGGACCGTCGCGGCGAGCGCGGCCCGCGCTCTGCCGACCGCGGCCCACGCCCCGCCGCCGACGCCCCCGCTGCCCAGGCGGCCGGCGGCGAGCCGCCGGCGACCGGCACCGACGCGACCGCGCCCGGCGACCGCCGTGGCTCGAGGCGCAACGATCGGCCCAACGACCGTCGCCCCGATCGCCCGCGCGAGGACGGCGGGCGCGGGCGGCCGGCACAAGGCCCATCGGACAACCGCCCATCGGACAACCGCCGATCCGACAGCCGCCGTGCCGACGAGCGCCGCGACGGGCCGCCGCGGGACGCCCAGCGCGGCCGGGACGAGCGGCCCCGCGACGACCGTCCGCGCGACGACCGCCCGCGCGACGGCGGTCGTGGCCGCCAGGCCGATCCGAATTCGCCGTTCGCGGCGCTCGCCGCGCTGAAGGCGGATCTCGAGCGGCGCGCCAAGGAGCGTTCATGACCGGCGCGGAGCCTCGCCGCGCCCGATGAGCATCGACGCGCAGCGCCTCGACAAGTGGCTGTGGTTCGCCCGCGTGGTGAAGACACGGCCCCTCGCCAAGGCGCTCGTCGAGGCCGGCAAGGTGCGCGTCAACCGCGACCGGGTGACCAGTGCCGACCGGCTGGTGCGGATCGGCGACGTGCTCACCGTGGTGGTCGCCGGCCGCGTGCGCGTGCTCGAGGTGATCGGCTTCGCCGAGCGCCGCGGCGACCCGCAGTCGGTGGCGGCGCTCTGGCGCGACCGTGCCCCGTCGCCCGACGGAACCGCCGACGAAGAGGACGGCTGACCGCCGTTCGTCGGCGACGTCGTCGATGCCTGGGGAAAACATCCGCGAGAGCCGTCGCGCGCGCTGCCGACTCTTGTCAGTGAGTCACGGTATATTGTACCCTTCGATCGTACCGACACGACATATCGTGTCCGTCGCACTCGAAAGATCCCGACACCATCTCTGCAGCGTCAGCGGGCCCTCCCTGCCCGGCGCTGGCGGATTCGGAGTCCGGGTCTGCAAGGGAAGGAAGAGGCGACATGTCCTGGACCGACGAGCGGGTCGACACGCTGAAGCGCCTGTGGACGGACGGCCTGAGCGCGAGCCAGATCGCCGCCTCGCTGGGCGAGGTGACGCGCAACGCCGTGATCGGCAAGATCCACCGGCTCGGCCTCTCCGGCCGGGCCCGCACCGGGCAGCCGGCGGTGGGGGTGCAGCACAAGGCGAAGCCGGCGGCGCCGGCGATGCGCCGCGCCATCCGCCCGACCGTCGCCTCGGTGGGCAACACCGCGCTCGCGGCCGAGCCGGCCTATGCCGTCGCCAGCCGGCCCGAGCCCGAGCAGCAGGCCGAGATCGTGCCGATCGGCCAGCGCGTCACCATCATGATGCTGACCGAGCAGACCTGCCGCTGGCCGATCGGCGATCCCGGCAGCGAGGGCTTCACCTTCTGCGGCCGCCGCTCCGACACCGGCATCCCGTACTGCACGGCGCACGCCCGCATCGCCTATCAGCCGGCGGAGCGTCGGCGGGACCGCGGCAACCATCGCGACCACTGATCGCGGGCACCGGCGACGGGGAAGAACGGGTGAGCGGCCGAGCGTCCACGGCGGCCCGCCGGCTTCAATGCCCGCCTATTGGCCGGCCGGCTCCGGCCAGATCTGCTCTCGCAGGCACTCGACGTCCGGTGCGCGCTGGGTGAGGCCGCTCTTCGACGGATCCTTGATGGCGATCTTGGCGACGCACGTCGTCACGTAGCTCGCCACGACGTCCTCGCCGTCGTAGGCGAGCGAGGAATAGGAAAGCGACGAATAGGCGAACGGCCGTTCGCTCGGCGAGGTCGCGGCCGTGATGTCGCCGATGCAGGAATGCTCGAGGTTCGCCGGCGGGAGCGGCGTTTCCGTGCAGCGCTCGCCGAGCACGATGGTGTTCGACGACCCGTCGGTGAGCGTCGCCGGGGAGAGATTGGTGCAGGCCCGCAGGCCATCGTCACGCCACGACCAGGTGAACACCGTGAGGTCGTTGGAGATCGCGCGCACCGAGCCGTCTCCGAGGTCGAAGCGGGCGTTGCGCTCGAAGGATGTCGCCGCCGAGCCGACATAGGCCCAGTAGGGCGGCGGCGTGCAGGCGTCGGCGAACGCGGGGGCCATCGAAACCAGCGTCGCGGCGGCTGCAAGGGCGAGTGTCGCTCGCGTCGTCATGGCGTGGTCCCCCCGTTGGTATTCTTTGTCGCCGCGCGGTGTAGGGCGTCGGCGGTGGAGGAATGGCCCGGAGGGCCACCGCTACGCTCACTCAACAAGGGTCGTCATCCCAGGCCTTGCGCCTGGGATGCATTCCTCTCCACGAGCGCTACCGTCGAGGCTGCCGCACCGTTGCCTGGATCCCAGGCTCAAGGCCTGGGATGACTCGCGATGGGGGTATGTGCAAGGAAGCGGTCCGGTCTTCCTCCCCTTCGCCTCTCTACAGGCATGGGCGAGACCGGGTGTTCGCCTCCTCCTGCGGTGCCTACTCCTGCACCGTCGTCGGCACCGGTGTCATCGGGCCCTGGGCGGTGGTGATCGGCACCGACGGGCCGGAGGCCGTCTCGGCCTTGCCGAAGGGGCAGGCGGCGGCGGGAAGCGTCGCGGCGGCGAGCAGCGCGAGCGCCGCCAAGGAAGTGGTCAGTCGGGTCATCTCGATCCTCCTCCGTGATCGGCGCACCGACGACGCGGCGACGCCAACATCCCAGCCTGGAGAAAAGGTAGCACGCTTCGCCGCGACGGCAACGACTCGTTGACCGGACGCGTGCACGATGGCGCGAGCCGGGAGATGCCGACGTGACGAGGTGGATGTGCGCGACGGTCATCTGATCGAATCCTTCCTGGAGATGATGTCGGCCGAGCGCGGCGCGGCGGCGAACACGCTCGACGCCTACCGGCGCGACCTCGAGGACTTCGCCCGCTTCCTCGGCGACGCCCCGGTGTCGGCGGCGAGCGCCGACGACGTGCGCGGCTATCTCGCCGACCTGACGGCGCGCGGCTTCGCCGCCACCTCGCAGGCGCGCCGGCTGTCGGCGCTGCGCCGCTTCCACCGCTTCCTGTTCGCCGAGGGCATCCGCGGCGACGACCCGACCGGCCCGATCGATTCACCCAAGCGCCGCCGGCCACTGCCGAAGCTTTTGTCGGAAGCGGAGATGCGCGCCATCCTGTCGACGGCTGGCGAACAGGCGATCTCCGAGGAGGCGAGCGCGGCGGCGCGGCTGCGGGCGGCGCGGCTCGTCGCGCTGGTCGAGACCGCCTACGCCACCGGCCTGCGCGTCTCCGAGCTCGTGGCGCTGCCGGCGGCGGCGGCGCGGCCGGGGCTCGAGGCGATCGTCGTGCGCGGCAAGGGCGGGCGGGAGCGGATGGTGCCGCTCAGCCCGCGATCGAAGGCCGCCATCGGCGCGTTCCGGGCGCTCGCCGGCGGCAAGCCGGGGCGCTGGCTGTTCCCCTCGCACGGCGCGAGCGGCCACCTGACGCGCCAGGCGTTCGCCCGCGACCTGAAGCGCATCGCGGCGCTCGCCGGCATCCCCGCAGCAAGGGTGTCGCCGCACGTCGTCCGCCATGCGTTTGCGAGCCACCTGCTCGCCGGCGGTGCCGACCTGCGCTCGCTGCAGGCACTGCTCGGCCACGCCGACATCGCCACGACCGAGATCTACACGCACGTGCTCGACGAGCGGCTGACGGCGCTCGTCACCGAGCACCATCCGCTCGCGGACTTGCCGGGCGCAGACTTGCCCCCCGCAGACCTGCCGGCGCCGGCAAAGCCGCCGCGCAAGCGGGCGGCCTGATCCGGTCAGGCGACGCGCACGCCCTCGCGCCAGACGGCGCGCACCACCGGCACGGTGCCCGGCCGGTAGCGGACGCGCACGAGGTCGGCGCGCCGTCCGACGTCGATCGCGCCGCGATCGGTGAGGCCGACGGTTTCGGCCGGCACGCGCGAGACGAGCCGCACCGCCGCGGGAAGGTCCATCGACGGGACCCGCTCCGGCAGGATGAACGCTGCCTGCAAGAGCGAGAACGGCACGTAGTCCGACGACAGGATGTCGAGCAGGCCGCGCGCCGCGAGGTCCGTGGCGGCGGCGTTGCCGGAGTGCGAACCGCCGCGCACGACGTTCGGCGCCCCCATCAGCACCTTCATGCCGGCCGCCCGCGACGCCGCTGCGGCCTCGACGGTGGTCGGGAACTCGGCGATGGCGACGCCGTCGGCGGCGGCTTCCGCGACATGCGCCGGCGTCGCGTCGTCGTGGCTCGCGAGAATCGCGCCGCCGTGGCGCGCCATCGCGACGATCGCCGGCCGGTTGGCGTTGGCGACGCGGGTGCCTTCCGCCAGCCGCTCGGCGACGTAGGCTTCCAGCGCGTCGGGGGCGAGCCGCGCGGTCTCCGGATAGAAGCGGTGGTAGGCCTCCATGCGGGCGAACTGCCGCTGGCCGGGGGTGTGGTCCATCAGCGAGGCGAGCCGCACGGTGCCGGTGGCGAACAGCGGCTCCGCGTCCGACAACAGCAGCTCCGAAGAGATCTCGCAGCGTACGTGGATGAAGTGGTCGGCCTTCAGCCGGTCCTCCGCGCGCGCTGTCGCGATCGCCTCGGCGAGCACGAGGGAATCGCGACCGATCGGCCGGCCGTCGGCGTCGCCGGCGCGGATCGCGTCGAACACGGTCACGATACCGGCGCCGATCACCTGCGCGTCGTGCGCCTGCAGCGCGGCGATCGGGTTCCAGTGCACGCCGGGGCGCGGCCGGTAGTGGCTCTCGAGATGGTCGGTGTGGAGCTCGACGAGGCCCGGCAGCAGCACGTCGCCGTCGAGGTCCTCGCCGGCGCGGGCGGGACCCTCGTCGATCGCCACGATGCGGCCGTCGCGGATCACCAGGGCGCCGTCGACGACGCGGTCGTCCAGCACCATGCGGGCGCCCGACAGCACCAGATCGGACGCCATCAGCCGTCTCCCTCGACGGACGCGAAGCGACGACCGCCGCCGGCGAGCGGCACGGCGCGGAAAATCCTGAACGCCGCCGCCGGCGCCGGTTCGACGAACAGCGTCAGCGCGTCGACCAGCACCGGCCGGCCGAGCACCGGCGCGAAGAAGGCCGTGGCCGCGGCGGCGAGCCGCGCGCCGAGCGCCGGGTCGACGGCGTCGGTCAGCGTCATGTGGAAGCCGAACTCCTCGAAGACGTAAGGGTATCCCCAGCGCTCGAGCATCTCGCGCTGCCGCGGCGAAAGGGTGGCCGGCCGGCGGCGGGCCAGCTCGTCGGCGTCGGGCGGTGCGCGGAAGCCGTCGAGCTCGGCGACGACGCGATCGGCCAGGCGGTGGAGCGCGGCGACCGGCGCGCGCGGCACCAGCGCGACGAAGGCGCCGAGGCGGGCGACCTCAAGGGCGGGAAGGGTGACGGCCGGCAATGTCGTGGCAAGGCGCTCGGTCGCCTCGGCGAGCTCGGCGGCAGTGCGGCCCTCGGCGAGGCGGAACGGCGGCTTCAGCGTCGCGTGGAAGCCGTAGCGGCGGGCGGACGCGGTGGCGGCCTCGACTTCCGGGCCGCTCACCCCGTCGATCTCCGGCTGCCTCAGCGCCCGCCCGTCCGCCGCGTCGCGGCCGAGCCAGCGGGCGCCGAGACGGGCGATGAGCGCGGTGTCGCGCGGCGCGAAATAGACGGCATGGCGCATGGCGGGCGGCGGTCTCCAGCCGGCTCCGACGCGCCGGCGCGCCCTCTTAGCAGGCCGATCGTGGCGAGGCGACGGCGAAGCCCGCCGCCGCCGGGCTCAGATCGCGCCGCCCGCCTTGACGGCGACGAGGCCGGCGACGACCACCGCCGCGGCGCCCCAGCGCAGTGCGCCGAAGCGCTCGTGCAACAGCGTGGCGCCGAGCGCGGCGGCGAACAGCACCGAAGTCTCGCGCACCGCGGAGACGAAGGCGATCGGCGCCACCGTCATCGCCCACAGCGCAAGCCCGTAGGAGATGCCGGACATCGCCCCGCCGACGAGCCCGACGCCGGCATGGCGCATCAGGCGCACCGCCATCGGGCGCCCGTGGCGCGCCAGCGCCCAGGCGGCGTTGGTGACGCCGGAGGCGAGCATCACCCAGGCGGCGTAGGTGGCCGCCTCGCCGGAAAGCCGCACGCCGACGCCGTCGACCAGCGTGTAGCTCGCGATGATGCCGGCGTTGAGCAGCGCCGCCCCGAGCGCCGGCCGGCCGGAACGACCGGCCCGCAGCCCCTCGAGGCCGAGCGCGACGACGCCGAGCGAGACGAGCAGGATGCCGGCGAAGCCGACGAGGCCGGTATACTCCGACAGCACCACGGCGCCGAAGGCGGTGACGAGGATCGGCGCCAGCCCGCGCATCAGCGGATAGGCGACGGAAAGGTCGGCACCGCGGTAGGCGCGCGCCAACAGCGCGAAGTAGACGATGTGCACCAGGCTGGTGGTGACCACGAAGACAAAGGCGGCCGGGTCCATCGCCGGCAGGAACGGCAGCGCCACCACCGCGATGATGCCGCCGCCGGTGGCCACCGCGATCGCCGCCGCCTCGCGGTCGTCGACCTTCTTCACCGCCGCGTTCCAGCCGGCGTGCAGCGCGGCCGCGAAGATCAGGATGAGCAGGACGCCGAGGGACATCGTTGGCACTCCGTCCGGCCGACCGCCTTCGCCACGGGATACTTCCAGCGAAGCGCGGCGGCGGGCTCCCGCGGAAGTGGCGCGCGAGCCGGACAGCCGGCACAATGGACCGGAGCGCCATATTTGTCTATAAGACTAGACGAATAATTTTCGCCGGCAAACCGACTGGAGGCGTGCGTGGGCGAGACCGATCCGAGCGAGGGGGCACGACGCGACGGGCCGCCCTCGGTGGTGCGCGGCAGCGGCGTGTCGGCCTGGCGGCAGATCGCCGATGCGCTCCGCGAGGAGATCGGCGCCGGCCTCGTGGCGGCGGGCGCGCGCCTGCCGACCGAGGCGGAACTGGCGCTGCGCTTCCGCGTCAACCGCCACACCATCCGCCGGGCGATCGCGGCCCTCGCCGCCGAGGGGCTGGTGCGCGCCGACCAGGGCCGCGGCACCTTCGTGGCGGAGCGGCCGCTGCCCTATCCGATCGGCCGGCGGACGCGGTTCTCCACCGCCGTCGAGGCGGCAGCGCGCACGCCGACGCGCATCCTCATCGGCGCGGCGATCGAACCGGCGTCGCCGGCGCTGGCGGCGCGGCTCGGCCTTGCCGCCGGCGCGCCGATGCACCGCCTGGAGACGCTGAGCGCCGTCGACGGCGCGCCGATGTCGGTGGCGACGAGTTGGCTGTCGGTGGAGCGCTTTCCGGACTTCGCCGCGGTGGTGGCGCAGACCGGCTCGTTCACCACGGCGTTCGCGCGCGCCGGCGTCGCCGACTACGTGCGGCTGGAGACGCGCATCCGCGCCGCGATCGCCGACGGCGACGACGCCGTGCGGCTGGGGCTCTCCGCCGGCGCGGCGGTGCTGGTGACCGACAGCATCGACGGCGACACCGCCGGCCGGCCGCTCGACTTCAGCCGCTCGCGCTTCGCCGCCGACCGCATCGAGCTGATCGTCGGCGCCTGAACGGCGGCGACGCCCCGCTATTCCGTGACGATCTTCACCGCCATGCCGGGCTTCAGGTCGTCCGGCGTGGCGACCGCGTTCATCACCATGAACAGCGGACGGCGCTGCGACGGCTCGATGCCCTGCATGCGGGCGGCGAGACCGTCGATGGTGTCGCCGGCAGCGACCCGGACGATGCGCACGCGCAGCGGCTTCAGCTCGGCAACCTGCGCGGGCGTCAGCCGCCGGAAGCTCTTCACCGTCTCGGTGAAGCCCGCCTCGAAGCCGGCGGTCGGCGAGGCGGTGGCGAAGATGAAGCGGTAGACGCGGTTGCCGGAGCGCACCACGCCGATGCGGAACGACCAGCCGCCGGAGATCGCCGAAGCGGTGGCGGCCGGTGCGCCGTTGACCTCCAGCGTGCGCACGCTGTCGGGGATCAGGCCGCTCACCCAGCCCGACGCCAGGTACTCGGGCAGCGTCATCGCCTCCGGTACCTCGACGCCGTCGAAGCGCATGGCGATCTTGCCGCCGTCGCTGGCGAGCACCGCCTTCGAGGTGTTCTCCAGGAAGAAGCCGGTCGGGACGGTGAAGGCGATGCCGAGCTCGCGGTGCAGGAACGCCCGGCCGCGCGCAAAACCCTCGCGCGGGTCGTCGCCGTAGAGCATGCCGTCGAGGCTCGCGAGATAGGCGTCGCGGTCGCGCTCAGCGGTCTCGGGGCCGGTGAACTGGCGGGCGGCGCGCACGGCGAGCGCGATGCGCTCCGGCGTCGCCGGGTGCGAGGACAGGAAGTCCGGCTTGTCGCCGGCGGCGACGTCCTTCAGCGTGGCGAAGCGCGACATCGCCTCGAGGAAGCGGGCGGCGGCGAACGGGTCGAAGCCGGCGCGGGCGAGCGTGCGCACGCCGATCTGGTCGGCCTCGAGCTCCTGCGTCTGGCTGAAGCGGGCGAGCGACAGCTGCGTCGTCTCGCGCGTCTCGCGGGCGACGGTCGGGTCGCCGACGACGGTGGCGGCGACGCGGTTGACCACCGCCGCCGCCTCGGCGCGGCGCTGGCGGGCGATCGCGTGGTTCGCCGTGACGTGCGCCATCTCGTGGGCGAGCACGGCGGCGACTTCCGACGCGTCGTCGGCGAGCGCCAAGAGGCCGCGTGTCACGTAGAGGTAGCCACCGGGCAGCGCGAAGGCATTGATCGCCGGCGAGTTCAGAATGGTGATGCGGTAGGTGCGCGACGGATCGTCGGAGGCGGCGACCAGCCGGCCGACGACGCGTGCCACGGCGCGCTCCGCCTTCGGATCGGAGTAGACGCCGCCATAGGCGACGACGAGGCGCGGGTGCTCGCGGGCGCCGACGCTGACGTCTGCCGGCGCCGACGCCGGATCGGCTGTGACGGGCGTCGAGATGGTCGGCTGCGCCACCTCCTGCGAGCCGCCGGCGCAGGCGGCGAGCAGCAGCGCCAGCCCGAGGGCCGACGCACGCCGCACGACGGCGAGGAGCCCGCGTCGCCGCCGCTCGCCGTCCGCCACCGTTGAGACAACGCCACTCACTCGACGCTCACTCGCCCTCGCCACCGCGCCGCTGCCGGTCATCGCCGTGCCGATCCGCGTCGATGCGCTCGAGGTCCTCCGGGCGAGCGAGCCGCACGAGGCCGCCGTCGTCGGATTCGAGCCAGCCGCGGACGCGCACGTGCGCTCCCTGCAGCGCGTCGGGGCCGATTCCCCAGCCGCGCGGCCAAGTCCCATCGCTTTCGGCGATCGTGGCGGTGAAATCAAGGCTCCAGCGACGTCCGAAGTTCAGATAGCGCGTGCGGCCGGCCTTCCCGAGCCCGACGATGCGTCCTTGCACCAGTGCGAAGCGTCCGGCGCGGGTCGCGAGCAGCGGATCGGCGGCATCCTCGACCCGGAAGGTCCCGTCCGCCCACAGGCCGCGCCGCTCGCGCCAGGCCGTCGCCTCGGCGGCGAGCAGCCGGTGCCGGCACGGCTCGTCGGCGGTCGCGCGCGGCGCCGCGCCGACCAGTGCGACGCCGGCCGCGACCAGACGCTCGGCGAGGTCGGAACCGTCATCCAGCGCGACGTGCGCGAGGCGCCGGCCGTAGCGGTCGATCACGGGCGGTGCGGCGTCGAGGCGAACGGGCCGTGCCGCGACCAGCGCCTGCAGCACCGAGACGGCCGCGGCCTCGCCCTCGCCGGGGGCAGCGAGGCCGATGCCGGCGATGCGGGCGCGGGTGCCGTCGGCGAGGTCGAGCTCGAACGGAGCGGGGACGGCGGCGACGGCCACGACGGGGCCGGCGGGCGCGGAGCAGATCGCGAGCGGTGCCGCGGCGCCGTTGGACGCGGCGGCAACGAGCGGGAGCAGCGTCGCCACCGCCATGCACCCCGCCCGTCGCATCGGCATCCCTCTGGCCCGCACTCGCGCCAGAGTAGCGCAGGGGGCGGTTCTTTCGCCAGACGGGTCCCGCCGCCACGCAGGCGCAAAAGGAGGGGTTTCGAACTCCGAGACGGCGAGCCGCGCCCGCGCCGCTCAGACCGCCTCGATCGCCAGCGCGATGCCCTGGCCGACGCCGATGCACATCGTCGCCAGCGCCCGTCGGCCGCCGCGCTTCTTCATCTCCAGCGCGGCGGTGCCGACGATACGGGCGCCGGAGGCGCCGAGCGGATGGCCGAGCGCGATGGCGCCGCCGTTCGGATTGACGTGCTCGGCGTCGTCGGGGAGGCCGAGCTGCCGCAACACCGCGAGCCCCTGGCTGGCAAACGCCTCGTTGAGCTCGACCACGTCGAAGTCGGACACCTTGATGCCGAGGCGCTCGATGAGCTTCAGGGTCGCCGGCGCCGGGCCGATGCCCATGATGCGCGGCGGCACGCCGGCGGTGGCGCCGCCGGAGATCCTGGCGATCGGCGTCAGGCCGTAGCGCGCCACCGCCTCCGGCGAGGCGATCAAGAGCGCCGCCGCCCCGTCGTTGACGCCCGAGGCGTTGCCGGCCGTCACCGTGCCGCCGGCGCGGAACGGCGTCGGCAGCTTGGCGAGCTGCTCGAGCGTCGTAGAGCCGCGCGGGTGCTCGTCGGCGGACACCACCGTGTCGCCCTTGCGGCCGGAAATGGTGACGGGGACGATCTCGTCGTCGAAGCGGCCGGAGGCCTGGGCGGCGCCGGCGCGCTGCTGCGAGCGGACTGCGAAAGCGTCCTGGTCGGCGCGCGACACCTGGAAGTCCTCGGCGACGTTCTCGCCCGTCTCCGGCATCGAATCGACGCCGTACTGCTTCTTCATCAGCGGGTTGACGAAGCGCCAGCCGATCGTCGTGTCGTAGATCTCGGCATTGCGCGAGAACGCCGTGTCGGCCTTCGGCAGGACGAACGGCGCCCGCGACATCGATTCGACGCCGCCGGCGAGAATGAGCTCCGCCTCGCCGGCCTTGATCTGCCGGGCGGCGATCGAGACGGCGTCCATGCCGGAGCCGCACAGGCGGTTGACGGTGGCGCCCGGCACTTCCACCGGCAGGCCGGCGAGCAGGGCCGACATGCGGGCGACGTTGCGGTTGTCCTCGCCGGCCTGGTTGGCGCAGCCGTAGATCACCTCGTCGAGGCGCGCCCAGTCGATGTCGGGATGGCGGGCGACGAGCGCGCGGATCGGCACGGCGCCGAGGTCGTCGGTGCGCACCGGCGACAGCGCGCCGCCGAAGCGGCCGATCGGGGTGCGGGCGAAGTCGACGATGTAGGCGTCGCGCATCGTGTCGTCCTCCAGGCGGGGCCGCGTCGGGAACGGCCACTATTCATTGACCGATCGATCGGTCATGTTTTCAGCGTTCTACCGCCGGCGGCGGGCTCCCGCAAGGCTCGGCGTCGGCAGTTTTCCGGCGAGACCGGCCTACCCGATCCACCACCCATTTTGTAGTCATCCTCGGCCTTGTGCCGAGGATCCATGCAAGGCCTCCGCGCGTGCCACGCTTGCCTGCACTGATCGCGTTCGCGGAGGGGGATGGGTTCCAGGCACAGGGCTTGGAAGGACCGCGGAAAGCGGGGCGGCGGGGTGGGAGAGGGAGGAAGCGTGGGGGTGGAGTGAAGCGGCGCGCGGAGAGAGAGCGCCTCTGCCTGGTGCGCCGCACCCCGGCGGGCGTGACCGGCCGGCCACAAGGGCGTGATGCGGCAGAGGCCGACGGGGACCACCGTCGCTTCTGTCGTTCCCTTTCGACGCGCGCTTGGGTATCACCTGTGGGGTGACTGCGGGGAGGGTTCGTCTGTGTCCCAGAGCGTAGGTGTCGGGCGCGACCCGCGGGTGAGTCCGGTGCAGCCGCGCGCCACGGCCGGGCGCGTGCGCCGGAAGGCGGCCTTCCTCGCCGCGACGCTGCTCGCGGCCGGTCTCGCCGGTGCGCTCGCGGCGCAGGCCCAGACCGCCGCGACCCCCCCGCCGCCGGCTGTCATCGTCGCGCCGGTGGTGCAGCAGGACGTCACGGAGAGCTTCCAGTACGTCGGCCGCATCCAGGCGATCCAGACGCTCAACCTGGTGGCGCGCGTCGAGGGCTTCCTCACCGGCGTGCTGTTCCAGGAGGGCTCGCACGTCAAGGCGAACGAGGCGCTCTACACGATCGAGAAGGCGCCCTTCCAGGCGCAGCTCGACCAGGCGAACGGCCAGCTCGCCGCCGCCAATGCGCAACTCGCCGGCGCCAACGCCGAGCTCGCCCAGGCGCAGCTCAGCCTCGACCGGCAGATCGCCCTCGTGAAGTCCGGCGCCGTCGCGCAGTCCGTGCAGGACCAGGCGCAGGCGGTGCGCGACAAGTCGGCGGCCGACGTCGAATCGGCGAAGGCGTCGATCCAGCAGGCGAACGCCCAGATCGAGACGGCGAAGCTCAACCTCTCCTACACCGACATCGCCTCGACCATCGACGGGCGCATCGGCAAGACGAACGTCACCCAGGGCAACCTCGTCAACACCGCCACCGGGATCCTCGCCACGGTGGTGCAGATGGACCCGATGCGGGTGGTCTTCTCGATCTCCGAGGCGCAGTACACCGGCGTCGCCAAGCAGATCCAGGCCGCCAACCTGCAGCCCGGCTCGGCGCACCAGACGTTCACGCCGACGGTGCTCCTCTCCGACGGCACCCCCTACCAGCACCCCGGCAAGATCGCCTTCATCGGCAACGAGATTTCGCAGTCGACCGGCACGCTGCCGATCTACGCCGACTTCCCGAACCCGAACGAGCTCTTGGTTCCCGGCGGCTTCGTCACCATCGCGGTGAAGCAGGACACCAAGCAGGAATCGCTGGTGGTGCCGATCGCCGCGGTGCTGGAGGACAAGGACGGCCAGTACGTGCTGACCGTCGACGCGCAGAACCGCGCCCAGCAGACGCGCATCACCACCGGCACCCAGACCGGCACCAACTACACGGTGACCGGCGGCCTCACCGAGGGGCAGACGATCATCGTCGAGGGCGTGCAGAAGGTGCGGCCCGGCATGGTCGTCGACCCGCGCCAGATGCAGACGCCGACCGCCGCCGCGAACGCCCCGGCACCGACGGCGCCGACCGCTGCCGGGACACCGGCTCCCGCCCCGGCGACGGCCCCGGCCGCCACGCCCCCCGCCGCGACGCCGCCCGCCGCGACCGGTACGACCGGCACGACTCAGCCCGCCACCCAGCCGGGGAACTGAGCGATGCTCTCCGAGGTCTTCATCGCCCGGCCGCGTCTCTCCGCGGTCATCTCGATCGTCATCACCATCGCCGGCGCGCTGGCGCTCTACTCGATGCCGGTGTCGCAGTACCCGAACATCGCCCCGCCGGTGGTGCAGGTGACCGCCACCTATCCCGGCGCCGATGCGGAGACCATCGCCGACACCGTGGCGAGCCCGATCGAGCAGCAGGTCAACGGCGTCGAGAACATGCTCTACATGTCCTCGACCTCGACCTCGTCCGGCACCTACACGCTGCAGGTGTCGTTCGCCATCGGCACCGACCCGGACATCAACCAGGTCAACGTGCAGAACCGCGTCTCGCAGGCGGAATCGCAGCTGCCGAGCGAGGTGATCACGCAGGGCCTGACGACGCAGCAGCAGTCGACCAACCTGCTGCTGGCCGTCTCCATCAACTCGCCGAACGGCACCTACGACCCGGTCTTCCTGTCGAACTTCACGACGATCAACATCCAGAACCCGCTCGCCCGGCTCGAGGGCGTCGGCTCGACGACGATCTTCGGCCAGCTCAACTACGCGATGCGCGTCTGGCTGGTGCCCGACCGGCTGACGGCGCTCGGCATCACCATCGACGATGTCTCCAATGCCATCCAGAGCCAGAACATCCAGGCTGCCGTCGGCCAGATCGGCGGGCCGCCGATCGGCGACGACCAGGTGTTCCAGTACACCATCGAGACGCTCGGCCGGCTGAAGACGACCGAGGAGTTCGGCAACATCATCGTGCGCACCGGCTCCGACGGGGCCGTCGTGCGCGTCAAGGACCTCGGCCGCGTCGAGCTCGGGGCGCAGGTCTACACGCAGTCCTCGACGCTCAACAACAAGCCCTCGGTGACGCTCGGCATCTACCAGTCGACCGACGCCAACGCGCTCGCTGTGGCGAGCGAGGTGCGCAAGACGCTCGAGGAGCTGAAGCCGCGCTTCCCGGCCGACGTCGAGGCGACGGTCATCTACGACTCGACGCTGTTCGTTTCCGCCTCCATCGAGGAGATCATCAAGACGCTGATCGAGGCGGCGATCATCGTGATGATCGTCGTGTTCGTGTTCCTGCAGGACTGGCGGGCGACGATCGTGCCGGCCGTCACCATCCCGGTGTCGCTGATCGGTGTGTTCGTCATCCTCTCGGCCGCCGGCTTCTCGCTCAACACGATCGACCTGTTCGCCATCGTGCTCGCCATCGGCCTCGTCGTCGACGACGCCATCGTCGTCGTCGAGAACGTGCAGCGCGTCATGGAGGAGGAGGGTCTCGGCCCCCGCGAGGCGTCGATCAAGGCGATGGAGCAGGTCACCGGCCCGATCATCTCGACGACACTCGTGCTGTTCGCCGTGTTCGGCCCGGTCGCCTTCCTGCCCGGCATCACCGGCGAGCTCTATCGGCAGTTCGCCGTCACCATCACCGCCGCGGTGGCGATCTCGGCGATCAACGCGCTATCGCTGTCGCCGACGCTCTGCTCGCTCATCCTGCGCAAGCCGAAGGAGCACAAGCGGGGTCCGTTCGCCTGGTTCAACACCGGGCTGAACAAGGTGCGCAACGGCTATGTCGGCATCGTCGGGCTGATCGCCCGGCGGTCGCTGGTGGCGCTCATCATCATCGTCGCCGTGGGCGCCGTCACCGGCGTGCTGTTCCAGCGCCTGCAGACCGGCTTCCTGCCGGACGAGGACCAGGGCGTGCTGTTCGTCGACGCCTCGCTGTCGCCCGGCTCGGCGCTGCCGCGCACCCAGACGGTGATCGCCGACGTCACCGACGTGGCGCTGAAGACCGACGGCGTCGAAAACGTCATCGGCATCTCCGGCTACTCGATGCTGACGAGCGCGCCGGCGGCGAGCTCGGGCTTCGGCATCGTCGTCTTGAAGCCGTGGGACGAGCGGCCGACGCGGAACCTATGGGCGAACGGCATCGCCCGCACGCTCTACGGCGACTTCCAGAAGATCCCGGAAGCGAACCTGTTGCCGTTCGGGCCGCCGCCGATTCCCGGCGTCGGCCAGTCGAACGGCTTCGACTACCGTCTCGAGGCGATCGGCGGCCAGTCCGGGCAGGAGCTCGCCGCGGTGCTCGGCGGGCTGATCGTCGCCGCCAACCAGGACCCGCGCATCGCCCGCGCCTTCTCGACCTTCTCCGCCTCGGTGCCGCGCCTCTACTTCGACCTCGACCGCACCAAGGCGCAGAGCCTCGGCGTGCCGGTCGGCCGCGTCTTCCAGATGATGCAGGCGATGCTCGGCTCGCTGTTCATCAACAACTTCAACCTCAACAACCAGACCTACCAGGTCTACATCGAGGCCGACCAGCAGTACCGCAACGCCATCGACGACATCGGCCGGCTCTACGTCGCCAACAACCAGAACGACATGGTGCCGCTGTCGACGCTCGCGAAGGTCGAGACGACGGTCGGCTCGGACGTCGTCTACCGCTACAACCTGTTCCCCTCGGCGCAGGTGACCGGCACGCCGGCCGCCAGCGCCTCGTCGGGCGACACCATCACCGCGATGAAGGAGATCTCGGCGAAGGTGCTGCCCGCCGGCTACACCTACGAGTGGTCGAGCATGACCTACCAGGAGGTGGAGGCGGGGGGTAACCTCGTGATGATCTTCGCGCTCGCGGTGGTGTTCGGCTACCTGTTCCTGGTCGCCCAGTACGAGAGCTGGATGATCCCGTTCGCGGTGATGCTGTCGGTGGCGGTGGCCATCCTCGGCGCCGTGGTGACGCTGACGATCACCAAGCTGCCGAGTGACCTCTACGCGCAGATCGGACTGGTGCTTTTGATCGGTCTTGCGGCGAAGAACGCCATCCTGATCGTCGAGTTCGCCAAGGAGCAGCGCGAGGCGGGACGGACGCGCTACGACGCGGCGATCGCCGGCGCCCACATGCGCTTCCGCGCCGTCTTGATGACCGCCTTCGCCTTCATCATCGGCCTGTTGCCGCTCGCCACCGCCACCGGCGCCGGCGCCAACTCGCGCATCCACCTCGGCATGACGGTGATCGGCGGCATGACGTTCGCGACGATCTTCGGGATCATCGTCATCCCGGGGCTCTACGTGCTGTTCCAGTGGATGGGCGACAAGACCTTCCGCATCCCCGACGAGGGCCTCCGCCACGGCCACGGCGGCGACGAGCCGCCGGCGCCGGAGGGTGGCGCAGCGCCGCTGCCGGCCCCGGCGCACTGAGGAAAATCCCTCCCCCGGGGGGGCCTTGGGGGAAGGGTGTGCGCGGGAACGGCCTGCCCCGGAGTTGCTCCGGCTGGCAGGCCCGGGGGGCTGCCGAGCTCGGCGTTCGCCGTTTCAGCAAACTGCGATCCGCCACCGGCACACGGAAACGGGGGAGGGCAGGGAGGGGGGCGCGGGCGCCGCCCTCGCCGCAACCGTCGGCGGAGCCGCAGGCGCGGTGCCGGCGGGGAACGCCGCAGCGGCTCACATCCGCCGGAGCACCGCCGCGTCTTCCACCCGCGCCGCCGTGGCGCCGTGGACCGCCTCCAGCCGCGGCAGCAGGTCGGCCACCCGCGCCACCACCTCGTAGCGCAGCTCGTAGCCGGGGCGGATGAACGCCTCGGCGCGCATGTGGTCGAGCAGGTCGACCAGCGGCTGCCAGAAGCCGTCGACGTCGAGCAGCGCGATCGGCTTGTCGTGCTGGCCGAGCTGCGCCCAGGTCATCATCTCGACCACTTCCTCCAGCGTGCCGATGCCGCCGGGCATCGCCACGAAGGCGTCCGACCGCTCGAACATCAGCCGCTTGCGTTCGTGCATGTCGGCGGTGACGACGAGATCGTCGGCGTCCGTCAGCATCAGCTCGCGGTCGCGCAGGAACTGCGGGATGATGCCGGTGACCGCCCCGCCGTGCGCCAGCACCGAGCGGGCGATGCGCCCCATCAGCCCGACCGAGCCGCCGCCGTAGACGAGCCGCACGCCGGATGCCGCGAGCGTGCGGCCGAGCTCGTCGGCCACCTCCGCATAGTGGGGGTTCCGGCCGGGGGCCGAGCCGCAGTAGACGCACACGCTGTTGATCGATCGCATCTCCCTCTGTCGCACTGCACAAGAAGGGGCGTCAAGCCGCAGGCGCCGCGTCCTTGACATCGCCGGTGCCGGCGCGACCTATCGGCGTCAGTCGGAAGGAGCGAGCGATGACGGCGAGCCAGACGATCGAGCCCGGGACCGTCGCACCCGGCGGCACCGTCGACCCGGCCGAAGTCGCCCGCTTCTCGGCGCTGGCGAACGAGTGGTGGGACCCGCGTGGCAAGCTCGCGCCGCTGCATCGGCTCAACCCGGTGCGCCTGCAGTTCATCAAGGACGCCTGCTGCCGCCGCTTCGCCCGCGATCCGAAGGACAGCCGCGCGCTCGCGGGCCTGTCGATCCTCGACGTCGGCTGCGGCGGCGGCATCCTGTCGGAGCCGCTCGCCCGCCTCGGCGCCCGCGTCACCGGGCTCGACCCGGCGGAGGAGAACGTCTCCGTCGCCCGCCTGCACGCCGCGCGCGGCGGGCTCGCCATCGACTACCGCGCCACCACGGCCGAGGCGGTCGCCGCCGGCGGCGAGCGCTTCGACGTCGTGCTGGCGATGGAGGTGGTGGAGCACGTCGCAGACGTGCCGGCCTTCATCGCCGCCTGCGCCGAGATGGTGAAGCCGGGCGGGCTGTTCGTCTCGGCTACCATCAACCGCACGCCGAAGGCGTTCCTGCTCGCCATCGTCGGCGCCGAGTACGTGCTGCGCTGGCTGCCGCGCGGCACGCATTCCTACGACAAGCTGGTCCGCCCCTCCGAGCTTTCCGCCGCGGTGTCGGACGCCGGCCTCGTCGTGCAGGAGACGATCGGCGTCGTCTACGACCCGCTCGCCGACCGCTGGCAGACGGGCAAGGACACCGACGTCAACTACATGCTGCTCGCCGGCCGGGGGTGAGGGGGCGCCGTCTCCCACAACCAGCCGTCGTCATTCCAGGGCTTGTCCCTGGAATCCATTCGTGTCCGCGGGCGCCAGCGCACGAGAGATTTCCGCCGGTGGCTGATCTTGCTTGGATTCCAGGCACAAGGCCTGGAATGACCGCGGAGCTTGTTTTGCCGGCGGCCAGAATACGGCTGCGCCTGACCTCCAAACGATAGTTGTTGTCATTCCAGGGCTTGTCCCTGGAACCCAAGCAACGCCGGACCCGAGCGGGCGGCTGGCGAGAGCCTATGCCCGTCGACCCGCCTCGCTCCCAGGCGCAACCCCTTGGCCCCCGCTACGGGATGGGCACGAGATCCCGGCCCCGCACCGTCAGGTCGAGCCGTTCGAGCCGCAGCGTTCGCGCCGCGATCACCTCGAGGCGGCGACCCTCGAGCCGGCCGCGCCACTCGGCGGAGCCAGGCGTCTGCAGCACGGCGCCGGCCTCGACCTTCAGCGTCCGGCGGCCGGCGCCGGCGAAGCCGTCCTCGAGGATCAGTCGGCCGCCGAGCCGGACCGGATTGCCGACAGCGCCGAGCGCCCCGTCGTCGCCGATGGTCAGGCGGGCCTTCGGCTTGACGTCCACGGACCCGCTGAAACGGGAAGGACCGGCGAGCGCGACGCTGCTCCCCGCCGCCACCGTCAGGGTGCCTCGGCCGGCAAGCGCGACGCTCGGGCTGCCGTAGCGGACGCCGTCGAGCCCGGACACGGCGTTGGCGTAGCGGGCGAGCGTCAGGTCGCCGCCGATGGCGATCCTGCCCGTCGGGCGACCGGCGGCGAAGCCGACCTCCTGGCGCGCGCCGGGATGCGGGAAATAGGGGTCGGAACGGGCGAAGCGGAACTGCACCGGCGCGCCGGCGGCGTCGATGGCGATCCAGAGGCGGCCGCGGCCGACGCCGCCGGGAACCGAGCCCGTCGGCGCGTTCGCCGGCACGGCCGAATAGTCGCGATCGTCGGCGAAATGGCGGATCGACGACGAGTCGACGACGCCGAGCGCGATCACCGACCTGACGCGGCGCCCGGGCACGGTGTCGAGCGTCGGCTGGCCATCGTCGACGGCGCCGAGATAGTCCTTCGCCGTCGCTTCGATCGCCACCGGCGGCTCGACGACGATGAAGGTGTGCCCGGTATCGCCCTTCGGCGGCTTCTCGAGCCCCTTCGGGTCACACCAGTGGCCGAGGCACCAGGCGACGATGTCGCCGGGAGCGAGGGTGCGGAAGTCGACGATCTGCCGGAAGCCGCCCTTCGTCTCCCCTGCCGCGGTCGGCTGACCTTTGAGGAAGTCGCGGACGACCGCGGCCCGCGGCCAGGCATAGGAGGCCTCGTCGAGACGGCCGTGGTTGAACTTCGGTGCGAGGCGGTGCCGCGCCAGCACGGACTGGTGCAGCGGCGAGACCGACGAGAGGACGTAGCTCACCCAGCCGGAGCAGTCCGTGAAGGCGGCGGCGCTGCCGGCCAGGGAAACGTCGGGAGCCTCGGCGCGCGCCGCGGCGGTCGACTCGACGATGTAGGCGGTATCGCCACTCGCATGCACGCGCCGCTGCGCGGCGAGAGTGAACTGATGCATGGCGCGCGCGAGGCCGGCATCGTCGTCCGCCGCCGTGGCGGGCGCCGTCGCCGGGAGCAAGCCGAGCAGCGCGGCGAGGATCAGCCAGCGACAGGCGGCGAGGGAACTCTTGGGCAGGGCGCCACTGCCGTTGGCGAACAGCGTCATGCGCATACGGGTCCTTCCGGCCGATGGATCGTCGATCCAGCATGCCCCAGCACATGCCGGCCGCGAAGGGGGTTGCCCCCCAAGTCGAGAACGCCATTTCATGATGAAGTCATTCCAGGGCCTTTCCCTCGAACCCAAGCAACGCCCGCCGCAATCCGGTAGTCAATCGGACGGTGGTGTCTGTCACAGCGCGCATGGATCCTAGGCACAAGGCCTAGGATGACTACAAGGGGGGGTTCAGAAGGAGAGAATAGTGCAGCGTCCCGCTGGAATTTCCAACAACAGTTCTAGTCATCCCAGGGCTTGCTGTTCAGCCCGGGGAGATGGCGGACACCTGTTCGGAGAGATGACTGACGGTTTTGTCGTTGGTCAAGTCGATGGTGGCGATGCGGTGGGAGGCGAAGAAGACGCCGTATCGTCCTTCGCGATCGAGGGGCCGGATGGCGACGCGTTCTCCCTGGAAGGCCTTGGGGACCTTCCAGACGCGGCCGCGGAAGCTGACATAGGCTTTGGTGCCGGGGACGATGCGGACGGTCTCGCCGTCGTCGTAGTCGACCTCGGGGAGCCGGTCGGGCATCGGTCGGGGGCTCGGCCTCCAGCGGCTGGCCGGTGGTTGCAAGGCCAGCGCCTCATGTGGCCGGTCGAAGTTGTA
>JAESGV010000168.1_pt1 | contig 50294 bp, 47 predicted proteins | sample 9269781 | NCBI WGS metagenome assembly JAESGV01 (sample SAMN15741586, study PRJNA653496) | algae metagenome | isolation source: Tildeniella torsiva UHER 1998/13D and co-occurring heterotrophs from... | place: Slovakia: Slovak Paradise National Park, Hrabusice, Kosice Region | collected 2000-01-01
CTGATGTCGCCAGCCGCAAAGGGTCTGCGGGTGGTGGAAGTGAGATGGCCTGACAGTCAACCGGTGTCCCATCAGCCTACGGCGAAAAATGGCACTCGATGCCGGCCCCTTTATGAGGCCCGGGACGTGCGGATCTCCATCTTGGCCAGGTTCAATCCTGAGACCGGATACGTTGATGCAGACTGATCAGAGCAGATCGCCAAAACAGCTTGCAGACGGGGCGGGCCATACGTTTGCGCCGGCCGCGGAGCGATGCGCCTTGACGTAGGTGGCGTCGATCGCCGCCCCGTCGAAGACGCCGCTGTGCCCGGTCAGGGCCTCGAACATCCGCAGCCACAGCCCCTGCCGGCTCCAGCGGTTGAAGCGGTTGTAGACCGTCGTGTAGGGCCCGAACTCGGGCGGGCAGTCCCGCCAGCGGGCGCCGCTCCTCAGCATGTGGACGATCCCGGAGATCACACGCCGGTCATCCACCCGGTGCGCACCCTTGCGACCGCGCGGCAGCAGCGGCTCGATCCGAGCCCATGCCTCATCGTCGAGCCACCGAGCCTGCTTCGCCATCGCCAAGGTTCCTCCCGGGAACCTTGAATCAGCGAATGCAACGTCACGCCAGAGCTAATTGGGTACGGAGCCTAGAAGGTCTGCAGAAAGGGCTGATGGCATGTCCGCCGACCTCCTCACCGGCAGACAGCTTGAATCAACCCTATGCCGATTTGGGAATCCCCCGATTCAACCGGGTCGGCTCATGCTCTAGCCCCACCGTTATCTCGGCCTTCATCGACCATCCGACCACGCGCCGCAAACAGAGGCCGATGACGGCGGCGACTTAAGGGCATCCTTCCGCCGTCCAGATGTACGCGAAGTAGGCGATCCACTTGATGTTCGCCCGCTCGGCAGCGAATCGCCGGTCGAGGACGTTCGGTGCCGCGGCGCCCTTCGCCTGCAGCCCCTCGCCCAGTGGCAGGCCGCGGCGGCGCGGCCGAGCCCGCAGCGCCTGGACGCGCACAGCCTCTCGATCCGATGCAGGCCGCAATCGACGCCCCGCGAATACGTCCCTCCACACCCGCCTGGCGCCGTAGGTGCGACCGCTGGCGAGGAAGCTCGCCCGCAACTCGGCGCCGATAGCCTCGTCCTCCCGCGCCCGTCTGCTCGGACCCCGATTGAGCCAGGCATGGAAGCCCAAGCGCAAGACATCCAGCGCTTCGCACAGCCACGCCACCGGCCAGATGCCCCGGTGCTTCGCGACAATGGCGACCCTCATGTCGCTTCCCTCGCGAAGAAGGCTGCGGGCATTTTTAAGATGTAGGCAAGACGGTATATCGGACCCGCGACCCAGGCCTGGGCGGACGTGTTCGACTACATCGAGCGCTTCTACAACCGGTTCGCAGGCACTCCACTCTCGGCTACCTCAGCCTGTGGAGTATGAGAGGCGGGCTCTGTTAGCTTAAACCGCCTGTCCACCGAACCGGCAGCGGGCCAGATACCAATCACAGGGAGACGATCGCCACAGCCTGTAGCTGCCCAATGTTTCGAAGTACGTTTGTCTGCGAAGACGTAGCTGAGCTTCGGCGAAGTGGCGAGTGCGCGCTCTCACGTCCCCGTCTTGACGAAGTTGCCGGTCATTTGAGCCTCCGGGACGGGGCGGATTGGTTAGGGCATCCGCGGGTCGCGAGGCGTATGCGCTGACGCACGCACTGTCGGACATTTACGCAATGTCGCTCTGCAACTCTTGATCGGCGCGCCTATCTCTGATTTTATCTCAACTTAGGGTGGGTTCGAAGCGCTCGGCGTTCCTGTAGGACGCTCCGAAAATGCGCCTCGGCCAGCAAAAATGGCGATCGGACAAAAGAACCGCTCGCGACGGGGGATCAGATGACACAGATTCCAGGCAGCGGCAGCATTGTGTTCACGCCAGTGCAGCAGGCGATGATCGACGCGTTCCTGCCTCCAATCGGGGCGATCACGGTCGTCAACTTCAATGCGCTCAATCCCCCTGTCTTCTCCCCGGCAACGTATAATTACGGCGTGCTGACGGAGAAGTTCACAGGCACCTATACCTTCGGTGCGAACCTCGTCGGCCTAACGCTGCACAGCTCGGGCGGAGGGAACATCACAGGCAACTCCCTCGGCAACCTGATTCTCGGCAACGGCTCGGCCAACACGTTATCCGGCGGGGCTGGCAACGACCTGATGTTCGGCCTCGCGGGCAGCGACAAGATGGCCGGTGATTCCGGTAACGATTCCCTGTTTGGCGGTGGCAGCGCCGATAATGTAACCGGCGGCGATGGTGCCGACTACATCGACGGCGGCGAGGACAATGATCGGCTTGACGGCGGAAGCGAGAGGGACACTTTGCTCGGCAGCACCGGCAACGACGAGCTGATCGGCGGCTTCGGCATGGATTCGCTGTCCGGCGGCAGCGGGCACGATCACATCTACGGCGACCTCGTCGGGAACACCGCGGCAGGGGATAGCGACACCATCGACGCAGGCACGGGCAACGATGAGGTTCGTGCCGGTGGCGGCAACGACACCGTCGACGGCGGCGCCGGGCTCGACAAGCTCTACGGCGAGTTCGGCAACGATTCGCTGTCGGGCGGCGACAGCAACGACAGGCTCGAAGGCGGCGAAGGCAACGACTGGCTCGACGGCGGGCTCGGCAACGACAAGCTGCTCGGCGGCAATGGTACGGATACCCTGATCGGCGGCGGCGGCAACGATCATCTCGAGGCTGCCGAGGGCGACGACTCCGTCGACGGCGGTCTCGGCAACGATCGCCTGCTCGGCGGCAACGGGATGAATTCCCTAATCGGCGGCGATGGCAACGACAAGCTGAGCGGCGAGGCCGGCAACGACAGCCTCGCCGGCGGTGAGGGCAACAACAACGTCAGCGGCGGCGGTGGCAGCGACAACATCTCTGCAGGAGGTGGTAGCGACAAGCTCTACGGCGATGCCAGCAGCCCGTCGGGGCTCGATGGTAACGACACCATCTCGGCCGGCGGCGGAAATGACGAAGTCTATGGGGGCGGCGGCGCCGACGAGATTGACCTCGGCAGCGGTAACGATGTCGGCAAAGGCAATGCCGGGGCCGACAAGATCTTCGGCATGGCCGGCAACGACAAGCTTTTCGGAGCCGAGGGCAACGATACCCTCGACGGCGGCGACGGCAATGACCGGCTCGTCGGTGATATTGGCTTCGACGTCCTTACCGGCGGCAGCGGCTCCGATCGTTTCGTCGTCACCGAAGACGGCAACATCGACACGGTGACGGATTTCTCTGCATCGTCGGACCGTATTGATTTCAACGACACGGACGCCAATTCGATGTCGGAACTGAAGATCGTCGCCGATGGCAACGGCGTGCTTATCACCGTCGACGGGACGAACTTCGGCGTGCACGTCGACGGCTTCAACGTCACCGACGTCAACAAGAACTGGTTCGACTTCTGACCCCGTCCCCTCGGCCCGCCGAGCCGGTCCGGAGGCCTCGTCAGCGCGTTGACGGGTGAAGAAAATCCTCATTCCCCCAGCGGCGACGCCGCTCGGGGGGCAGGGCAACGAGGTCGGGTTGACGGGTTTGGGATAGGCAGGCGGTTCGCGGGATGATTCATGGGGCGCTCGATGTTTTCGAGCGAGGGTCCCATGTCCGGCGTCATCGAAGAAGTGTTCCGTCCGTCCCGCTTGCGCGGCCTCCTGGATCATTTTGCGCGCATCGAGGACCCGCGGGAGCCGGCGCGCGTGCGCTACCCGCTGCGCGAGGTGCTGTTCCTGGTCGTCTCGGCGACGATCGCCGACTGCGAGGACTATGACGAGATCGCGCTGTGGGGGCAGAACCACCTCGCTTTCCTGCGGCGCTTCTCGGAGTTCTATTTTGGCACGCCCTGCGCCGACTGGCTGCGCGTGGTGATGAACCGCATCTCGCCCGAGCTCTTCCAGGCCTGCTTCACCGACTGGGCGCTGTCGCTGCGGCCCGACGCGACAAAGCTGATCGCCATCGACGGCAAGACCTCGCGCCGCAGCCACGACCGGGCGGCCGGCCGCAAGGCGCTGCACCTCGTCTCCGCCTTCGCCACCACCGAGCGCCTGGTGCTGGCGCAGGAAGCGGTGGACGAGAAGTAGAAAGAGTGCGCCGTCATCCCCGACATCCTCGACCGCCTCGACCTCGACGGCGCCCTCGTCACCATCGACGCCATCGCCTGCAATCCCGCCGTCGCCGCCCCCATCACCGAGCGCGACGGCGACTACCTGCTCGCCGTCAAGGCCAACCAGCCGACGCTCCATGCCGAGATCGGCCGCTATTTCGACGACCCGGCCGCGGCCGTCGCCGTCCATGTCGACGTCGACAAGCGCCACGGCCGCATCGAGAAGCGCCGCTACACCGTCGCCCACGAGGTCGACTGGCTCTCCGGCGACCGCCGCTATCCCGACGAGCCGCGCTTTGTCCGCCTCAAATCCATCGCGATGGTCGAGAGCCGCGTCGAGACGCGCGGTACCACCGCAACCATGCGACGCCTCTAAATCAGTTCGGCCCCGCTCTCCCCGCAACGCCTCGAGCAGGCCGTGCGCGGCCACTGGGGCATCGAGAACTGCCTGCACCGGGTGCTCGACGTCGTCTTCCGCGAGGACCAGTCCCGTCTCCGCAAGAGCCAAGGCGCACGCAACATGGCCGTCGTCCGCCACGTCGCCGTCAACGCCGTCCGAGCCGGCAAGGGCAGCGTCTCCATCAAGGCCGCCAGGAAGCTCGCCGGATGGGACCCCGACTTCCTCGCAACCCTCCTCCCGAAATACCCCGCTAACCCGGACTCGTTGCCCTGGCTCGGGGGGAGACGCTATTGACAGGGCGGTGCGCGCTCTGTCTCGGTGATGACGAATACAGTCACTAGGTGTTTAGTCCCGGAGTCTGCTGGTGCATCATCGATCCTGAGTCGTCAGGGGGAGGATGCGTTGTGGGAAGCGTTCTTCACGGCAGCGCACGCACGACGCCGTGTGTTCGAGCCGAGCTCCAAGCGTCCCAAGAGAGCAGTCGAGCCCTTGCCGCCCGCTACGGCCTCAACCCGAAGACGGTGAGCAAGTGGCGTAAGCGCACCACTACGGCCGATGCGCCTATGGGACCGAAGGTTCCGAAGAGCACGGTGCTGACGCCGGCCGAGGAAGCCATCGTGGTCACCTTTCGGCAGAAGACATTGCTGCCGCTGGACGACATGCTGGGCTGGCTGAGGGACACCATCCCCAATCTCAGCCGCAGTGCCTTGCACCGTTGCCTACAGCGGCACGGCATCTCCCGCCTTCCTGCCGAGGAGACCAAGGCGCAGCGCAAGCGGTTCAAGACCGATGAGAAGTTGGGCTACGTCCACATCGACAGCTGCGAGCTGCGCCATGCCGACGGCAAGCTGGTGATGTTCCTGGCCATCGATCGGGTCTCGAAGTTCGCCTACGTCGAGTTCCACGACAGCGCCGGAAAGATGGAAGGCTCAGCCTTCCTCAAGAACGTGGTCGAGGTCTTCCCCTACAAGATCCATACCGTGCTCACCGACAAGGGCATGGCCTTCGCCGACCTGCCCAAGAACCGCGACGGCCCCAGCCGCCGCTACCTCGGCCCGCATATCCTCGACCGCGTCTGCGTTGCCAACAAAATCGAGCACAGGCTGACCAAGCCCTAGCACCCGTGGACCAACGGCCCAGCCGAGCGCATGAACCGAACCATCAAGGACGCCACGGTGAAGGTCTTCCCACTATGACGACCTGGAAAGCCTCAAGGCTCATGTCCTGCCCTTCGTCACCGCTTACAACTTCGCCAAGCACCTGAAGGCGCTGTGCTGGCGAACCCCCCTACCAGGCGATCTGTGATCGCGTGGACCAAAGACCGATCATTATTAAAGATCAATCCGCACCACCTCACGCCTGGACCACACATCAAAGATTTCTATTGCAGAACCTAGGCAATTTTATCAAGCATTGCGATGTGCACTTCCAGCGGTGGTTTTCGATTCACTGTGATCACTACATCTGGAACGTTTGCTGTCGCGGCCTCATTGCGCGGTGGTGCCAGAAGTTCCGAATTTGTGATGTCTCTCAGCAGGATCCAGGCGGCGCGCAGCGCCGCCTGGATGGCGCGGCTATTGTCAGTGCCGCGCAAGTGGATGGTGTCGCCCATTTTCGAGCCCTCAGCGGGCAACGACAGCACACGTTCCACTGTCACCCTGGCGCCGGCCGCCTCGAAGGCGTGCACCAATTCGCTCGCATATGCCCACGTTTCAGCATCGCTGTGCACTCGAATGTGGACGACGGCGAAGCGCACTTCGGCCATTGCGCGGACGAGCCTATCTCGCTGTTCTTCACTGAGTGTGCGCGGCTTGGCGGCTTCAAGGATGGAGAGGGACCGGGCGTTCGCTCGTTCTTCTCTGGCTTCGGCTTCGATCAGACGTTGCTGCAAGGTCGCGATTTCACCTTCGGCAGCGTCCATCCGGCGGGCAGCGGCTACGCGCGACACCGCGTGCAGAATCGCAATAGCGACAAGCGCAGTTATCACGACTGCAACGACGAACTGGTCTGATGTCACGCCTCGCTCCCCGGAAAGCGCAATTAACAGAATAGTCTTCTGCAACCTCCAATAGGTCAACCTCAATCTTTTGTTGGCATGTGGCTCTCGCCTTCGGCGGGGGGCGAAAATGGGAAACGGTCGTGTCCAGGAGCGTAGCGTAGGAGCGGACTTCCAGTGAGGTGGTCATCGCCGCTCTTAGGCTAGTGGATTGACTCCAACGCTTGGAAGCCGGCCAGCGGGTCGGCGATGATCGCCTCGGGATCGGCTCGCCAGACGAAGGGCTTCGGTGTCTGGTTGTGCTCAGCGATGAAGCGGTTGATGGCGGCCTGCAGGTCGACGACGGACCGGAAGACGCCGCGCTTCAGGCGTCGCTTGGCGAGCTTGGCGAAGAATCCTTCGACGGCGTTGAGCCAGGAGGACGAGGTCGGCGTGAAGTGGAACACCCAGCGCGGGTGGCGCTCCAGCCACCGGCGGACCTTCGGGTGCTTGTGAACCGCATAGTTGTCCAGGATGGCGTGGACAACCTTGCCGGCCGGCACCTCCGCTTCGACGACGTTGAGGAATCGGATGAACTCCTGATGGCGGTGGCGCTGCATGTTGCGGCCGATGACGGTACCGTCGAGGACGTCGAGGGCGGCGAACAGCGTCGTCGTGCCGTGGCGCTCGTAGTCGTGGGTGCGGGTGGCCGGCCTTCATCGGCAGACCCGCCTGGGTGCGGTCGAGCGCCTGAATCTGGCTCTTCTCGTCGACCGACAGCACGATGGCGTGGGCCGGCGGATCGACGTAGAGGCCGACCACGTCGTGCAGCTTGGGAACGAACGCCGGGTCGGTGGACAGCTTGAAGGTCCGCCAGCGGTGCGGCGCCAGGCCGTGCTTCTTCCAGATCTCCTGCACCGTGGAGACGGCGAGGCCAGAGGCGGCGGCCATGGCGCGCGCCGTCCAGTGGGTCGCCTCGTGCGGCGGCTCGCCCTGGGTCAGACGGACCACCGCGGCGACCCGCTCCGCCTCCAGGGGCGGGCGTCCGGGCGGGCGGGTCTTGTCGCGCAATAGCCCGTCCACGCCCTCGTGCATGAAGCGCTCCTGCAGCGCCAGACCACGGTCTTGGAGACGCCGGCCTCCCGCATGATGGCGTTGGTGCCCGCCCCTGCGGCAGTGAGGAGCACGATCCGGGCCCGCCAGACGTGCTTCTGCGGCGTGTAGCGATCGGCGAGGATCGCCCCCAGGCGGCGGCGGTCCTCGGCGGTGACTGCGAGGGAGATGCCGGTGCGCATCCCGCAGACTCGCACACGGCCTCCAGGACAGGAATCCCCTTAAGGACTCCTTTGTCACGGTCATTTTGCTAGCTTACCGAAGCGACCGGCGGGAAACTCGTGTACCGGGTCACAAACCGCTCGGCCATGACGTGCAGTACAATGTCCGGTTGCTCCTCCCTGATCACATCCTCGTAGACCAGGCCCTGGTGCCAGATGAAGACCGACCGGGAGAAGTGCTGGGCGAGCAGGTCGTGGCAAAAGTCCATGGTCGAGTCGCGGAAGATGACCGCCTTCAAGCCCTTCTTGTCGGCCCGCTCGTAGGCGAGGGTCTCGCGCGTGGTGAACCATTCACTGAAGTGGGCAGGGACTTCCACGAGCCGGGCTCGGCGCGCACTGTCGGGAATCTCTAGCCGGATGGCCAGTTCGAAGCCGAAGGCGGAAGTCGTGAAGCCCAGCCGACTGTCGAATTCCTTCCGCAGTTCCGGGCTGATCTGGACGGACAGGTCTCCATCATACGAAGCGATCGTAGGCAGCAGGTTGTTAAAGGCCAGCAACTCCTCGTAGTCTACAATGCCGAGCTTAGCCAGCCAGCGAACGAGGTAGCAGTAAACTAACCAAGCGCCCAGCCAATTCGTGTGCGTATCGCCGCGGAAATACACCTGCCCGTAAGACTTGGCGTCTATCAAATAGTCAGCGAGATAGGAAACTATCTCTGGACAACTAGCCTGCAGGCGCAGGGCTGGGCGCTCCGGATCTAGGGTCATCGTCGAAAAGACGCGCGGAAGGTATTCTCGATAGGTCACGCTTTTCTCTGGAATAATGAACTTGAAGTAGCGCGCCCCCATCTCTTTCAGCTTGGCCGCTCGGTTATGGATTATCTTGGCAGCCTCTTCTGCCTCGTCGGTCGACCACCGATTCTTGCCGAAGGCCACGTTCAGGAAATTGTTGGTGTCGTTGGCCAAGAACACCCAACCGTACTCGGATAGGATTGACTTGCCCGGCGCGATCGCGCGCTCCACGGCGCTGATCGGGTCATCCGCTGTCAGTTGGTAGAGCTGATGAGTCCTGGACAGGACATTGGTGTCGATCGAGGCACTCGAATTGTCCCGCCCAATAGAAGCGGCACTAACGATGCCAAGGAATTCGCCGAGCTTCGCCGTATTAACCTCATTGCCGTCATCTATGCAAATTTCCAGGAACCGCAACCCATTGGCCTTGAAAAACTCGCGAATTCTATGATTACCGTTTACGTATCCATCAATCAACTCATCTTCGTCCAACGTGATGTTGAATTTGCCATAGAAGCTTTTCATACTAGCCATCCAGCGTTCCGTGCTGGATCGCGTCGTCAGGATGAAGGATGCATTCGGGTACCACGTCGCCAGTTCGCGGTAGAAGAACCGCGTTGGGTAGTCAGTGAAACACTGAACGGTCGACTCACGTAAAAAGGCATGTAGATTGGCAGAGTTCTGGGCGATGTTCTCGTGAAGCGGCTCGGTCTGACTAGCCTGCTGGATGTAGTAGTGAATCGACGTCATGCCGTTGTTGGTGAAGAAATTGTGAAGCGACATCGTCCCAGTCCTGGAGTCACCAATCACAAAGACAGGAAACATCGGAAACCTCATTCAGTGATTAATTTTTACCGGGGATGCTAGCATATTTGGTCGTGGGGACAATCGAGAATCTGGAGGCTGCTCCGAGGTCGCGAGCACCGAGGACTGCGGCGGCCGGGAACGCGATGTCATTGTTGCCCGATTGAGCGAAGCTGCGGGATTGTGGACTTCCGACGGGGGAGGTTCGCCACGCGTTTCTCCGATAGGCCGACGTGGCGCTGGGCAGAGATGTGCGCAGCGGCCTGGCGTCTGGGGGCGTTGGACAAAATTCTGGACTTGACCCGTTTTCGTGGACACCCCGAAGCTTTGGCAGGAGGAGGCCACGGTGCCATGAACACGGACCATATGCGCCCGAGTTCGGGCGCCAGTTTAATCGAGTAGGAGCGTTCCCTGCGCAATCCGGCGGAACTGGAACGTAGTTGGGAGTCGTCTGCGCAAGCGATCCGGAACTGGTCATTCAGGCTGATCGGGAAGCTGGGTGCGCAGCCGGCGTAACCTTAGGGGATCCCCAAGGCGGTCGGCGCGAGGCATACCGGTAGTTCATCGGAGCGAGCTCGATCAGACCGCAGGCCTGACGCTGCGAGTACGCCTTCTCTTCGATCGCCCAGCTCACGAATGTTCTCCATGACCCGGGCGTCAGAAGCTTTTTCCGAGCGCCTCACGCAGTGCGGCGACGTCCAGCATCGACTCCGCCAGCAGCTTCTTCAGCTTGCGGTTCTCGTCCTCGAGCTCTTCAGCCGTCGGGCGTCCGACACTTCCATCCAGCCGTAGCGGGAGCGCAAGTTGTAGAAGGTCGCGTCGCTGATCCCGTGCTTGTGGCAGAGCTCCGCAACCGGGATCCCAGACTGGTGATCCTTCAGCACCGCGATGATCTGCTCATCGCCTTAGCGGCTCTTCTTCATCTGCATTTCCTTCCGACGGAATCCAACTCAAGCCCAGGGCGTCACAGGGGGCAACGACAGGCCTACAGGAGTCTTGCGGCGACATCGCCGGCGAGCAGCCCGTCGCGGTTCTTCGAGAACGTGGAGTGATCCCAGACCGCCTCGTCGATGCACGGCCGGACGAACCTGCGGAACAGGAGATCGAAATCCAGCCGCTCCATCAGCTGGCGTTCCGAGCGGATCGAGGTACGCGTCTGATGAGGGCAGTCGTGTGTGATTGCGGTCGTCATCGGATGGTCTGACCTTAAGTCTAGCCTTGAGGTCATGGTTTCAATGAAGGTCGAAGTTCTGGGGACGGAGCGGCGGCGCTGGCGCTACGAGGAGAAGGCCCGGATCATCGAGGAGACGGCGCAGCGGGTGGTGGTCTGCGACGTGGTCCGGCGGCACAGTATCTCGCAGCGCCTGCTGTTCACGTGGCGTCGGCTGGCACGGCAGGGGCGGCTCGGCGGTGATCCGGGCCCTCGCCTGGTGCCGGTCGAGATGGTACCGACACCACAGTCGAGCGACGAGGTGGCGGCGACGCTGCGGACACGGCGCAAGCCGGGCGTCATCGAAATCGACCTTGGTATTGGGTCGACGCGTGCGGGTCGATCGTGATGTCGATGCCGAGGCGCTGCAACGCGTGCTCGATGTGCTGGGACGGCGATGATCCCGATACCGAGCGGCGTGCAGGTCTGGTTGGCGACTGTCCACACCGACATTGAGCAGGAGACGCTGAAAGCGCGATCCGCACTGTGGCCATCTGTTCGTCTTCCGCGGGCGCTGCGGCGACCAGATCAACGTGATCTGGCACGATGGGCAAGGCACATGCCTGTTCCCCAAGCGGCTCGAGCGCAGCCGATTCCTGTGGCCGTCGGTGGCAGACGGGACGGTGGCGATCACGGCGACGCAGCTCGGCTATCTGCTCGACGGGATCGACTGGCGAATGCCGCAGAAAGGCTGGCGCCCGCTCGCTGCCGGATAGCAATAAGGCGTTACAAACGCTCACGAATATAATCCCCTCGGATGCGACGAACACCGCCGAGCCGCTCCCCTGCGACCTTGCCGCCGCGCACGCGATGATCCTCGCGGAGCGTGCCGTCCGGCTGACGGCGGAGTAGAAGGCCGCCGAGACGAGCGCCGCCCGCCTGGTGCTCGACGTCAAGATCGAAGGGCTCAGGCTCCTCATCGCCAAGCTCATGCGCGAACGCTTCGGACGATCGGCTGAGCGCGCGGCGCGTATCGAACAGCTGGAGCTGTCGCTCGAGGCTCTGGAGGAGACGGTGGCGCAAGCCGACGCCGCCGCGGCACTCGGCGACGCGGCGACGCTCCGAGCGTCGCCCGGCGCAAGCCGGCTCGGCGGCCGCTGCCCGAGCATTCGCCGCGGCAGCGCTTGGCCTACCCGGCCCCGTCATCGTGCCCGTGTTGCGGGGGGCGTGCCGAGCAAGTTTGGCGAGGACGTCACAGCGACGTTCGAGCGCGTGCCGGCGCGCTGGTTCGTCATCCAGCACGTGCGCGAGAAGTTCTCCTGTCGGTCGCGCGAGACGAATACCCAGCCGCCGGCACCGTTCCATCCGATCAGCCGCAGGCGGGCAAGGGCGAACCTCGTCGCTGAGGTCGCCTTCTCGAAGTTCGGGCTGCACCTACCGCTGCATCCGCAGAGCGAGCGCATCGGCCGCGAGGGCATACCGGTCGACGTCTCGACGCTCGCCGACTGGTGGGCGCGGTCACCGCCGCCTTGAAGCCTCTGATCGAGACGATCGAGGTGCACATCCACGCTGGCACGCGGATCCATGCCGACGACACGCTGGCCCAGGTCCTGGCCACCGGCAAGACTCGAACCGCGCGGTTGTGGACGGCGGTGCGGGACGAGCGGCCGTTCGGCTTCCGCGACCCACCATCGGCCGCCTACTTCTTCTCTCCCGACCGTAGTGGCGTGCAGCACGCGATAGCCCGTATAGCCGTCGACCTGGAGGATGCCGGCGAAGCCCGCGAGGTGACGGACGACGTTCTCGGCCTTGCGGTCGGGCGCATAGAGAAAGGCGACGCCGGGCGGGTCCGATCCACCCCAGGGCCGATCGTCCCTTGCATAGGCGAACAACTGCCCGGTCTTCGTCCGCCCCCGGCCGGGATCGAGCACCGGCGCGGTCGTTTCGTCGGCGAAGAGCTTGGGCGACGCCTTCAACCGCTCGAACAGCCGCTCGTGCAGAGGCCTCAGGAGGAATGCGGCTTTGCCGACCCAGTCGGCGAGCGTGGAGCGATCGAGGTTGACGCCTTGCCGGCCGAGTATCTGGGCCTGGCGGTAGAGCGGCAGGTGATCGGCGTACTTGGCGACCAGCACATGCGCCACCGTCGCCTCAGTCGGGATATCACCCTCGACGAGGCGCGCCGGTGCTGGCGCCTGCACCACCACTTCCTCGCAACGGCGGCAGGCGTACTTCGGTCGGCGCGTGACGATGACGCGGAACTTGGCCGGCAGAACGTCGAGGCGCTCGGACCGATCATCGCCCATGACGTGCAACTGGCCGCGGCAGCAGGGACAGCTCCGGTCGGCGACTTCGATCACATGCTCAGTGCGCGGCAGGCGGGCAGTGCGCCCCGGGTGGCGCGGCGCTTTCCGGAGCGAGCCTCACGCTTCGCAGGATCGCTGCTGTCCTCCGCGACAAAGCCCTTGGCCTCGACCTGCTCGGCCTCCTCGAGGCCCAGCAGAAGCTGGTCGACGGGCAGGCTTTCCGCCCGCCGCCCGAAGCGGTGGCGCTGCAGTTCCTTGATGATCTGGCGCAGCCGCTCGTTCTCGGCGCGCTCTGCCGCCAGCATCGCTTGAAGCGCGATCGGATCGTTGGTCAAAGGCTCGGCCGGATTGCTCACAATGCCAATTCCATCATGCATTACAATGCGTTATCAGTCATCGGGCCATCAACTCGCCGCGACCGGCACGCGCGTCTCGCGGGCGTCATGCACGCGTCGCCAGTCCAACCCTTCCAGCAGCGCCTGCAGCTGCGCTGCCGTCAGGCGGACCACGCTGTCGCCGATCGAGGGCCACTGGAACTTGCCGTCCTCCAGCCGCTTGGCGAACAGGCACACGCCCGTGCCGTCCCAGAAGACGAGCTTGATGCGGTCGGCGCGCTTGGCCCGGAACTCGTACACCGCGCCCGAGAACGGATCGGCGCCCATCGTCTCGCGCACCAGCGGCGCCAGGCCTTCTGCGCCCTTGCGGAAGTCTACCGGCCTGGTCGCCACCATCACCCGGACCGCGCTGGTTGGCCCGATCACGCGCCGCTCTTCAAGGCGCCGATCATCGCCGCGATCGTGCTGACGTAAGCGCCACGACCAACCCGCATCGCGACACCGTCAATCTCGAGCTCGATCATGCCGGCATCCCGGGCGGCCTTCCGCTGCCGCTGCTTCGGCGGCCGCATTGCCGCCGGCTCCCGCGTCGGCGCTGCAACCACCGCCGGAACAAACAGCGGTTCAACTGCCGGCGGTTCCGCCAACGGAAGACGGGCGGCTCGACGCCAGGCGAACAGTTGCTGCGGGGAAAGGGCATGTCGCCGAGCCACCGCGCTCACGCTCTCGGCGGTCTCGTAGCTTTCCGCCACGATCCGAGCCTTCTCCTCCGCAAGCCATTCCCACCGTCGGCCCGAACCCGTGAATACCTCGAGCCGACGAACCGGCTCACCCTCCCTGGATTTAAGCGTAAGCTCTGAAATCGTCATGTGCCGACACCCTCGAGAGCTCCGACCATCGCGGCTTACCCACGGCCGTGAAAGGTGCGGCCGGAACAGCGCTAGCGCCCCTCGCCGGCAGAAAGGAAGCGACAGACCCCTTCCGCAACGCCCGGGACCACGGCATTGAACACGTCATCAGCAGCGATTATGCCCCGTTGTCCAGAAGCAGAAGAGCCAAGCGAAGGTCATTAAACACATTCAAAGCGTTGTGCTCCGCGCAAATGCACGCAAACGTGACCGCATCCCCAGATCAGGTCAACCGCCATTAACAACATCCATCCCCCAACCTCTACAATGAAACTCCAATATCTCGTCTGGTTGCCTGTCAGCGAGACACTCCTGGCTACAGTTGTTATCCTCAGTTTATGTCGCAACAACGTTGGTCAAAACTTCATCTACGTCGCCCCACGCTAAGCCCCATCAAATTGCCTCAAAACCTCCCTTGCCAGAACCCGAAAGCCGATCGGGTTCTTCTGCGAGAAGCCAGTTGTAGTATGTATCGGGTCCCACGGCGTAGGGATTGACAAATTTACCGTACAAATCCCGTCGCTCGCGATACAACGTTCTCGCCGCCTTAGAAATTTTCACACCATTTGAAAACTGCCCATAAAACCAGTACCCTGAAGGCACCGATTCTATATGGTACCGTTTGATGGCGCGCTTATACCAATTCCACACCTCGATAACTTCGACATTGTCGCCGGAGTATTTTTCCGTCATTAAATCGCCAAGAGAATTAATCTTTGTATAATGGTAAAATTTGAGGGGAGAGCCATTTACTAGAATCCTCCCATCCCGACCGATGGCTACCCTTCTCGTACTTATATTCCAGCTTGCTACATTACATCCCGGGTCTCTGATCACAGACACTCTGTCAAATAATGCCGGCACCAGGTCGCACCACTTTTGGTCCGTAAATATTCCATTCTCGGGTTCGTCATAGCATGCCATGTAGAGAGATCGCGCCCACCACGCGCCGAACGCCCTTCCCACGTCGTCGTTTCTCACACCGACGAAGCCAAGATTGAATACACCATACTTCAACGAAGTTAATTCGTTGTCTCGGATATAGCCATCGGACTGGTTGGCCGCAATCTGATGTGGCGTGAGAGCGATAGAACTGTTGTCAAGCACCTCTAGTATGTTGTCCAGCCTGTGAAAAATGGCAATGTCCGGATCAAAATAAATCACCTTATCTGCATCGGTTGACAACAAGTGGCAAAGCATCGCGCCCTTGACAGCAGTGCACGCTTCAACAATATCATGCTTAAAAAGCCACGGCTCGAATCGTTCAATTCCGAGATCTTCAGCATATACGATCTTGTCGAAAATTGCACAAACCTCTCCCGTGTTTAGCATTGGTGGTGGCCTGTCCACAATAACGGCCCAAATCTCCCAATCGGGGTGGGCATCGCGAAGCGTCCGAGCCCAAAGCACCGCTCTACTCAGGTAGCTGAAGGAAAAGCTGCTAAAACACCGCACTTTACCATGGCAGACGTCATGTCTGCCAACGACCCTCCCGACCCTACTGAGATTCATTGTCACTGCTCCTTATGCCAGTCGCGAGAAGCGCTAAGTATAGTTCTTTGCTAGTGCTCGGGTTCATATCCAATACGATGCCGGCTGCGGCGAGGAAGTTAATGGAGCGACGGTCGTATCCGGTTGACGACAGGCCGGGGGTCTAGCGGCGTCAGTACATGCGCACGAAGATATTTTCGGTAGCGGACGTGCGAGAAACGGCCCCTTTTGTCGCCGGTTGGGCTTGAGCAGCGTGTCCGGCATCGTGCTGCTCTCCGCGGTCTGCTGGCGAATTGCGTTGCTGCGTCGGTCGTCGTCGCAATGCCGGATGACTGAAGCCGGACCCGCCCCCGAACGGATCCAGCGTCGTACAAACATCAACCCGTCCGCGGGTGGAGCAGAGTGCGCGCTGGACCAGCGGTCACGGGTGGTCGATGTTTGGATCGCGGTTGGACACCCTCCCCGCGGTTCGCCGACACTCGCGCAACGCTGCACCCATCCTCGACAGGCACAGTGGCGCGCTTTCACCGCGGAACAATTGATAAGCACTTGGGCTGGTGGGTTGCTGGCGCCGGCTGGAACATGAAAATAATCGACTAAGACACCCTCACTGGCCCAGGGGGGAAAGCGATTGCAGAGCGTCCTGCACGGTCCATAGTCAGGCCGCAGATCGATTGAGCGCTCACCACAATTCAACAGGTGGAAAAAGCCGACGATCACCTGGCGGACGGCACCACAGTGCATTCGCTGCGCAACTGCCGACCCATCTCCGCGGAAATTCAGCCACAGGGTCTGCGGCCACCACCATCGCCGCAAACGGATATTCCTACTGCATGTCGCTGCCATCTCTTCGATCTGGACCCCACTGCTACGTCAGGCTCACCCGACAAACCGCACCTCCAGCGCGATACACTGCACGGACGAGCCAGAAAACTGCCGCGATGTCAGGATTTGTGTAACTTATCTAACCGTTGCTATTGTAGCAGTCGTTCCACGTTGAACAATGCTATACTGAACAGCCGTTCTACGACGCTCCTCCGCCGCATTAGTTGCCTCCCCTCCCTTAAAGAAGTCAATCAGATCTTGCACAGTCGAGAACACTTGGCCGGCGCCCTTCTCATGCACCACCGCAGCGACATTCCCACTGTCCCGTAGGCATAAAACATAGCACCCAGCTGCCAATCCCTCATGAGCGACGAACGAAAACGTCTCCGGCCAGGTCGACAATACAAGCAGAAAATCAATCTGACGAGAAGCCAGCAGCTGTACCGTGCCAAGCCGGTTCGCGGAAGAGACCTCAGTCAGCACAAACTCGCAGCGTGATGTTCGATTAGCTCCGGTAGCCCCAAAATGGACAAACACGTATCGCTCATCATTGTAGAATGCGTTTACCAGACTGTTGAAGACCGGCCATCCTTTTTGCGCTGCCGGAAACCCAACAAACGCTACGCGCACTGCGCTGCGTGTGCCTTGCTGCCCCTCAATAAGGTTGGTACCCCGAGGCCTTCTAGCTCGGAGTTGCCAATGAGGATGACTCTGTGCGGATCGACGCGGAAGCTCAGCCGCCCTTTCCCAGATCTCCAACGCAATACGGGATGGAGCAAGGACGTCAAAAGTACACCGCTCAAACAACCATCTAATACGTCCACGATACGCGGTCCTGCCCTCCCCGTAAATACAGACTCGGCACGAAAGACTACCACTTGGGGGAGCACCACAGTACTCTAGATCGTTACGTAGCAGGTTGAATCCTTCGCAGATGCTCGAATAATCATGAATCCAAAACACCGCGCGTGTTGGGCGCGTAGATAAGTAAAGATCATGCAGACCGCACTCGTTAAACCCAAAAACACTATGAACTATAAACAATCGCTCTGATGCGTCTTCGTGCCGCACCGTTTGAAGCACTTGACATAAATCACTGATTTCACAAAGTCCAAGGTGCGCCCCATTAAGCACAACCTGCGTGTAAAACACTTCTGCTAGTGGTGCGAGACTTAGCATTGGTTGCCGCGGTGATATATGTAAGTAAGTGACCCCTCTGCGTTCAAATGCCGACTGCTCATCTGCAATAAAAATTTGCGTACCACCTACCACATTTATGTAGCAGTCATGGCTAAAGGCCACCGCTAATGAGCCGCGATCTTGTAACGCAAACTCAAGGGAACTCAAAAGGCGTTCTGGACTAAGCATCTCACCTTCGACGGCCGGCCAATTGCGTACCCGCTCTGCCGGTGCGACAGCAGACTCGATGATTTCCCGCCTAAAGCCTCCAGGTTGCACAGGCAACCGACCCTCCGCCCGGCCCGCGACAAGATAGTGCCAAAATGGGTTAACACCGCTTGCACGCACATCGTCGTTGGACTTGAGATAATACCTGGTATCGAACTCCTCAGTAGGGTTTCTGCCCTCCCGCCAACCGGCATTGGTATAATGCTCGACGGGGTCTATGCCACTTGCCGCCACGTCAGGGTATGTCGACAGATAGTAGGTCGGCGAGAACTCGGACCCCACTATTGCCATTTGCGACGCTGGACTTGCCTCTCCGGGATAGTGGGCCGGCCGAGCTGGGCGGCGCTCTGCGCGTCCAACCGTTAGGTAATGCCAGTACGGCTCGACCAGAAGAGCGGCGACATCCGGATTCTGGGACAAATAGTAGTTCACATCGAAATCAGGAGACGGCGCGCGCCCCTCCCTCCACCCGGTGTAGAAATAGTGCTCTAAGGGATCAACGTCGGCGCTGGCAACATCTGGATTGGCAGCCAGATAGAATGACGCATCAAAGCTAGATCGGATGCCGTCGATAGATGGGCTAGGTCGGACCGCCTTAGCGACATCACCCACGTGCGAACCGTACTGAACCGGTGCAGCCTCCGAAGCGACGAGACCCGTGGCATAGGTATGACGCGCTGCTTCAGCCATCGGCACTTGCTCCGCGCCTCGGATATGCGCGATTAGAGGGTTTACCATGGCCAAACAGGCGGCGGGATAAAGTCTCCGAAGCTCGGAAAGTTGTACGTCCTGACTAGGGCTGAGCCCGATACGCCAGCCGGTAAACGCGAAATGGGCTGCCAAATCCACAATGTCTGCAAGTCCTTTTGGGAGCTGGCTGCTGTAAAACTGGGCATCAATAAATGGTCTGACTAAAGACACCCACTCAACTACAGGCTCACCAAAAATAAGACGCGACCTTACCGATGGCGATATGCTGGGGCTTACGTCTCGACCTTCCTTCCGTCCTTGCACTACGAAATGAAACAACGGGTTCATATTTATGCTCGAAACATCAGTATGCGTTGTTAGATAACTCACGGTGTCAAAGAACGCACTCGGGTTCCGACCCTCAAGCCAGCCAACCTCGCAAAAGTGCCAAACTCGTTCGCCCTCTGGAACTGTTAAGTCGGGATACTCTGCTTCGTAAAAAACGTCATCAAACGACGAAGCCACCCTTCTCACGATATAGTCCATGCTGAAGTCGGCGTTCTGGGCGAACTGTCGCATAGCGGCACCCGTTGGTGTTCACGTTCATCACAGCAGGGAAAAATCCTTGTGTGGACTGCGCCCCTCACTAAATCCAGCAAACTCAAAATGTACCTGCGCGCTCTTCACCGCTCCAGACCGAAGAGCCTCTGCAACATCTCGATTCTCTGATAAATAATATCCCTCATCCACAATTATTCGCCGCGGAAATCTATCTTCAAAATATCCAGTCAGAATGTAATGATCCTCCCCGGACTGCAGTGTTCCATTGTTCACCGCAGCACGAACGTCTGGGTACTTCGACAGATAGTAAGTCTCGTCAAAGCCACTGCGGGACCGCAGGGCCGATGCTAAAACGCGGTGAAACAACTCAACCGGTAGAGTTACGAGTGGCTGCCCGTTGGGTTCAGCTGCGAGCCTCACCGCGGACTTTAACGAGGCATACTGCATTGTGATCTCCTTCGATGATGGAGTACATATCGTTCATTGTGCATACTAAGAATGAGCGAACAACTGTGACTGTTGCGTCTGAAGTGACGTCGCATCAGATGCAGCACCCTCGGTCTTGTTTAAGGTCCGCCACGACTTGAGGCCCAGTCCACGTTCCCGTGACAGAAACTGTGCGGCTCCCATTTCGTCGACAAACGAAGTGAACGCTGCAGGCCAGTTTCGTTCGCAAGGGCAAAGTTCGTTGGTAACCGTTCCAATAAGTCCAGCTCGGAAGAATCTGCGAAGAACGATCTCCGACTCAGTGCTCGCATGAGCCGCAAGGGCTTTGTATGAATTGCTCCCATGGAGGCGGTACCGGTAGAGTCGCTCTCTCACGAGAACCGGCTCTGTGAATCTAACTGATTGCAGCACGAAATCCCAATCATGGCAGTACGAAAGTCGAATAAAGCCTCCCACCTGGTCAAATAGGCGGCGCGAGAAAACTAAATTGCCCGTCGAAATCGCTAAGTTTTTCCGCATAAGTGCAAAGCCGATGGTTGGGTCTCTAGCGGACTCCATCAACTGCCGAGCCGCAAGACAACGAAATTTGGAGCTATGCTGCGCGTCCTCCAAGGTGCCAAATGCATCTACCAACGTGAAAAAGAGCGCAGACCGTTGGGACAACATTGCATCCAGAACGACTTCTAGTCGGTCCCGGGCATACAAGTCGTCTGAGTTTGCGACCGAGATAATCTCTCCCTTGGATATCTGCACCGCCACATTTAAAGTATGATGTGCGCCCATGTTCAGATCGTTGCGAATTACTTCTACATTCGCAAACCGCTTCCGCACCCGTGGGGTAAGGAACCTTGAAACACAATTGTACGTCTCGTCAGATGAGGCATCATCAACCACTATTAGCTCAATCGCTCTGTACGTCTGAGCGTAGATTGAATCGAGGCTTTCGAAGACAAAAGCTTCGTGATTATAGGATGGTACTATAACACTGACAAGCGGGCTGCCATTCATCTGTCTACCCCACGACGACGGTTAGCGCTGTTGGAATAGATACCATCTGGCCGGCCTCGGAACCTGTCCCCGACAATAGTGAGATGCAATATGCCCCCCGGGGAACGTTTGTAAGCGTGCATGACACAGCAAAGCCGTTCCGCATCGCGTCATCAGTCTTCCCAGGCGCCACCGCGTCGGGGCGCCGTTCGCGCGTGTAAACCGTAGCGCCAAACACAGCACTAGGTAACTCGCTTCTTCCAGTTGCGGTGAGCGCGATCACAAGAAGGTCGGACGAAGCTAAGGACACTCCGCCAGTGTCGATCCAACCGCGTATAAAGAGGATGTTTTCTCGGTTTAAGAGGAGTACACCAGACGCTGGGCAAGCGTGGCCGTTCACTGTGTCGATGTAAACGCGCTCATCGGGGCTACACGGCATAATGTCGACTAGATCGCCGATTAATACAAACGGTGATATACTGCTACCATCTCGCTGGCGCGACGATTGGAGCATCCGTTCGAAGACACGAGCGCTGCGCTTAAGTTTTGCGATAAGTGCCAAGGCGCCGCTGGCACTTGATTGATCAGATCCACCGGCTGCCTCTACCGCCAACGCGTGAAGAAGCTTCGCATCGTCGGAAATCGCGTTCCGGACTGCTCTTAAGTAACCGTGCCCGTGTTGCCGATCGGGCTCCAAATGCGCGCCTTCGGCCCATTCGTTCCATGCGTTTATGAAGACTATTTGACAGCTATTATCTGCAAAGCGTCTAGTTTCATTTACTATGTGTGTCAGCCACGCCTCAAATAGAGCAGGTGTTGATCCACGAAACACATTACCAGTCGCCCCCTTCCGGCTTGTATTGTCCCATGAAGGCATGGCGGCCCGAAACTGCGGGTAGGGAGCCCGGGGTCGTGCAACTTCTGCTGCGACAACGTCCTCGTAGTTGTAGATTCTCCCGGTAAATCCTGGGGCCAGCGCAGATACCTCTTGTGAAACGTCCGGAGCAGATAGGCCATGAGGAGGAAACTGGCAACTGCTATCGCATCCATAGTCATAGGGATTTGTGAGCCCGAAACTTTCAACCATGCAGACGTGCAGACCAGAAAAGCCGTTTTGTTGGACAATTTCTCGCCAGCGAGCAATCGTGGCAGCGGGGTTTGTCAGGAGAGAAATACGGTACACCAGCAGCAAGGGCTTATCATCGATACGAATATACTTGTCGGAGTGAAAATAATACAGACAGCTAGTGATAAACTCGGCGTCATTATCCTCAGAGTGGCGCTGAGCGATTAGCACATCGGTATCTGAACCGTCCCACCGGCGGCTCCAGTTCTCGTTGGCCCAGCAAAGACAGAAATCAAGATCAATATCATTAGTCACGTGGCGCTGCACGGGGAGCGTCAGCATGGTTTTTCCGGAGAACCAATAGTAGTAATAGCAAAATGCCGAAATGCCATACTGTTTCGCCAATGCGACTTGCGCACTGTGAACTTCAGCAACTCGCAGATCGTAAAAACCGAGGTCAGCGGGAAGTCGTGGTTGATGGTGCCCCGGAAAATAAGGCCGTCCAGCTGAGACATTAGTCCAGTCGGTAAAGCCGTCCCCCCACCATTCGTTATTTTCAGCGAAAGGGTGGTATTGTGGAAGATAGAACGCAACAAGTCGCGTTTCCGCCTTATCTGCGTAAATTCGCGCTTCGGACAGAAGCAAATCGCGCTGCTGAATGTAGTTGGTGGACTCTGCTGCGGTGATAAGTCTCTTAAAGAGCGTAAATATGTCACTGACGGCGATCTCCATACTACGAAGACGAGCTGACAGCGGCAGTGAAAGGCCGCAGTTTGAAATAGCTACCTGAAATAGTGACCCCAGCGGTCGGCGTTGATGTTTAATTTGCTCCAGGCCGGTACAGATCTCTGATACGGCGCGTAATGACGATGAAGTCAGCGTGAACTGAAATCCCGGTTTGCAAGGAAATGAAATCTTGCGGGCAATGTCCTTTCTGACGTGCCGAGTTGTCGTGTGGCCGATTGTAATTCCGAGTATTGATATCTCAAGTTCCACTGGTGAGGAGGTGTTGTCTGCAGCTATGCACCAACCAGATAGCGCCATATCGGAGAATCGGTCGATGCAGCCTCGGTAGTGTGGAGGCATTCCCAAGTTATCGAGGTTTGATGTGGGACGGCTTAGCGGAGTCGATTCGGACACGTATGGTACGACAGAATTTGGTGGAGGAGTAATCTCAGACATATAGCATTCACTCGCCACACTGCCGTGGGGTTGCCCCGATTTGCGTGTTTGAATCGTCAAGCAATAGTCGCCAAAGCATCGTTGGAATTGTGGAATCTGGAACTTGAGTTACGGTACGAATAGGAAAGCCGAGCGACGTGGCTCTATACCAGCGCTCGCGATTGCCACACTTGCTCGACCGGCTCTTGGCGGGTGGGCCGTGAGCGATAAGGTGGGCTCAAACTGCCTCCCCTCAAGTTCGGGCGCCCGTTATGTCGTATGCGGCGCCTCACCATTTGCGAAGCGGCTATCCGTCTTGATACACGGATGCGCACTACCCCCGCTGGGAGCCGAATGGCTGCGCAGCCAGCTTCAAATCTGCACATCCCCCACCTCCAATGAGTTGAGCGCGTAACGCATCGGTAGTAGTAGTATGGCCGGGACACGCACCGGGAGTCAAACGCATAAGCGGCAGTGTGGCGTTGAAAGAAGGCCGTCGCCAAGAGCATTTCTTGGCGTTCCGCTTATGAGGCGCGCAGTAGCGACGTTCCTCGCGGTACGTGGCGTGCGCTGTCGTGGAGGTGGCACGATACGCGGGAGATTGCTTAATGTTAATGTCCTTATTGGCGGCCGGAGAGGGTTGGCTGCTGGCTTGTGATGCGAGGTGTATGCTCAATGAGGTGAAGTCAAGTGGTGTTTTTGCAGGATTAGTACTGTGCTTTGGTTAGCATTGGACTTCTTACTGATAGGTTGTAAGTTGCAACGCCAGGTATGATAAAGGTTTTTCACGGAGTTTTGTCCGCAGCTGCCTTCGGTGATCCATTTGTCAGTTTGGTCGTGAGGTTGCTCTCCCAGACTAGGGCGTTGGCGACGCTGAGTGGTTTGGGTGGAGATTTCCAACTCGATTTCTGGGTGTTCAATGCGCCTGCCGGGACGAGGCGGGCGGCGACTGCGACACTGAACCGCGCCGGGTTTGCCGGAGGCTGTTTCGCTTGAGTCAGGCGGCGATCGTCGCCTGCTCCTGCCCGGCCCACCAGTGCGCTTCCGCCTCTTCTGGCGGGATGTTGCCGATCGGCTCGAGAAGCCGACGGTTGTTGAACCAGTGGACCCATTCGAGGTCGCGTACTCGACCGCCTCGAAGGATCGCCAGGGCCCACGCCGATGGATCACCTCGGCCTTCTAGAGGCCGTTGATCGTCTCGGCGACGGCGTTGTCGTAGGAATCCCCGACGCTGCCGACCGAGGGGAGGACGCCCGCCTCCGCGAGGCGTTCGGTGTAGCGGATCGAGACGTACTGGACGGCTCGATCGCTGTGGTGCACCAAACCGTCGGATTGGCTGGGGCGCCGAGCGTGGAGGGCTTGCTCGAGGGCATCGAGCACGAAGGTTGCGTGCGCCGTCCGGCTCGCTCGCCACCCGACGATGCGGCGGGCGAAGGCGTCACTGACGAAGGCGACATAGGCGAAGCCGGACCGCGTTGCGACGTAGGTGAAGTCCGAATGCCACAGGGCATCCGGCTTCGGCGCCCGGAAATGTCGATAAACGCGATCCAGCGGACATGGCGTCGCTCGATCACTCACCGTTGTCTTCATCGTCTTGCCGCGGATCACGCCACGCAGACCCATGTCCTTCATGAGCCGTGCCACCGTGCAGCGCGCCACGCTCTCTCCCTCGCGCTTCAACTGCCGCCAGACCTTGCGGACGCCGTAGACGCGAAAGTTCTCATCGAAGACGCGGCGGATGGTGTCGCGAAGAGCGGCATCGCGGCGCGTTCGGGCCGAGGCCTTGGAGGGGTCGGCCCGACGAGCGACGTGGGCGTGGGACGTGGGCGTGGGACGTCGACGGGGCGATCGGCAGAACGCGGCAGATCGGCTCGATCCCATAGACGTCGCGATGGTCCCGGAACAAGTCCGGGACCGATGAACCCGGTCATGACTTCGGTCGGCGGTCGAGCTCCGCCAGGGCAAAATACGCCGACGCCTTGCGCAGAATCTCGTTGGCCTGCCGAAGCTCCCGGTTCTCGCGCTCCAACCCTTTCAGTCGGGCGGTCACGTCCAAGGCCGCGCTACCGACACTGTCGCCATCCCGCTCCGCCTTCTTCAGCCAGTGCCGCAGCGTCTCGCCCGTGCAGCCGATCTTCTCCGCGATCGAGGCGATGGCAGCCCAGTCGAGCAGCGCTTCGGCGTCGTCTACCATGAGCGCACCATCGGCAAGCTCCTGAAGCAGATCGGCTTCTCGCACATCAGTGCGCGGCCGCGTCATGCCGTTCGCCGATACCGAGGCGATGCAGGCCCATCTCGACGAGATCGGCCGAACCGTCGCCAGAGGCGCCCACGCCGTCCTCCTCCTCGACCGCACCGGCTGGCAAACCACCGACAAGCTCCGCGTCCCGAGGAACATCACCCTGATCGGGCTAGCCGTTGGCTCGCCCGAGCTCAACCCGGTCGAGAACATCTCGCAGTACCTGCGCGGCAACTGGCTCTCCAACACCGTCTTCGAGACCTACGACGACGTCATCGACGCCGCCTGCGCGGCCAGGAGAAAGCTCACGGCCTTGCCGGACGCCTCACCTCGATCGGACTGCGAGAGTGGGCCCACATCGGTCAATGACGGGGGCAGTTGGTATTATTCCGATTGGCCGGATCGACCGTTCGACGACGTTCGTATCGATCTCGATGCGGCCGTCGTCGAGGAAGCGACAGAGGCCTGCCCAGCGGCTCAGCGCGTAGCGGATTGCTTCGGCGAGCTCGCTCTTCTGGCTGACGAGGGCAAGTTTCTCGCGCAGCCACGGCTCGAGTGCGTCGATTATCTCCCGGGACCATTGTTGGCGGGCGCCGCGGCGTTCCGCGCCCGAGAACGGATCGGCGCCCATCGTCTCGCGCACCAGCGGCGCCAGGCCTTCTGCGCCCTTGCGGAAGTCTACCGGCCTGGTCGCCACCATCACCCGGACCGCGCCGGTTGGCCCGATCGCGCGCCGCTCTTCAAGGCGCCGATCATCGCCGCGATCGTGGCGGCCGATGCGCCGTTCTCGATCTTCGCCTCACGCCCGCGACATCGATCGCGATCAAGGCCACGTGGCGCCGCGACACGGCTCGCGCAGCGCGTTGGCGAGTCGGACTTGCTGGTGGGGCCGCCACCGTCGGCTTCCGGCACAATCACCGCCGGCACGAAGACCGGCAGCGTCTCTCCATGGCCTCGCGCCACAACCGATACCACGGCGCCTAGCACCAGCGTCTCCTCCACGATCCGAGCCCGGTCGTCGACGCTCCAGCGCCTGCGCCCCATCGCGCTGCTGATCACCTCGAGGCGCCGGACGGGCCCGCCGGCTCAAGTCTATCGTCAAGCCTAGACACAAAACGATCCTCCAGATCGGATCGCTACTGTCCACCCTCAAACCCAGCCGAAGAAGATGAGGTCGGGACACCGACTACCGCCTTCACCATGTTCAAGCCGCTTCTTAGCAAGGCCGCCAGGCGCACGGTTGCCGCGCTCTGGGACCGGATCGGCGCCCTCATCAATGACTTCAACCCAACCCAACGCGCAAACTACTTCAAGGCGGCGAAATACGCGGCAGCCTGATCAGAGTCCGCTCTAGCGTTCTGCGCTGAATTGCAAAAGGGCGAACGCTAGTTAAAGTACATAGGATGGTACGGGTTTCCGGTTCAGCATAATGACCGCATCAGGCATTTGTGTATTGTCCGATGAAGGCCCAGTCTGCGCGGGAGGTTCCGGCCATTCTATCATTCGGAGTGCAATGCCGGCAGCTGATAGTGCGTCGTGGATGAGCGCTGCGCGCTCCCTGCGCAGCAGCCGAAGCGTATCCGCTCCCTTCAAGCTCGTGGGCCCGATCCCGATAACTCTGTGCATGAGGACATTAACGCCCGCCGCTGTCAAAGCGAACTGAAGCTGTGCCGCAAAATCCTCCGCTTCTGGATCCGCTGCGACGCGGATTTCTACTGAAAGAGGCCGTGGAGCCAGCGACAGGTGATCCGCTAGCAGCTTGCGCTGTGCGTCGTCAATCCGACGCGGCGTCAAGGCTTCGATAAGGGACTGGCGGGAAGCAATGAGATCCCCGATAGACCGCCGCAGTTGGGAGTTCTCTGCCTCTGCCAATCTTAATCTCGTCGAGAGGCCTCCCATTTGGCGACGCGCCCGCTGCAGGTAGAGCCATTGCAGTAGCACAACAGTCAGAAGAAGGCCAGAGGTTACGCCGGTTACAGATAAAATGGTCATCTGATACCCATTGCGACGGAACGCAGTGTTGTTTGAGTTCGTCTTCGACGCCCCTAATGCCGTCAGTCACAGTCTCGTTAACGAGCTGCATCAGAGGATTCGAAATGGTGAGAATTTCTTGGCGCGGCCTATGGAGTGTGACGAACCACCTGCTTGATTACGACAGTTGACTGCTCGCATGTTGATAATGTGGACCACCTTCCAGCACTCCGTGTCCGCCGAAATGAACCCGTGAAATTGAGATATTAGCATCAACTGTCGAGACGATGTAATCTAATCGATTGGCGTAAGCGGAGGGCGTGCCCCTGCGCGTAGCGTAGGTGCGGGCTGGCGCTGAGGTGGTCATCGCCGGTCGCTTCGGTAAGCTAGCAAAATGACCGTGACAAAGGAGTCCTTAAGGGGAATCCTGTCCTGGAGGCCGTGTGCGAGTCTGCGGGATGCGCACCGGCATCTCCCTCGCAGTCACCGCCGAGGACCGCCGCCGCCTGGAGGCGATCCTCGCCGATCGCTACACGCCGCAGAAGCACGTCTGGCGGGCCCGGATCGTGCTCCTCACTGCCGCAGGGGCGGGCACCAACGCCATCATGCGGGAGGCCGGCGTCTCCAAGACCGTGGTCTGGCGCTGCAGGAGCGCTTCATGCACGAGGGCGTGGACGGGCTATTGCGCGACAAGACCCGCCCGCCCGGACGCCCGCCCCTGGAGGCGGAGCGGGTCGCCGCGGTGGTCCGTCTGACCCAGGGCGAGCCGCCGCACGAGGCGACCCACTGGACGGCACGCGCCATGGCCGCCACCTCTGGCCTCGCTGTCTCCACGGTGCAGGAGATCTGGAAGAAGCACGGCCTGGCGCCGCACCGCTGGCGGACCTTCAAGCTGTCGACCGACCCGGCCTTCGTCCCCAAGCTGCACGACGTGGTCGGCCTCGACGTCGACCCGCCGGCGCACGCCACCGTGCTGTAGGTCGACGAGAAGAGCCAGACCATAGCAACGGGCGCTGTTTCTGACTCACGGGGGGTTCCCATCCGGTCTTTGTGGTGATTCCCTTGGCGCGGGAGGATTCGCGCCATGCCCGCAGCTGTAGCGATCATGGCGGACTACTTGGCCGTTGAGCTTCGCCGTCTGGCGGCGGGCTCGAAGCACGCCAACCAGGCGCGCGCCTGCTGTCGTTGGCGGCGGTGGTGGACGGAGCCGCTCGGGAGGCCGCCGCGCGGATCGGGGGGATGGACCGGCAGACGCTGCGCGACTGGGTGCATCGCTTCAACGCCGAGGGTCCGGACGGGCTGAAGGACATCCGCTCGAAGGGCCATCCGCCACGGCTGACGGCGGAACAGTTGGCGGCCTTCGCCGAGATCGTCGAGACCGGGCCGGACCGGGCGAAGGACGGCGTGGTGCGCTGGCGTAGGACCGATCTTAAACGGGTGGTCGAGCAGCGCTTCGGCGTCGTCTACCATGAGCGCACCATCGGCAAGCTCCTGAAGCAGATCGGCTTTTCGCACATCAGTGCGCGGCCGCGTCATGCCGTTCGCCGATACCGAGGCGATGCAGGCCCATCTCGACGAGATCGGCCGAACCGTCGCCAGAGGCGCCCACGCCGTCCTCCTCCTCGACCGCACCGGCTGGCAAACCACCGACAAGCTCCGCGTCCCGAGGAACATCACCCTGATCGGGCTAGCCGTTGGCTCGCCCGAGCTCAACCCGGTCGAGAACATCTCGCAGTACCTGCGCGGCAACTGGCTCTCCAACACCGTCTTCGAGACCTACGACGACGTCATCGACGCCGCCTGCGCGGCCAGGAGAAAGCTCACGGCCTTGCCGGACGCCTCACCTCGATCGGACTGCAAGAGTGGGCCCACATCGGTCAATGACGGGGGCAGTTTGGACAGCTCGTTGGTTGGGACATGTGCTGGCACGAGTGCGGGAGGACAACATATTTCTATCTACATTACAACTATTTATGCTCCAATTTTGAGTCCTCTCCTGGGCACCACCCGCCCTTCCGGGCAGGTGGTAAAGGCTCCGAAAAGCCGCAGAAATCCCGGGCTTCCGGCCCGTGAGTGTCTCGAAACATTGCCGACGCCTTCGTCGTCCCGTGCATCGGCGCGGACATCGAGCCGTTCCGCGAAAGCACCCTGGACGGCGCGCTGCGTCGCCGCGGCTTCGTCCCCAAGGCTTCCACCGCGCCCTGCTTCAGGGCGGCTGCGACGGGCGGACTGGACACGCTGCGCCGAGAGCCCGCCTTTCCGTCGTTCCGCCACCTGACGCAATGCTCGGCGCCGGGCGATTGGATGGGCCTCGTCGTTCCCCACGATCGCCGACCCGACCACGCGTCGAATGACGCAACAGCGGCACGACTGAATCCGAGCAAGCCGTTCGAACAGATTTTTTTGCCCATCTGCCGGAGTCGACGGCTCTTCTTTTGATAAACCTCCCACCTGCATGGAACTTATTTCCCGCGGTCTCGTTGATGTACAAATGTTCGCACCACTTTTTGCAATATTTGAACGCTATTGCGTGCCGCATAGCGCTAGTCAGGCAAGACGTCATCGATCGGGACATGCCATGAAATTGACAATCTGGACCGCCAGCTTAGTACTTTGCGGCGCGCTCGGCGTGAACCCGGCCATCGCGGACTGCAACATCTCGGACGCGCAGCTGGAAGAAGCCGTTCTGAAGAGCCCAGAGTTGCGCAATCCCGAGAATCGATACCTTGTTCGCGACCTCAGGACGCTGCGGGATGCGGCAATTCTTCTGTGGTCCTATGGCCTGCATGAGGATTGCGAGCGCGTACTGGGCAACATCCGGCAACTGATCGCGGCGCCCGCGATGGGGCAACTCGGAAACAACGACGAGGATGACGCGGACACGCAACTCGCCGCCCGCACACCGCAAACCCACGAGGGGGGCGAGGTCCTCGGCAACCGCAACGCGCCCGGCGCGCGCCCCTTGCTCGACATCAACGAACTCGGCCCCGGACTTCGCGTCGACGAGATCGTCGGTGCGGAGGTCCGCAGCTCCGACGATGTAATCGTCGGGGAAGTCCGGAACGTCATCATCGGCACCCGGGATCGATGGGATTACGCCATCGTCGCCTCAGAGGGGTTCTTCATACCCGGCAAGGACAGCATCGTGGTCCCCCTGCGATATCTGCAGGTCAACCAGGAGCGCAACAGTTTTTACCTGCGCATCTCCAGCGCCGAGGTCAAGACAGTGCCCCTCATGCCGGACCAGGACTATCTTTGGCTGGCGGATGAAGATTGGCGTGCAACCAACGACGCCATCTTCCAGAGCCTGCTTCCGAATTCACTCCCTCAGGAACCGGCCGGCGCCAAATGAGCGATCGTTTCGTCGACGAGACTGCCGCCAACAGAGTGCGGACTGTCGAAGCTTCGATGTCGCGATCTCCTGGGCACCATCCCATCGGTTTCGGAGGGATGGTGTTGCTGTTTCCGAGGATCAGTGCTCGTGTCGAGTGACGCCGCAGCGGCGGTCAGTCGCCGTGCACTGCCGCCGTTTGGCGCATGCCGATGCGGCCGAGCCCCGGCAGCTTAAGCGCCGGGCGCCTGAGGTCGACACCGACGATGGCGCCGAGCACGACGAGCTCGACGCCCTCCAGCCAGCCGACGTTGAGCCCGGCATAGCCGCCGAGCCTGAGCTTCGCGCCCAGTCCGGCCGCCGCCGGTAGCAGCCAGCGTCCGTCATAGGGAAAATCCTTCCCGATGGCGGTCGGCGGCAGCGTCGCGCCCATCTCCGGAACGGCGTCGAGCACGGCGGCGACGAAGGTGTTGGAGTTCGGCCCGGGCCACGCGCGGTAGTCGCCGGCGGCGGTGAGGCCGTAACCGGCGACGGCGGCGCGGATCTTCGGGATCAGCCGTTCCGCCGCCGCACCGTCGGCGGCGAACACCAGCTCGGGCAGCCGGCCGAACCAGCGGCCGTCGGCGACGAAGCCGTTGTGGCGGACCGGCTCGCCCCACGCGGTATAGTCCCAGCGGTCGTAGGCGGCGGCCCCTCGTTCCTTCACGACGATCCAGCTGTGCACGGCGAGGATGCCGCGCCAGCGCACCGTGCGCGCCGCGAACACGCGCACCACCGCCTCGGGATTGGCTTCGGCGGGTGGCAGCAGGCCGGCGCTCGAGCGGTCCGCGGCGCGCCAGTCGGCCGGACCGTCGCCGAGCCAGTAGAGCGCCGCCGACACCGCGAGCGGCGTCACGATCAGGAGCACGACGGCGGCGGCGAGCGCCTTCAGGAGTGTCGACATCGGGCTGCACCAGCCAGCCGTTCGCGGCGAAAACGCGTCGGCCGTGCAAAATCCGCGCTGATCGAAACCCGCGCCGTCGCGCCGGCGTTGCAGGCGGAGCGGCTGGTGCTCATGTATGCTGACGCCACCGGCGACCCGGCCCGCCCCGAGGGTAGCGTTGCAGTCGGTGACGGGAGATCGACATGGACCTCGCATCGGGCCTTGGGCTCGCCGGCTTCATCGCGGTGAACCTCGCAGCGGCGATGACCGGCCGCTTTTTCCGTCCGGGCGAATGGTACGAGCGGCTTGCGAAGCCGTGGTGGCGACCGCCCAACTGGCTGTTCCCGCCGGCGTGGGCGGTGCTCTATCTGACGATCGCGGTCTCCGGCTGGCTGGTGTGGCGCGAGGCGGGGTTCGCCGGGGCGGCGGTGCCGCTCGCCGTCTACGCCGTGCAGCTCGTGGTGAACGCCGCCTGGTCGGCGGTGTTCTTCGGGCTGCGCCGCATCGATCTCGCCTTCGCCAACCTGGTGCTGCTGTGGCTGTCGATCGCCGCGACGATCGCCGCCTTCCACCCGGTCCACGCCGGCGCCGCTTGGCTGCTCGTGCCCTATCTCGCGTGGGTGACGTTCGCCGGGGCGCTCAACTTCGCGATCCTGCGGCTCAACCCGGCGGGCGGCGTCGGCGCGCGCGCCTGAGGCCGGCGCTCAGTCGCAGCGGGCGAGGAAGGCGTCGACCAGCGCCATGCAGGCGGCGCGTTCCTCGACGTGCGGCATGTGGCTCGAGTGCGGGAAAACGTGACCGGTAACCTGTCGGATGCGGTCGAGGAAGGGCTGCACGCAGGCCGCCGTCGCCTCGTCGTGGGCACCGCGGAACACCAGCGTCGGGACCTCGATGCGGTCGAGCCGGTCGATCACCGACCAGTCCTTCAGCGTGCCGACGACGTGGAACTCGGTCGGGCCGTTCATCGCGCGGTAGACGGTCGGGTCGGCGTCGACGGCGGCGAATGTGCGCGCCACCTCGTCCGGCCACGGCACGACGCGGCAGACGTGGCGGTCGTAGAACACGCGGCTCGCCGCCAGGTACGCCGGGTGGTCGATGGTGCCGGCCGCTTCGTGAAGCTCCAGTGTCGCCAGCACGTCGGCGGGAAGCTCGGCCCTGAGCTCCGCCGCGGCGGCGATCCACAGCGGCATGGCGGCGAGCGAGTTGGCGAGCACCAGCGCCTTCAGCCCGGGCGGACGGCGCACCGCGTGCTCGCTCGCCAGCATGCCGCCCCACGACTGGCCGAGCAGTGCGTAGCGGCCGGCGATGCCGAGCCGGGCGAGCAGGGCATCGAGCTCACCGAGGAAGAGCTCCACCGTCCAGAAGTCGGCGCCGCGCTCCGGCAGGTGGGTGGAGCGGCCGTTGCCGAGCTGGTCGTAGTGGATCACCGCGCGGCCGCCGGCGGCGAGGTCCTTGAAGGCGTCGACATAGTCGTGCGTGCAGCCGGGCCCACCGTGCGCGACGACGAGCGGCAGCCGGGGCGCGGCGAGATCGCCGGTGACGCGGTACCACGTGCGCCAGCCGGGGCCGTGCTGGAGGACGCCCTCCACCACCGCCGGCGCGGCGGTGGCGCCGGGCGGCAGGGACTCTCGCGGCGGGAATGCGGGCGTGTCCGCGGGTGTCGGCATGGCGCGGCCTCCGGTGCAGAGGCGGCGACGGTAGACCCCGGCGCGCCCGCGCCGACAGCTGTCAAAACCGATAGGGTAGGCGGAAGGCCGGCGTCAGCCGTCGCCGTCGAGCAGCCGGTAGTGGGCGGCCCGCGCAATTGCCTGGAAGCGGTTGCGCGCGCCGAGCTTGCGCGTCGCCGAGGCGAGGTGCAGCGCCACCGTCGGGATCGAGCGATCGAGCCGGAAGGCGATCTCCTTCGCCGTCAGCCCGTCGGCGCAGAGCCTCAGGCACTGGCGCTCGCGCGGCGACAGCCGGACGTGCGGCGAGCGGCGCAGCCGCGCGTCGAACAGGCCGATGACGTCGTCGTGCAGCGTCTGGCCGATCAGGCCGATCTCGGCGAGGGCGCGCGCCGCGTCGGCGGCAAAGCCCGGCTCGGGGTCGGCACGCATCACCGTGAAGGTGGCGAGGTCGCCGCCGGCGAGCCGGATCGGCACGGTGATGCCGACCGTCAGCCCGGCGTCGCGCAGGTAGTGCACCACCGGGGCGTGGCGCTCGCCGAGCACGCGCGCCATCACCTCGCTCTGGCCGCCGACATAGGACCACAGGAACGGCCGCGACACGCTGAGGGCAGCGTCCTGCACGGGATCGAGCTGGTAGTAGCCGCTCTCCCGCCACAGCCGCTCCATCTCGTCCGGCGCCTGGCGGAAGCGCAGCACCGTCGGCTGGATCAGCCGGCCGTCGTGGCTGAGCGGCACCGGCGAGTAGTCGTAGGCGACCGCCGTGAAGCCGTGCGGATGCACCGCCTCGAGGGTCCGGTCGAGGGCGGCGTCGAGGCGGGCGTCGGGCGGTGTCGCCGACGCGGCGGCTCTGCTCGCGGCGTGCATGCGGCAGCTTAGCGCGAAACCACTGCCCGTCAATTCACCGTGCCCAGCTTTGCGGCATTCGGCGCGGGCGGCGGGCGGGCGTGCATGGCGGGGATCGCCGCGACGAGCGCCTGCGTGTAGGGATCCTGGGGCCGGTCGAGCACGTCGGCGGTGGCGCCGATCTCGACGATGCGGCCGGCGTTCATCACCGCCACCCGGTCGCAGATGTGCCGCACCACGCCGAGATTGTGGGAGATGAACACCATCGTCAGCCCGAGCTCGGCCTTCAGGTCGGCGAGCAGGTTGAGGATCTGCGCCTGGATCGACACGTCGAGCGCCGCCGTCGCCTCGTCGGCGATGACGAGCTCCGGGCCGACGGCGAGCGCGCGGGCGATGCCGACGCGCTGGCACTGGCCGCCCGACAGCGCCCGCGGCCGCCGGTCGGCGAGCGACGGCGGCAGCCCGACCATCGCCATCAGCTGGTCGACGCGGGCAGCGCGCGCGGCGCGGTCACGGCTGCCGTGCACTTTCAGCACCTCGTCGAGGCAGCCGGCGACGGTGAGGCGCGGATTGAGGGCGCCGACGGGGTCCTGGAAGATCATCTGGGCGCGCCGGCGGAAGGCGGCGAGGCCCCGCCGGTCGAGGCCGCCGACGTCGGCGCCGTCGAACAGCACGTCGCCGGCCGTCGGCTCCTGGAAGCGCACCAGCGCGCGGGCGACCGTGCTCTTGCCGGAGCCGCTTTCGCCGACGATGCCGAACGTCTCGCCCTTCGCCACGGTGAAGGAGACGCCGTCGACCGCCTTGAAGACGGGACGGTCGCCGCGCAACCGGTCGGCGAGCGTCGCCGCCGGGAAGTGAACGGCGAGCCCCGCCACCTCGACGAGCGGCCTCATGCACCGGCCTCCGCGGCGGCGAGCACCGGCCAGCGCCGACAGGCGACCGCCCGTCCGCCGCCGGCAACCGTCTCGAGCGCGATGTCGCGCTCCGTGCAGGCCGGCTCGGCAAGGTCGCACCTTGGGTGGAAGCGGCAGCCGGGCGGCATCTCGCCCTGCGCCGGCGGCTGGCCGGGGATCGCCGGCAGACGGCGGCCGGGCACCGCGAGCTCCGGCTGCGAGCCGACGAGTCCGGCGGTGTAGGGGTGCAGCGGCCGCGTCAGCAGCTCGGCGCAGCCGCCGCGCTCCACCAGCCGGCCGGCATAGAGCACGCCGACGCTGTCGCAGGTCTCGGCGACGACGCCGAGATCGTGGGTGATCAGGATGACCGCGAAGCCTGAGCGGTCGCGCAGCGTGCGCAGGAGCGCCAGGATCTGTTTCTGCACGGTGACGTCGAGGGCCGTCGTCGGCTCGTCGGCGACGAGCAGCCGCGGCCGGCAGGCGAGTGCGGCGGCGATCATCACGCGCTGGCGCATGCCGCCGGAGAGCTCGTGCGGGTAGGCGTCGAGGCGGCGCACCGGATCGACGATGCCGACCTCGGCGAACAGTTCGCCGGACCGAGCCCGCGCCGCCCGGCGGCCGACGCCGTCGCGCCGCGCCACCGCCTCGGCCACCTGGTCGCCGACCCGCATCACCGGATCGAGGTGGGAGGACGGGTTCTGGAAGATCATCGTCACCTCGCGGCCGCGCACGCCCCGCATCGCCTCTTCGTCGAGGCGGGCGAGGTCGCGGCCCGCAAAGGCGATCGAACCGCCGGCGATGCGCGCCCGCCGCGTCGGCAAGAGCCTGAGCAGCGCGCGGCCGATCATCGTCTTGCCGGAGCCGCTCTCGCCGACGAGGCCCATGATCTCCCCTTCGGCGACGTCGAAGGAGACCCCGTCGACCACCGTCATCGCGCCGGCCGGGGTGTCGATGACGATGCTGAGGTCGCGGACGGCGAGCAGCATCACCGTCAGTCCTTCACGCCGAGGCGGGCGGCGAGCCCGTCGGCGACGAGGCTGAAGCCGAAGGCGAGCAGGACGATGGCGAGGCCGGGGAACAGGCAGATCCACCACGCGGAGGCGATGAAGGTCTGCCCCTCGGCGATCATCAGCCCCCATTCCGGCGTCGGCGGCGCGACGCCGAGGCCGAGGTAGCTGAGCGACGAGCCGAGCAGGATGGTCAGCACCACGTCGGAGGTGGCGAAGACGATCGCCGGGGTGATGGCGTTCGGCAGGATGTGGCGGGCGAGGATGCGCGGCGCGCCGAAGCCGAGCCCGCGCACCGCCTGCACGAAGTCGGCCTGCTTCAGCACCATCGTGCCGGTGCGGATGATGCGGGCGTAGGACACCCAGCCGACGAGGGCGAGCGCCAGGAAGAAGCTGCCGAGCCCGGCGCCGAGCACCGACACGATGGCGATCACCAGCACCAGGAACGGAAACGCGATGGCGACGTCGAGCACGCGCATCAGAACGGTGTCGACGACCCCGCCAGCATAGCCGGCGACCAGCCCGACGGTGCAGCCGATGACGAACGGCGCGAGCACGCCCAGCACGCCCATCGCGAGGTCGATGCGCGCGCCGAAGATCACCCGCGAGAGCACGTCGCGGCCGAAATTGTCGGTGCCCATCGGGTGGATGAGGCTCGGCGGTCGGAGCGCCCGCGCCACGTCCTGGGCGATCGGGTCGTAGGGTGCGACCAGCGGCGCCGCGATGGCGAGCAGCACCCAGGCGAGCACGATCGCCACCCCGCACGCGAGCGCCGGTGTTCCCCGCCCCCGGAGAGCCAGACGCAGCGGCAGCGCCCGGCCGATCACGACGTCACCCGCGGGTCGAGCGCGGCGACGGCGACGTCGACGGCGAAATTAGTGAGGATGACGGCGACCGCCAGCACCAGCGCAACGAGCTGCACGACGAGATAATCGCGCGCGAAGATCGAACCGACCATCAGCGAGCCGAGGCCGGGAATGGCGAACACCTGCTCGACCACCACCGTGCCACCGATCAGCCAGCCGAAGTTGACGCCGAGCACGGTGATCGCCGGGCCGAGCGCATTCGGCAGGACGTGCGCGAGGAAGATGCGCCGCTCGCCGATGCCACGGGCGCGGGCGGCCACCGCATGGTCGGAGCCGAGCTCGGAAACCAGCGTCGCTCTGAGGCTGCGCACGAGCACCGGCGTCAGCGCCAGTGCCATCGTCAAGGCCGGCAGGAAGAGGTGGTGCAGGTGCTCGAGGAAGCCGGTTCCGTAGCCGGAGGTGGGGAACAGGTCGAGCGCGATCGAGAAGACGAGCACCAGCACGATGCCGAGCCAGAAGGCGGGCAGGCCGATGCCGACGGTGGAGGCGAAGCGGATGGCGCTGTCCTGCCAGCGGCCGGCGTGCAGCGCCGCGATGCTGGCGAACAGCAACGCCAGCGTGACGGAGAGCAGCAGCACATAGCCGAGCAGGAAGGCCGTCGGCGCGATGCGCTCGAACACCACCGTGGCGACGGAGGTCTTGTAGACGATCGAGCGGCCGAACTCGCCGGCCGCGAGGTTCTTCAGGAAGTAGAGATACTGCACCGCCAGCGGCTCATCGAGGCCGTACTGGGCGCGCACCTTCTCGATGACGGCGCCGGTGGCGCGCGATCCGAGCAGGATGCGCACCGGGTCGCCGGGGATCGAGTGGACGAGCACGAAGCTGACGAGACTGACGCCGAACAGCACCGGCACGAGTTCGAACGGCCGCCGGAGGACGAACGCGAAGCGACCCATCGAACCTTCCTGCACGTGTCGAAACCACTCGGACGGAAGGGCGGCGACCGCCCCTCCGTCCCGCGCACGGCGCGCCGTTCGAGCTTACTCGATCGTGGCGGTTTCGATCATGTAGCGGCCGAGCGGGTTCTGCACGAAGCCCTTCACATTCTTGCGCGAGGCGTTGCGGAAGGGGCTGTAGTAGAGGTCGATCCAGTGCACGTCGTCCTTCGTGATCGCCTGGATCTCGAAGTACATCTTCTGGCGCTTGTCCGGGTCGAGCTCGGCGGCGGCGGCATCGACGAGCGCCGTCACCGTCGGGTTCTTGTAGTTTGTGTAGTAGGAGCGGTTCTCGGCATCGCCGTAGACGCAGAACTTCGCCTTCTGGTCGGGATCAAAGATGTCGTTCACCCACCACATCAGGCCGAGGTCGTACTCGCCCGCGACCAGCGCGTCCCACTGCTGGCCGGCCTCCATCTTCACGATGTCGACGGTGACGCCGATCTTGGCGAGCTGGTCCTTCACCAGCACCGCGGTCTGCTCGTGGGCGGAATCGCCGGCGACGATGACGAGCTGCAGCGTCAGGTCGCTGACGCCGGCCTCGCCGAGCATTGCCTTCGCCTTGTCCGGGTCGTAGGGGTAGTTCTTGTTGTCCTTGTTGTAGTCCATGCCGTCGAGCGGGAAGAACGAGTTCGCCGGCACGCCGTAGCCGAAGGTCACGGCATCGACGATCGCCTTCTGGTCGATGCCCATGTTGAGGGCCTGGCGCACCGTCTTGTTATCGAGCGGGGCGTGCGAATGGTTGACCAGCATGTGGTCCATGCGCGTCGACTTGTCGAGCTGGATGGTGAGCTCGGGGTTCGCCTGCAGCTCCTTGATCTGGTTCCACGGCACGAACGTCGCCGCCTCGACCTCGCCGGCGACGAGCTTCAGCATGCGCGTGTTGTCGTTGGCGACGTAGATCCACTCGACGCCGTCGAGCTTTGGCAGCCCGGCCTCCCAATAGAGCGGGTTCTTCTCCAGCACGACACGGTCGCCGCGCTTCCACTCCTTCAGCGTGAAGGCGCCGGAGCCGACCGGCTTCTCGCCGAAGGCGTCGCCGGCGGCCGACACGGCGTGCTCGGGCACGATCGAAGCGGCGAACATGGCGAGCGACGACATGAACGCCGGCGTCGGCGTGGCGAGCGTCAGCACGACGGTCTTGTCGTCGGGCGCCGCGGCCTCCGTCATCACCGTGTAGAGGGTGCGCATCGGCGCCGTCTCGTCGTCGCGCAGCCGCGTCAGGCTGAACACCACGTCGCTCGCCGTCACCGGCGTGCCGTCGGAGAACTTCGCGTCGCGCAGCTTGAACGTGTAGACCTTGCCGTCGTCGGACACCGACCAGCTCTCGGCGAGGTCGGGTTCGATGGCGGTGGCGGCGGCGTTGGCGCGCACCAGCGTCGAGAAGAACTGGTTCAGCACCCAGACGTCCGGCGCCAGGATCGTCTTGATCGGGTCGAAGGTCGAACTGTCCTGCTCGCGCGCGATGCGCAGGATCTGGTCCGCCGCGACGGCCGGCCCGGCGGCCGAGAGGCCGAAGCCCAGGCCGAGGCCGATCAGCACGGCGGCCGTCCCTCGCCGGGCGGCCTGAAGGGATGCGATCATCGTGGTCCTCCGTCTCTCTGCCAAGGTCGTGTTTCGTCCGTCGTCACCGTTCAGCCCCGGTGCCGGTCGAGGAAGCGCGTCAGCACGGCGAAGTAGGCCTCCGGCTCCTCGAAGAACGGCATGTGCGAGCTGTTCGGGAACACCGAAAGCTCGGCGTCCGGCAGGGCCCGGGCGATGCGGGCGGCGCTGCGCGGCGTCAGTTCGTCGTGGTGGCCGCACAGCACCAGGCACGGCTGCGTGATGCGGCCGAGGTCGGCGACGCGGTCCCAGTCTTTCAGCGAACCGGTGCAGGTGAACTCGTTCGGCCCCCACATCGAGCCGTAGATCGCCATGTTGATGCCGGCGAGCGAGCGCTCGAGCGCGGCCGGCCACTGCTGCAGGCGGCAGACGTGGCGGTAGTTGAGGACGGCGATGGCGCCCATGTATTCGGGGTGGTCGGTGGTGCCATCGGCCTCGTGGCGGTCCATCATCGCCACCGTCTCCGCTCCGAGCGCGGCGCGCAGCCGCTCGAGGTCCTGGAGATGCAGGCGAATCTCCGCGGTGCCGTCGGCGCAGACGAAGCTCTTGAGGGCGTCGGGATAGGTGAGGCAGTACTCGAAGCCGAGCCAGGTGCCCCAAGACTGTCCGAGCAGGTGCACCCGCCCGAGACCGAGCGCCGTGCGGACGATCTCCACCTCCTCGACGTAGCGGGCGAGCGTCCACAGCGACGGGTCGTCGGGATGGTCGGAGGCGCCGGTGCCGAGCTGGTCGTGGATGACCACGCGGTAGCCGTGGTCGGCGAGCCGGCTGTGGCTGTCACGCACGTAGTCGCACGGCAGGCCAGGCCCGCCGTTCAGGCAGAACAGCACCTCGTCGGACGTGCCGAAGCTGTAGACCGTCACCTCATGGCCGTGCACGGCCACCCGGACGACCTCGTCCGGCGCTCGTTCCGTGACGGCAGGCTGACCCATCGCGCGACTTCTCCCGGCTCGGAAGAAGCCTAGAGCCGCCGGCGCCCCGCCGACAGCTATCGAAACCGATAGGTTCCGGGGGCGGCGAGCGGAAGTTCTGACGCCGCGAGGCCGCTCGTCCGCCGTCCGGGTGCTACCAGAGCAGTTGCGGCAGCCGGCGCTTCCAGCGCTGACCGGGCGGCAGCGCCGCCGTGTCCGCCTTCGGCGCGCGGCTGCGCGGCACCAACCGTTCGGCCGTCGGCGCCGCGACGCGGACGGTGGCGATGGCTTGAGCCGGGTGGCTCGCGGCAGCGACGGCCTTGGCGGGGTCGGGCTTGCGCGCCGGTGCACGCGCCGGCTTGCGGTTGGCGGACCCGCGCTCGGCCGTCTCGCGGGTCGGCGCCGTCCGCGTCGGAGTGAAGGCCTGCACCTCGGCCGTCTCGACGACGATGCGCCGCGGTCGGCCGCGCTTCGGCTTCTCCGTGATCTCGGCGCCGTCACGCGCCGCCCGGCGGCGGGGCGCCGGCTCCTCGAGCTCGATCGGCTCGGGCGGCGCTTCGACGATCAGGCTCGGCAGGATGCGCCGCTGCGGCTCGGCCGCCCGCAGCCCCTCCTTCACCGACTTGTCGGCGAAGATTGCGTCCGCCTTCGTCTCGGCCACCGAGGCAGCGGCGAGTTCCTCCCGCAGCAGCGGCGTCGACGCCCACATGTTGGTCGGCGCCTTGCGGCTACGCTTGGTCTCGACCACGAACGGCCGCGCTTGTCGCTTCATGAATCCTCTCGAAGGATTGAGTTATTTCTCGGGACCCGGTGCGGTCCATGCCGTTGCCTCGTCGCCTGCCGATCGCGGCGAATCGCGCCGATGCGACCGGCGCGACGGCGTCCGCGGCATTCGGCGGCAGAGCAGTCGCAGGTAGGGACCCGCCAATCCAGGGGAACACACCGAACGGCATAACGGTTCCGGCAAGCATAGCCAAGCAGATTTCTTGCGTTCGTCCGCCGATCTTTCGGGCCATGCCGTGCGGTCCAAGAGATCGCGCGGCGGCACGGCCGCACGCGAGCGCGGCCGGCGGCCGACGGCGCGGCCGGCAGCGCTCCCAGGGCCATCGCCAATTGCGCACTGCGTGCGCGAGCATCGGGGGACCGGCGAATCGGCCGCGGCCGGTCAGCGGCCGCCCGGCGGCGTCAGAACAGGAAGCGGCTCTCCACCCCCTCGTCCTCGTAGAAGTCGTAGGCCCAGATGCTGACGAGCAACTCGTCGTCGAGATAGATCTCCGTCGTCTGGGCCTCCCCGACGACGACGATCACGGCGGTCTCGACCATCTGCTCGAACGAGTTGAAGTAGGCACCCAGGTCGACCTGGTCCGAGTCCTCGCCGGTAGAGAAGTCGTTGATGTAATCCGTGCCGATCCCCTTGATGACGAAGACGTCGTCGCCGTAGCCGCCGTACAGATCGTCGATCCCCTCGTCGCCGGCGATGACGTCGTTCCCATAGCCGCCGTCGATGACGTCGTCGCCGGCGTCGCCGCAGAGCACGTCGTCATCGTCGCCGCCGATCAGCGAGTCGATGCCGGCGCCGCCCTTCAGCGAGTCCATCCCGGCGCCGCCCGCCAGCGTGTCGTCGCCATTGCCGCCGGAGAGCTTGTCGTCGCCGGGCACGTACTCGACCGGCCCGTCGCCCGGGTGTCCGGCGAATACGTCGTCGCCGCCGCCGGGCGGGTCGTCGGAATCGCCGTCGATGTAGTCGTTGCCGTCGCCGCCCTTCAGCGTGTCGTCGTCGCCGCCGCCGGAGAGCGTATCGTCGCCGTCGCCGCCGGAGAGCGAATCCGACCCCTCGTCGCCCTCGAGTTCGTCCGCCCCGGCGTCGCCGATGAGCGTGTCGTTGCCGAGGTCGCCGCAGAGCAGGTCCGCGGCGTCGCCGCCGGACAGCGAATCGTTGCCATCCTCGCCGCAGAGCACGTCGATGCCAGCGCCTCCGGAGAGCCCGTCGTCGCCGTCGCCGCCGAACAGATCGTCCTCCCCGCCGTCGCCGGACAGCGTATCGTCGCCCAGGTCGCCGAGGAGCAGATCCGCGCCGTCGCCACCGGAGAGCGAATCGTTACCGTCGCCGCCGAAGAGGTCGTCGTCGTCGGCGTCGCCGGCGAGCGTGTCGTCGCCGAGGCCGCCGAACAGCGTGTCGAAGCCGTCGCCGCCGGAGAGGCTGTCGTTGCCGGGCTCGTCGACGAGCGGCGCGCTCGAAGACCCTCGACCGTTCGGGCCCTCCTCGCTCGGCGGGTCGTCGGAATCACCGTCGAGGTGGTCGTCGCCCGTGCCGCCTTGAACGGTATCGTCGCCGCCGCCGCCGGACAGCGTGTCGTTGCCGTCGCCACCGTCGAGCTTGTCCTTGCCGTCACCGCCGAGCAGCGTGTCGGCGCCGCCGTCGCCGGACAGCCGGTCCTTGTCGACGCCGCCGTCGAGCAGGTCGTCGTCGGCGCCGCCGCTGAGGAAATCGTTGCCGATGTCGCCGGTCAGCGTGTCGAAGCCGTCGCCGCCGGACACGGTGTCGCTGCACACGGCGCCGTCGAGCAGGTCGTCGCCCGTGCCGCCGTCGATCGAATCGTTGCCGGCGTCGCCGCTGACGACATCGTCGCCGGTGCCGCCGAGGAGTGTGTCGTCGCCGAGGAAGCCGGCCAGGGTGTCGTCGCCATCGCCGCCGTCGAGACTGTCGGCGCCCTCGTCGGCCTCGTCGCCGACGAGCGAATCATTGCCTGCGCCGCCGAAGAGCGTGTCGTCGCCCTCGCCGCCGGACAGGCTGTCGTTGCCGTCGTCGCCGCGCAGGTCGTCGTCGCCCTCGTCGCCGTGGAGCCGGTCGTCTCCCGTCCCTCCCTGCACTCTGTCCTGGCCGGCACCGCCTTGCACGGTGTCCGCGCCGATGCCGCCGGAAAGGCGGTCGTCGCCCGCGCCGCCGGTCAGACTGTCGTCGCCTTCGTCGCCCGACAGGGCGTCGCGGCCGGAACCGCCGTCGAGCGTGTCGGATTGGGCGCCGCCGCTCAGCGTGTCGTCGCCCTTGCCGCCGGCGAGGCTGTCGTTCCCCGTCTCGCCGAGCAACCCGTCGTGCCCCGCCCCGCCGTCGATGCGGTCCTGGCCGTCGCCGCCTGCGAGGCTGTCGTCGCCGCCGTCGCCGAAGAGTGTATCGTTGCCGCCGTCGCCGAAGATCGAGTCCGCACCGTCGCCGCCGGTCGCCGCGTCGTCGCCGGTCTGGCCGACGAGGCGATCGTCGCCGACGTCGCCGTCGAGGCGGTCGTTGCCGTCGCCGCCGTCCAGGCGGTCGTTGCCGAGATCGCCCTTCAACAGGTCTTCGCCACCGAGGCCGAGGAGCGTGTCGTTTCCATCGCCGCCGGCGAGGGTGTCGTCGCCGCCACGGCCGGTCAGCTGGTCGTCGGCGCCGAGCCCGCGCACGCGGTCGGCGAACTCGGTGCCGACGAACACGTCGGCGCGGTCGGACAGGTCGATGCGCACCGGCCGCGGCAGGTCCGCCGGCGGCGTCGCATCGCGCGCCGAGCGCTTCGACGAAGAGGCGTCGGAGAAGACGAAGTGCTCGTCCGCCTCGGCGTCCTCGAACAGGTCGTAATCGAGGATGCGCAGCGACTGCGTCGGCTTGCCGTTGCTGTTGGAATCGATGATCACCCAGGTGACCACCTCGCCGTCCACCAGCCACGTCACCGACTGGCGTTCCATCTCCTCGAGCGAGGAGAAGAAACGCGACATGTCGATGACGTCGGTGTCCTTACCGGTGGTGGTGAAGTCCCGAACCTGGTCGGTGCCCGCCGAGGCGATGAAGAGGTCGCGCCCGGCGCCCCCGGTCAGTGTGTCGTTGCCCTCGCCGCCGTCGAGCGTGTCGTTTCCGGCACCGCCGTCGATCTGGTCCTTGCCGTCGCCGCCGCTCGCCCGGTCGTGGCCGGAGCCGCCCTCGACGCTGTCGTCGCCGGAGTAGCCGCTGAGCGAATCGTTCCCGGAGCCGCCGTCGAGGCTGTCCTTGCCGTCGCCGCCGTCGAGATAGTCGTTGCCGGCGCCGCCCATCAGGCTGTCGTCGCCGGAATAGCCGGAGAGCGTGTCGCGGCCGTCGTCGCCGTAGAGGGTGTCGCGGCCGGCGCCGCCGTCCATCCCGTCGTGGCCCGCCCCGCCGTCGAGCAGATCGTCACCCTCGCCGCCGGTCAGGCTGTCGTTGCCGTCGGCCCCGTCGACGGTGTCGTCGCCGTAGCCGCCGCCAAGGACGTCGTCGCCCTCTGCGCCGAGCAGCTGGTCGTCGTCGCCGCCGCCGTACATCGTGTCGTCGCCAGCGTTGCCGCAGAGCGTGTCGTCGCCGTCGCCGCCATCCAGGCTGTCGTTGCCTTCGTTGCCGATCAGCAGGTCGTCGCCGTCGAGACCGAACAGCGTGTCGTCGCCCTTCAGCGCCTTCATGCGGTCGTCGAACTCGGTACCGCTACGCTTGTCGTTCCGATCGGTCCCGATCCAGTCGGCCATGCGACGTCTCCTGCGCCCGGGCGGCGAACCCGGGGAACCTCCCCCCGGCTGCCGACACTAGGCAATCATGCGGCCTTCGTCATGCACGGAGACGTGAAGCGCATCGCCGTCGGCAATGCAACCGCTGCACGACTTCGCCATGCAGCCCTCTGGCATTCCTGACAGTCCACGTTAATCTCCCGGGCGTTGCACTTGCGAGCCGTTGCGGCGGGGGTCGGCGGCCGAAACCACCGAGGTTGAAAAAATGTGTGATCGCTGTGGCTCCTGGCTCCATCACGTGCCGTCGCGACGTGGATTTATGACCGGCGCGGTGGCCGCCGCCGCGGCGACCGCCATGGTCGCCGGCGGTGTGCCTTTCGTATCGCCGGCGTTCGCCCAGGCGACCGGCGTGCCGCCCGACGAGGCCCTGAAGCGTCTCGTCGACGGCAACGCCCGCTACGTCGCCGGCGACATCGAGCTCAAGGACTTCGAGGCCGGCCGCGCAGCACGCGCGGCGGGGCAGACGCCGTTCGCCAGCATCCTCAGCTGCGCCGACTCGCGCGTCGCCCCTGAACTCGCCTTCGACCAGGGGCCGGGCGACCTGTTCGTCGTCCGCGTCGCCGGCAACATCGCCAATGACGATTCGGTCGCCAGCCTCGAGTTCGGTTCCGCCGTGCTCGGCTCGCAATGCATCCTGGTGCTCGGCCACACCTCGTGCGGCGCCGTCGTCTCCGCCATCAGTGTGGTGAAGGAGAAGACCGAGCTGCCGGGGCACCTGCCCGGCCTGATCGGCCAGATCACGCCGTCGGTCGAGACGGCCATGAAGGACAACCCGGCCGATCTCGTCGCCGCGGCGACGATCCAGAACGTCCGTGACGCCATGGCGCGCCTGTCGAGCGATTCGCCGGTGCTGTCGGGCCTGATCGCCGAGGGCAAACTCAAGGTGGCCGGCGGCATGTACGAACTCGCCACCGGCAAGGTCACGCTTCTGGCGTGAGCCGTCGCGGCCTACGCCGCGTCGTCAGCGCCGCGTCTTCGCCAGCGTTTCCAGGAAATCGCTGGCGAAGGCGTGCGCGTCGTGTTCGCGGATGCGCTCGAACAGCGTCCGCCAGCGGTCCTTGCGTTCGTCGAGCGGCATCGCCAGCGCCTTGTGCAGCGCCTCGGCGACACCGACCGTCGAGTAGGGGTTGACGATCATCGCCTCCTTCAGCTGCTCGGCCGCACCCGCGAAGCGCGACAGCACCAGCACGCCCGGATCCTCGGGATCCTGGGCCGCGACGAACTCCTTGGCGACGAGGTTCATGCCGTCGCGCAGCGGCGTCACCAGGCCGACGCGGCTCGACCGGTAGAGGCCGGCCAGCGCGCGCCGCGGCATCGCCCGCGTCAGGAAGCGGATCGGCGTCCAGTCGATGTCGGCAAAGCGGCCGTTGACGTGGCCGGCGACGCGCTCCAACTGCCGGCGCATGTCGCTGTAGGCCTCGAGCTCGCCGCGCGACGGCGGCGCGATCTGCAGGAGGCTGACCGTCGAGCGGTGCTCGGGAAAATCGACGAGCAGCCGCTCGAAGGCGCGGAAGCGCTCGTTCAGCCCCTTCGAATAGTCGATGCGGTCGACACCGATGATCTGCCGGCGGCCGACCAGCGCCTTCTCCATGCGCTTGCGGTTGATGCGCGCCTCGGGCGAGACGGCGTACTCGGCGAAGGCGTCGGCGTCGATGCCGATCGGGAAGGCACCGACCCGCGTGCGGCGACCGTCGAGTTCCAGCACGCCGTCGCCGAGGTTTCTGGCGCCCACCTCTTCGACCGCGCAGCGCACGAAGTTGTCGCGGTCGCGCTCGGTCTGGAAGCCGACGAGGTCGTAGGCGAGCATCGCCTTCAAGAGTTCGTCGTGGTGCGGCAACGCCGCCAGCACGTCCGGGCCCGGGAAGGGGACGTGCAGGAAGAACCCGATCGGGTTCCCGACCCCGGCCGCCCGCAGCCCCTCAGCGAGGCGGAAGAAGTGGTAGTCGTGCACCCACAGCGTGTCGCCGGGCTCGACCATCGGCGCGAGGCGGGCGGCGAAGCGCTCGTTGACGCGGCGGTAGCCGTCTTCGGAGCGGCGGTCGAAGTCGGCGATGTCGAGCCGGTAGTGCAGCAGCGGCCACAGCATCCGGTTGGCGAAGCCGGCGTAGTATTCGTCGTGGTCGTTCTGCGACAGGTCGAGGGTGGCGAGGCGGACGTTGCGGCTGGTCTCCGACTTCAACGGCCCGAAGGTGCCCTGTTCGGAGACCTCCCCCGACCAGCCGAACCACAGCCCGCCGGTGCGCCGCAGCGTGTCGACGAGGGCGACGGCGAGCCCGCCGGCACGGCCGGTGTCTTTCAGCGGCCCGACACGGTTGGAGACGACGATCAGCCGGCCGGCGTGCGGCATGGCCGGGGTCGGCGCGTTCGCCGAGGCATCGGGAGAAGACCTGCCCGGGGCCGGCGCCTTGACGTCGGCCTTGCGCTTGGCCGGCCCCTTGGGCTTTGCGTCGGCCTGGGGCTTTGCGTCGGCCTGGGGCCTTGCGTCGCCCTTGGGTTTTGCGTCGGCCTTGGGCTTCACGTCGCTGGCCACGACGGCGGGCGTCATATCGCCTTTTCCCAGCCGCGGCTGAGCCGCATGGCGCCGTTGATGATGCCGACCATCGAATAGGTCTGCGGAAAATTGCCCCACAACTCGCCGGTGACCGGGTCGACGTCCTCGGACAGCAGCCCGACGTGGTTGCAGCAGGCGATCAACGCGTCGTAGTGCTCGCGCGCCTCGTCGGTGCGGCCCATGCGGGCGAGCGCGTCGATGTACCAGAACGTGCAGACGGTGAAGGCGGTGTGCGGTACGCCGAAATCGTCGGCGGCGGCGTAGCGGTACATGTGGTGGCCGCGCTTCAGCTCGCGCGCGATGGCTTCAACGGTGGAAACGAAGCGCGGGTCGCGTGGGTCGATGATGCCGACCTCCGCCATCAAGAGCAGGCTGGCGTCGAGGTCCTTGCCCTCGAAGCTCTCGGCGAAGGCGCCGATCTTGGCGTTCCACGAGCGCTCCAGGATGGTGGCGCGCACCTGGTCGGCGCGCGTCTGCCACGTCGTCGCGTCGAGCCCGAGGTGGCGGGCGATCTTCGCCAGCCGGTCGAGCGCCGCCCACGACATCAGGCTGGAGGAGGTGTGCACGCGGGCGCGCGTCCTCAGCTCCCACATGCCGGCGTCCGGCTCGGCGTGCACGGCAAAGGCGCGCTCGCCGATCGAGGCAAAGCGCGGGAAGTCCTCGACGCCGAGCGGCCGCAGCAGCCGGCGGTCGAAGAAGGCCTGCGCCGCGCCGAGGATGATGTTGCCGTAGACGTCGTGCTGGAAGTGCTCGTAGGCCTGGTTGCCGACGCGCACCGGCCCCATGCCGCGGTAGCCCGGCAGCGCCGCGGTGCGCTCGACGAGGTCGCGCTCGAGCCCGACGCCCCACACCGGCTGCACGTGGCCGCCCGCCGTCAGCGTGACGATCTCGTTCAGGTAGCCGAGATAGAGCTCCATCGTCTCGACCGACGACAGCGCGTTGAGCGCGCGCACGACGAAGAAGGCGTCGCGCAGCCAGCAGTAGCGGTAGTCCCAGTTGCGGCCCGAGCCGGCCGCCTCCGGCAGCGAGGTGGTGACGGCGGCGACGATCGCGCCGGTTTCCTCGACGGTGCAGAGCTTCAGCGTGATCGCCGCGCGGATGACGGCGTCCTGGTAGTCGAGCGGCACCGCGAGCCGCCGCGACCACTGGCGCCAGTAGAGCCCCGTTTCCTCGACGAGCGAACGGGCCGCGACGAACGGCCGGTCGGCGAGCGTCTCGTCGGGGCCGAGCACGAAGCTCATCGTCTTCTCGAGGTGGAACGGCGTCTCCGCCATCACGTAGGGGATCGGCGCGTCGGTGGAGAGCCGCACGGTGATCGCGTCGGCGGTGAAGCGCACGTGGTTGGAGCCGGTGGTGATCTCGGGCTGCGTCGCTCCCCAGTCGAAGCGCGGGCGCAGCCGCACGCGGATGCGCGGCGCACCGGCGACGGGGCGCACCTGGCGGACGATCATTGCCGGTCGGAACATCCGCCCGAAGCGCTCGTAGCGTGGCGCGTGGTCGACGATCTCGATCGCCGCGCCGTCGGCGGCGGTGAGCCGGGTGCGCAGGATGGCGGTGTTGTCGAGATAGCTCTGCTCGGCCGCGACCTGCCCCTCGAGCTCGATGGCGAAGGCGCCGTCGTGCGGGTCGCCGCCGGGCGCGCCGAGCAGCGCGTGGAAGACCGGGTCGCCGTCGAGGCGCGGCAGGCACCACCAGACGATGCGGCCGTTGAGATCGACCAGCGCCGCGACGGAGCAGTTGCCGATCAGCCCCAGCGCCAACGACGGCAGCGGAGCGGCGGACGGTCCGCCGGCTGAACTCTCCTCGATCATTCCCCCTCGCATACGTTGAGGCCGCCGCGGCGGCGATCAGCCGGCGACGGCAGCGATGAACGCGTGCACCTCGGCGACGCCGGCGAGGCGCTCCGGCGCGAGGCTCACGCCGGGGCCGACCTTGATCGCCCGCCCGCCGGCCGCGAGCGCGGCGCGGAAGGCATCCTCGTCGGTGACGTCGTCGCCGACCATCACCGGCACACGGTCGCTAAACGGCGGACGGGCGAGAAAGTTCAATAGCGCGGTGCCCTTGTCGACACCGCGCGGCTTCACCTCGACCACCATCTTGCCGGCGACGAGGTGCAGTTCGGGGAAGCGCCGTGCCGCCGCGGCGACGATTGCCAGCACGGCCGCTCCGCGCTCCGGCGCCTGGCGGTAGTGCACGGCGACGGCCAGGCGCTTGTCCTCGATGGTCACGCCGGTGTCGGGCAGGCCTGCCGCCGTCAACGCCGCCCGTACGCTGACGAGCGCGCCGGCCGCGCCGGCCGCGACCACCGGAGCGGTGGGTTCGGCGCGCACCTCGAGGCCGTGCACGCCGGCGGCGGCGAGGCGGGTCGGAGCGAGCAGCGCGTCGATCGACGCGATCCGGCGACCGCTCAGCACCGCCAGCGCGCCGCCGAGCCGGCGCTGCGTCGCGGCGAGCAGGTCCGGCAAGCCGGCCTCGACGCGGATCGCCTCGGGTCGATCGGCGATCTCGACCAGCGTGCCGTCGAAATCGAGGAACAGCGCGATCGGGCGGGGGTCGGAGCGGTCTGCCATCACCGTCCCTTATAGCCCCCCGGGCCGTCCGGTCACCCCTCCGCCACCGCCTGACCCTGTTCGCAGGACCGTCCACCGCCTGCGGCGGGCTTGCCGGGCGCGGCGGCGGCGTTTAACCCCTTGCTCCGCCCGCTGCCCCCGTTCGGCGGCCGGGCCGACCGGAGTGCGCTTGTGATCGCTGCCGACGCCCCGCCGCCCCGCCTCGCCGGACCCTTCGTCCGGCGGCTGCGTGCGTGGGTGCTGCGCCGGCTGTTCCCGCGCCACTATTTTCTGGCGGCGCCGGAGTTCGACGTCGGCTTCTACCGGCTCGCCAACCCGGACGTCAGCGAGGCGGTCGACCCGCTTGAGCACTTTCTCGTCGCCGGCTGGCGCGAGGGCCGCGACCCAAGCCCCGCCTTCTCCGTCCGCCGCTACCTCGCCGCCAACCAGGATGTCGCCGAATCGGGCCAGAACCCGCTGGTGCACTACCTGCTGCACGGCCGCGCCGAAGGCCGGCGCGCCTTCCCGCTCGACGAGTTCGTCGGCCTCCTTCGCGCGTCAGAGCCTCGTGAGGTTTTGGGCGTTCTTCCGTATGACCCGTTGTTGGGGAGCGTGCTGGTTGTCGGGCACGTTGTGGGTCGGGAGCGGTACGGGGGGGAACGGTCGTTTCTCGACATGCTGGAGGGTCTGTCGGGGGTGGGGCTGAACGTGGTGGCGGCGCTGCCGCGGGATGAGGCGTCGTACACGGCGG
>JAESGV010000057.1_pt1 | contig 49466 bp, 47 predicted proteins | sample 9269781 | NCBI WGS metagenome assembly JAESGV01 (sample SAMN15741586, study PRJNA653496) | algae metagenome | isolation source: Tildeniella torsiva UHER 1998/13D and co-occurring heterotrophs from... | place: Slovakia: Slovak Paradise National Park, Hrabusice, Kosice Region | collected 2000-01-01
GATCATCAGCACGCCGAACCAGCCCACATACAGGCGGTTCTCGGTGCTGGTCACCCACTGGCAAAACTGCTCCCACAGGGAGGCGCTTTCACGCCGCTGTAGAGTTGTGGTCATAATGTATTAGTCCTTGGTATTTATCGTTCAAGGTACGCGGGCTAAATCGTGTAGATTTGTGACCCGTGTGATTAAACAATACTGCATTCATGGAGTTTTGTAAACAAATTTTCCCCGGAAACTTAATGCGCTTGGCTCGGGGTGAGAGGATTCAGTCGTTCTGCACAATGCCTCAACCCCTTGTTTTCAAAGGGCTAGAGGGGTTGATGGGCTGTACGAGCATAATGAGAAGCGATCGCGCCCAGCACCAGCCCTACTCAGAATTCTCATAAAGGACTGTAACAATTGCCGGTCGTAGGGGCGATCGCGATCGCCGCTCTAACTACAGCTGCTCTAAATAGATGAGTAGGTCGGCCATATCCTGCGGTTCGGGCTGAAACTGAGGCATGGGTGGAGTTTCGCCGCTGATCACCTGCCGGATCAGGCCAACTCTAGTCTTGTGGTCAGACACACCCACCAGCTTGGGGCCAACCTCGCCAGTGGCTTCAAGGCCGTGGCACACGGCGCAGTTCATTCTAAAGATTGCCTCTCCTCGGCTGCCGTTGCCGTCTAAGGAGAGCACCTGGTGGACATAGGGGTCAGATGCTTGGGAATAGCGCACCGCAACAACGCTCAGCACGACGGCCATCACCAAAGCCACAGCAATCAAAGCAGCCTTTTTTAGCAGGCTGCTGAGGTCTTCGGTCTGCTTGTCTAAGGTCTCTTGTGCCAAGGGAGGAAAGGTATCTTCAACTAAATGTTACGTACTTTTAAGAACCTAAGACCAGTTTGCCTCAGAATCTTAAGGATTCTATCTGGAGGCGGTTGGATGCCAGGGCCAGGTCATGGCCACCCAACATCAGCCCTTGAGACCCTTGGCCAGGGAGGGTACCGTTAGTGGATACCAAGTTGGTTTAGCCCAAGCCCACCTATCCCCAAGACCCCATAGTCAACCCAGAGCGCCATGTCCGGTCTATCGGGGCAGCGGCTGCTAAGAAGCAGCCCACCGTCTTTTTTGCTGCTGGGGGCTTTTTTGCCGCTCGGGCCTTATCTTTCCACTACTGATTTGTCATGACCTCTTCTTCTGAAAGCGTTCAGGATTCCCAAGACTCTCAGAATTCCCCTGAGGATCATTTTTACTCCACGTTTATCGTGGAATATATTGTGCCCCAGGGGCCAGAGGCAGAGGCTGTATTTCGGCGGTGGTATGACCAGATGGTGGAGGGGGCAAGACAGTTTGAGGGCTATACCCGCGCCGATCTATGCCCCCCCTTAGAGTGTGATGATGGAGTGGTGAAGTGGTACTCCATCGTGCATTTCAGCACACCGCAGGAGCTCAACCACTGGCTGAAATCGAGCGATCGCGCCGACCTACTTGAGCAGGGGCACGACACCTTCTTGGCCTATCGCTATAAATCGTTTACCACCGGGCTGGAGGGATGGTTTTCGAACCACACAGGCGGAGCCGAGCAGCACAGTCTCGGGCCGCCGCCCTGGAAGCAGGTGCTGGCGGTGGTGCTCGGCCTCTACCCCACGCTGATGATTCAAGGCATGGTATTTAGTGCCCTGGGGATTATGCAGGCGTGGCCCATGGCCACCTCTCTGGTGATCAACAATTTAATTACCTCATCCATTTTGACCTGGGCGATTATGCCTCGGGTCAGCCGATTTCTAAGCTTTTGGCTGCGCCCGGCCTACCGTCTCACAACGCTGCAAACAAACTTAATTGGCGCGGGTCTGGTGTTTGCAGCCCTAGGATTTATGGCCAGTGTGTTCAATTACTTAACGTAGAACCCCTAGCGCCATTGCCAGCGCCCCCACCCTGCTCAATCAGCCGAATCTGGCGATTCCGGCAGCGATTTACAGCCTGCTGATGTTTGTCACGGGCGGGGCCTTTGCCTGGTGGGCCACGCGGCGGGGTACAGGAGCACAAACTCCGGTGAGCTAGGGATCTTTTGCCCAGCAAAATGCCCTGAGTCATAACGGCTCAGGGCATTTTTATCGCAGTTTAGGCAACCTGGTTAACCTAAGCGCCAACCAGCCCAACGGAGCTGAGGATGAAGTTGAGAATAGAGCTGACAATGGCCAGGGCGATCGCACCGAGAATCGCGCTCCAGATGCCGTAGCGAAGCCGGAAGCCTTCGATCAGCCAGGCCGCCAGACCAAACACAATGATGGCCCCAATCAGCGGAATCAAACCCAGGCTAACAATGGCGAAGAAGCCGCGCAGGGTGCTGGGAAAGAACCCCCAGACGCCGTTGAAGGCTCCAATAATAGCGCCTGCCAGCAGCGCTTTAATGGGGCTGTCAATTTCGACCCCGATGGGCGGAATCTTAGAAATAATCAGCAGGCTAATGGCCAGCACGACGACACTAATTAAAAATCCAATCAGCATTGGCGTTTCTCCTCACACAGGTAAACGATGGGGTTTCTCGAACAGACGGCCAGTTGCCTGAGACCCTCCGCAACTGGAATTATCGGTCATAGAGTAGCATTTGCTACGGTTTTTCGCTTCTTCGAGGGAAAGGTTGGGCTAAGACAACGCTTTAGGCGGGTTTTAACCCTCTAGAGCACCTAATCTAACGCTATCTATACCATGAGCCCGGAGCCGGCTAGACCACCAGCCCTAGGGCAGCGGTCATTTTGTTGAGCACATCGCTCTCTTTGTCGCTGATGCGGCTGGAGCCGATGCCCAAAAGCCCGCCCTCTCGATGGGCTTCGGCGACCTTGGTGGCCACGCTCACCAGCCACTGCTTGAGTTCACCGGCCTGCACCCCAGTCACCTTGGCATCTAAAATGGCCGAGACCTTTTGCAGATGGGCGATCGCATAGTCGCGCCCTTCCTTAGAGCTTTTGAAGGTTTGCATCAGGCCCAGTAGTTCAAACTGCTTCTTGAGCAGCAGTTGCTCCCCAGCCAGGGGGTCAGCGGCATCGAGTTCGGCAATGCCGCTGATCAGCGTCGGGGCCAGGTCGCCCACGGCATCGCTCTGCTGAATCGCTTCGGCCACGATGGCGACCCCAGATTTAACCTCTTGCAAGAACAAAATTGGGTCTACCCGATCGGCCAGGCAAACGCCCATCACGGCCTGCATTGGAGCCTGAAGCAGCGCTGACCATTCTTCGGGGGTAAAATTTTCTCGCATAAAAGCGCCCTATTTTAGTGGCTTAAGGTATGCCTAACCATATCGGCAAAATATATGAAAAACCTAAGGTTCCCTAGGGCCTAGGGTGGGTTGAATTGAAGGACAAATTTGCCGGTGAGATCCTACGAGCTTTGCCCATGGCCCGCGCTAAATCAGCCCTGATTCAGGTGCATACTTCAGTATTTTTGTTTGGCTTGTCGGGGCTATTTGGCAAGTTTTTAGCGCTGCCCGCTACGGTCATTGTGCTGGGTCGTACCGGGTTTGCCGCCCTGGCCTTAGGACTGGTGCTGACCCTAGGCCAACAATCGGCCTATTTGAGAACCGGCAAAGCCTGGCTGGGGATGGGGCTGCTCGGCGTACTCCTGGCCTTCCACTGGGTGAGCTTTTTTCTCAGTATTCAGCTGGCGACGGTGGCGGTGGGGCTACTGACGTTTTCGAGTTTTCCCGTGTTTGTGACGGTGCTGGAGCCACTGCTGTTTAAGACCCCGTGGCGCTGGCGAGACGGCGCGATCGCCGCCTTAGTCGTGCTCGGCGTTGCCCTGGTGATTCCTGAATACCGGCTGGGATCGGCGACGACTCTGGGAGCGGGTTGGGGTTTGCTGTCGGGGCTGTCGTTTGCGCTGCTGCAATTGCTCAATAAGGGCTACCGGCAGCGCTACTCGGCGGCGGCGATCGCCTTTTATCAAAACCTGTTTGCCTGCCTCAGCCTGCTGGTGGTCGCGCCTGTCGCGGGTCTAACTCTGACCCCTGGAGAAGTTGGGCTGCTGCTGATGCTAGGGGTGCTGTGTACGGCCCTGGCCCACACATTATTTATAGACAGCCTGGCGGTGCTGCGCACCCAAACCGCCAGCGTGGTCAGTTCTCTAGAGCCGGTCTATGGCATTGCCCTGGCGGCCCTGCTGCTGGGCGAAGTGCCCACACTGCGAACGCTGGTGGGGGGCGCGGTGGTGTTGGGCACCACGGTCTGGGCTAGCTGGCCCGAACGATCGCCGACAGACTGAGGCTAAGCGGCCACAAATTTTGGCTGCCCCTGAGTTGGGGCCAGCAACCCCGTTGAGGAGCGATCGCCACAGCAGTCACCCTCTTTGGCCTCAACTCAGGGGCGACCTATGCCTAACCGTTATTGTCAATCCCCGTGAGCCTTTCAAGGATTCTGTCGGCAGTTTTCAAACGAACTCTTAACCTCAGATTAATCTATAAAAAATCTTTTATTAATGTTCGCTTGACCTTCTCTTGAAGGAGATACCCGATTATTGTACCGGGCATGAAATGCACGTTGGTGGATAGTGCATTTAAGCATAGCTAAAACTGCTAAAGGTTATCTATGGTAACCCAAACGCTATTGCTTAGCCCAGTTTACAGATAGGCAAAGGCTGCCTTTTGCGGCATCCCATAGGTGATACAGTGTCCACAGAACCCTTAGTAAACGCACATTTTTGTCTACCACAAAGCCCATTGGTGCGTTTGATAGTTTGAGCCTCAAAGCAATTGACAAAGGTTCTAATTATCTGGGTCAATGTAGCTGCAAGTTTGCCGAATAAGTTCGTTAAAGCATTGGATTTGGAGTTAGAAGAATCATGGTTTTGAATAAGAAGCTGTTGCGGGTAGGCTATTCCTCCGCACTGGTAGCAATGATGGCTAGTCTGGCAGCTTGCGGCGGTGGCTCTCAAACCGCAACTCCCGATGCCGACACCGAAATGGCGGCTGGATCTGATCTATCTGGAACAGTTTTGGTAGACGGTTCTAGCACGGTCTTTCCTGTTTCTGAAGCCATGGCTGAAGAGTTTGGCGCAGCAAATCCTGGCGTAGCGGTCACCGTTGGCGTGTCGGGTACTGGCGGCGGCTTCAAAAAGTTTTGCGCTGGCGAAACTGACATTACCGGTGCCTCTCGCCCCATCAGCCAGGAAGAAATTGATCTCTGTGCTCAGGCCGGCATCGAATATATTGAGCTGCCCATTGCTCTTGATGGTCTCACGGTGGTGGTCAGTCCCGAGAATGACTTTGCCGAGTGCCTCACCACTGACGAACTGCTAACAATGTGGGAGCCTGATGCCCAAGATAAGATCAAAAACTGGAATCAGGTTCGCGCTGACTTCCCCGATGCGCCTTTGGGCCTCTATGGCCCAGGCACCGATTCAGGTACCTACGACTTCTTTATGGATGCGATCGGTGCCGATGGTGAAAGCCGTGGTGACTATACTGCCAGCGAAGATGACAACGTCATTGTGCAAGGTGTGAGCGGCGACGCCAACGGCCTCGGCTTCTTTGGTCTTGCCTACTTCACCGAGAATCAAGACAAATTGAAAGCTGTGGCCATCGACAGCGGCAACGGCACCTGCGTAGAACCCAGCGCTGAAACCGTTGCCGACGGCACCTACGTGCCCCTCGCCCGGCCTGAGTTCATCTACGTTAAGCAGTCAGTGGCTGAAGACCCTGCGATCGCGGCCTTTGTCAATTTCTACATCTCCCCCGACAATGCAGGCTTGGTGGATGAAGTTGGCTACGTCCAACTGCCCGAAGAGGTCAATGAAAAGGTTATCAGTCGCTTTGAGAACAAAACCGTAGGCAGTGTGTTTGAAGGCAAAGGCTCCATTGGCGTCAAGCTTGAAGAAGTGCTCTAAGCCCACCGATTAAACGCCCTCTGGCTTAGCCTTCCAAGGTTGAGCCCATCGAGTTCCTGGGGGCCAGCATTGACTGGTCCCTTATTTTTTAGAGTTCTGTATCATGACGACAAACTCTTTACCGCCCGATCCAAATAACCTCTGGCGGCCCAACCGAGGGCTCAACAAACGGGTTGAACAGGCCGTTATTTGGCTATTTGGCCTGTTTGCTCTCATTTCCGTCGCTACCACCTTCGGTATTGTTCTCTCCCTGCTGTTTGAGACCGTAGAATTCTTCAAAGACGTTCCCCTGTGGAACTTCTTAACCGATAGACAGTGGACTCCCCTGTTCTCAAACCCGCAGTTCGGCATTCTGGTGCTGCTGAGCGCCACCTTTTTAACCTCGCTGATTGCCTTACTCGTAGCCGTTCCCCTGGGCCTGCTGTCGGCTATCTACCTCAGCGAGTACGCCTCTCCTAAACTGCGTAAGTGGCTCAAGCCCGCCCTAGAAATTTTGGCGGGGGTGCCCACGGTGGTCTATGGCTACTTTGCGCTGCTGCTGGTCACGCCCTTTCTCCAGGTGTTTCTTCCTCAGCTGGGCGGCTTTAACGCCTTGAGTGCAGGCATCGTTATGGGCATTGCCATCACGCCGCTAATTGCCTCCCTGAGTGAAGACGCTATTTACGCTGTCCCTGGAGCCCTCAGAGATGGCTCCTACGCCTTGGGTCTCACCAAGCGAGAGACGATTTTTGGAGTGGTGCTGCCCGCTGCCCTCTCGGGTATTGTGGCCTCAGTGATTTTGGCGGTTTCTCGGGCCGTAGGCGAGACGATGATTGTTGCCCTGGCAGCGGGGCAAAACCCTCGCCTGGGGCTGAATCCTTTTGTGCCGGTCATGACCATGACGGCCTACATTGTGCAGGTCAGCCTGGGCGATACTCCCGCTGGCTCCATTGCCTTCAAATCCATCTTTGCGGTAGGGATGACGCTGTTTTTGCTCACCCTGGTGTTTAACATCATTAGCTTCTGGTTTGTTCGCAAGTTTCGGGAGACCTACGAATGACGCCCCTATCGTCTCAAGCCACCCCCCTCGACGCCGGTTGGGATATTGAGCAGAAACAGGTGCTCAAGGCCCTGGATCGACGCCAAGGTATTGATAAGGGGTTTTCGTGGCTGGCCCTCTTAGCCGTGATTTTTTCGCTGTTTGTGCTGGTGGTGCTGCTCGTTGACATACTCATCGACGGTGTACCCGTGCTTAGCTGGAATTTTCTCACCAGCTTTCCCTCCAGAAGGCCTGAGGCGGCTGGCATTGTATCGGCCCTGGTCGGCACCATCTGGGTCATGGTGCTGGTGGCGCTGTTTACCTTCCCCATTGGGGTCGGGGCCGGTATTTTTCTCGAAGAGTTCGTGCCCGATAGCCTGATTGCCAAAGCGGTTGAGATCAACATTTCTAACCTGGCTGGCGTACCCTCAATTATCTACGGTTTGCTGGGCCTACAGGTCTTTGTGCGCATTCTGTTTCCGATCACTCAGGGGCGCAGTGTTTTGTCGGGGGCACTCACCCTGGCCCTGCTGGTGTTGCCCATTGTCATCATCGCCACCCGCGAATCTCTAAGGTCTATTCCTGGCAGTTTGCGCCAGGCAGGCTTTGCCCTCGGTGCCACCCGCTGGCAGGTGATTCGCTCCCACGTGTTTCCCCTGGCGCTGCCGGGCATTTTAACTGGGGTGATTTTAGCCCTGTCTCGGGCCATTGGCGAAACCGCTCCCCTGATTACTATTGGGGCGCTCACCTACATTCCCTTCTTGCCAGAGCTGTCGCTGAGGGGGTTACAGAGTCCGTTCACGGTTCTGCCCATTCAGATCTTCAACTGGGTATCTCGACCTCAGGCCGATTTCCATGCCCTGGCGGCGGGGGCCATCATCGTACTGATGGTAATTTTGTTACTGATGAATGCCACCGCTATCTATCTGCGGAATCGCTTTCAGAAGTAGGGTTAGCGCGAGTTTTTTAGTTGCAGCGTAGAGTAACGTCATGACTTCACAATCTGTCAGTCCAGTTGCCACTGAGGCTGCCTTACGGGCCAAGAATGTCAGTGTGTACTACGGGTCAGCCCTGGCGGTACGGGATGTCAATCTTGATATTTTCAAGCATGAGATCACCGCGTTTATTGGCCCCTCGGGCTGTGGAAAGAGCACCCTCCTGCGCTGCTTTAACCGCACCAATGACCTCATCCCTGGGGCGCGGGTGGAGGGTAAGGCGATGTTTCACGGCACCGATCTATACGCCAAAGATATTGATCCGGTTTACGTGCGTCGCCGCATTGGCATGGTGTTTCAAAAGCCCAACCCGTTTACCAAATCGATTTACGAGAATATTGCCTTTGCCGCTCGCATCAACGGTTACAAGGGTGATATGGATGAGTTGGTGGAAAATTCCCTTCGGCGGGCGGCCCTGTGGGACGAGGTCAAAGACAAGCTGAGGCAAAGCGGCCTTTCTCTGTCAGGTGGGCAGCAGCAGCGTCTCTGCATTGCCCGCACGATCGCCATTGAGCCCGAAGTGATTTTGATGGATGAGCCCTGCTCAGCCCTCGACCCAATCTCGACCCTCCAGATCGAAGAGCTGATGAAGGAGCTAGAAAGCCGCTACACCATCGTCATCGTCACCCACAACATGCAGCAGGCGTCGCGGATTTCTGACAAGACGGCGTTCTTCAATGCCGAGGCCACTGAGTCCGGCAACAAGGTAGGTTATCTGGTGGAATACGGGGACACGGAGCAAATTTTCAACGATCCCAGAGAACAGGCGACCCAAGATTATGTTTCGGGCCGATTTGGTTAATTGAAGCTGCTTTGGGCTTTCCCATGAGCCTGCTGAATTCAACGTCAGAGTTCGGTGCGTCATTACCTCGCGTGACGCACCGGACCTTTTAGTACACCTACCTGACCGCTAAGTCAGGTAGGTGTACTGGCTGAGGCTGCGCTCGTAGTGCTGAATTAGCAACTGCGACTCCTCCAGGGTGATCTGACTATCCTGCAAGGCCCGCTCCGATCGCCTGCGAATATTCTCAATCATGTCTTCGGCGTCGTACTGTACGTAGCCCAGCACCTCGGTCATGGTATCGCCCTTCACCACCTGCTCCACCTGGTAACCCTTGGGGGTCATGTGAATGTGGACGGCATTGGTGTCGCCAAACAGGTTGTGCAAGTTGCCCATGATCTCCTGATAGGCCCCGCCGAGGAACATGCCCAGATAGTAGGGCTGGTCGGGCTTCAGCGGGTGCAGTTCTAAAACGTGCTTTACATCTCGTAGGTCGATGAAGGTGGTGATTTTGCCGTCGCTGTCGCAGGTGAGGTCGGCCAGGGTACCCCGGCAGCTGGGCTCTTCGTTGAGCCGGTGAATGGGCAGAATGGGGAACAGTTGCTCGATCGCCCAGGTATCGGGCATCGACTGAAACACCGACAGATTGATGTAGTAGATCGAGGCCAGGCTCTGGTGCAATTCCTCAATGTCTTCGGGCACGTAGTCGGCATCGCTCACCACCGAGAGCGCCTTGCGGCAGCAGGCCCAAAATAGCCGCTCGGCCCGCGCCCGCGCCGACAGACTCAGGTAGCCAAAGTTAAACAGGCTGATCGCCTCTTCTTTGAACTGCACCGCGTCGTTGTAGAGTTCTTGCACGGTGTTGGGGGTGAGGTTTTGGTAGATCTCGTACAGCTCGCGCAAAATCACATGGTCGTCGTCGCCGGGTACCGCTGGCTCCTCGTGGGAGGGGGCATCGCTGCTGCCCAGCACGTCAAAAACAAGGACAGACTGGTGAGAGACGAGGGCGCGGCCGCTCTCACTAACCAGAGTGGGTACGGCCACCCCCTTGATGCGGCAGGCCTCTTGCACCTCAGCCACTACATCGTTGGCATAGTTTTGGGTGCTGTAGTTTTTGGAGGCGTAGAAGGTGGTCTTAGAGCCGTCGTAGTCCACCGCTAGGCCGCCGCCCACATCCAAGTAGCGCATCCCTGCCCCCAGCTCCGCCAGCTCTACATAGATGCGGCTGGCCTCCCGCAGAGCCTCCTTCACCACGCTAATGGCTGAGATCTGCGAACCAATGTGGAAGTGCAGGAGCTGGAGGCAGTCGAGCATGTTGGCCTGGCGCAGGCGATCGACTACGGCAAGAATTTCGGGCACCGTGAGGCCAAATTTGGCGCGATCGCCCGCCGAAATGCCCCAGCGCCCGCTGCCCTTGGTGCTGAGCTTAGCCCGCAGCCCGAGAACGGGGCGAATGTTGAGCCGCTGGCTGGCCTCGATCGCAATTTCCAGCTCGTTCATCTGCTCGATGACAATGATCGGCTGCTGGCCGAGGCGCTGGCCCAGCATCGCGGTCTCGATGTAATCCTTATCTTTGTAGCCGTTGCAGATCAGCAGCGCCCCCGGCGTGTCGAGGGTGGCCAGGGCAATCAGCAGCTCGGGCTTAGAGCCGGCCTCCAGGCCAAACTGGTAGGGACGACCGTAGCGCACCACATCTTCTAAGAGCTGCCGCTGCTGGTTGCATTTGACCGGAAACACCCCCCGATACACGCCGCTGTATTTGTAGCGGGCGATCGCCTTGGCAAAGCAGGCATTGATGCGCTCAATGCGGTCTTCGAGAATATCCGAGAAGCGAATCAGCAGGGGCAGGTTGAGATTGCGCTGCTTAATGGCTTCCACGAGTTCCAGCAGATCGAGGGAGCCGCCGCGATCGCCCCTCGGCGACACCGTGAGATGCCCATCAGCATTGATTGAGAAGTACGGTTCTCCCCAGCTGTGAATGCGGTAGAGTTCCTCGCTGTCTTCAATCGTCCAGGGCGCAGCCACGGTCTCGGCGGATTGCAGCATATTCTCTAGAGTGGCCCGGTGCAGGCGAGGGGAAGAAGGCAGGGAAGACGCCGAAAAAGGCGGTTGCTGGGCCATATTCATAGACGGGGGAGGCTCGCTGGATAGATGCGTAGGTCAGCGGCCAAGGGATCTGCCGCAGTGAGGCGCGACCCAAATTGTAACAAACAGCCATCACCAAGCCGCAGGCCGAAAGGCTGAGTCATTGGCCAGGGCCACCGTGTCGCCGGTTTGCTTAATCACAAACAGTCCCTGCTGGTAGGCGTAGCGGTCTATCCCTTCGTCAATTTCAATGCCTGCTACCGCCCCAAAGATGCGATAGCCCGTGTAGTGGGGAAAGGCCTGCCGAAACCGCCCCAGCCGCACCAAAAAGTCATCCACATCCTGCCGCGACAGACGCGACTTCACCTCAATGGCCACCGCCACATCGCCATCGACAGCAAAAATGTCGATCTCCATCTCGGCCCCAGGCCGCTTCGACTGCATGCGCCGGGCAATTTCCTGTACCTCTATACCCCGCTCCTGAAACAGACGAATCACCGCTGGAGCAACAAGATTTTCCACAAACTGTCCCCAGCGGGTGGTTAACCCCGCCACCTCGCGGCTGGTGTTGGCGGCAACACTTTCTAGGCGTTGCAAACGGCGATCGGCTTCGGCGGCGCGGCGATCGGCCTCAGAATTCAGCTCAGCTATGCGGCGGTCGGCTTCGGCGGCGCGGCGATCGGCCTCGGCTTGGGAGGTTTGAAAGAGGGCGTAGATGTCTGCGATGGTGACTGGGTCGGCCATGGTCGGAGTTGTGGAGCGCCTAGGTAATACCCATTATGCCTCTACCGTCAGACCAGGGCTTGGATTGCGATCGCGCAAGCACTGGCTTGTCAGTTCGCAACCGACCCTACTCCTAGCAAGCTTGCCCAACAGGCCAGGTGATAGGATAGATAAGCACTTTTAATCTGTATCTTTAGACTGGTTGGGCATGCTCCCGACCGGGTTCAGGTGTGGACATCGCCCCTTGTTGGGCGGTCTACATTACGATTGACTAAGTGCAAGAGACACTGTGCAATCCCCTACGCTGACCGGTTTGAATTCATGCTGAAGAACCTCCTCGGTGACCCCAACGCGCGCAAGCTTAAGAAGTATCGTCCCGACGTGGTCGAGATCAATCTGCTGGAGGACGAGATTCAGCAGCTCTCCGACGAGGCGCTAACGGCCAAAACGGGGGAGTTCAAGCAGCGCATCGAAAAGGGCGAATCCCTCGACGACCTGCTGCCCGAGGCCTTTGCCGTGGTGCGCGAAGCCTCGAAGCGGGTGCTGGGCATGCGCCACTTCGACGTGCAGCTGATCGGCGGCATGGTGCTCCACGACGGCCAGATCGCCGAGATGAAAACTGGGGAAGGTAAAACCCTGGTGGCGACGCTGCCGTCGTACCTCAACGCGCTTTCCGGCAAAGGTGCCCACGTTGTCACCGTCAACGACTACCTGGCCCGCCGCGACGCCGAGTGGATGGGGCAAATTCACCGCTTCTTGGGCCTCAGCGTAGGGCTGATTCAGCAGGGCATGTCGCCCGCCGAGCGCAAGCTTAACTACGGCTGCGACATCACCTACGGCACCAACAGCGAGTTTGGCTTTGACTACCTGCGCGACAACATGGCCACCGCCATGGAAGACGTGGTGCAGCGCCCCTTCAACTACTGCGTTATCGACGAGGTTGACTCCATTCTGGTGGATGAGGCCCGCACGCCGCTGATTATTTCGGGCCAGGTCGATCGCCCCGGCGAAAAGTACAACCGCGCCGCCGAAATCAGCCGCGAGCTCAACGCCGAAGAGCACTACGAAGTCGATGAGAAAGCCCACAACGTGCTGCTCACCGACGAAGGCTTCATCAAGGCCGAAGAGCTGCTGGGTGTGCAGGATTTGTTCGACCCCAAAGACCCCTGGGCTCACTACATTTTCAACGCCATTAAGGCCAAAGAACTGTTCGCCAAAGACGTCAAATACATCGTCCGCAACGACGAAGTGATTATCGTGGACGAGTTTACCGGGCGGGTCATGCCCGGTCGCCGCTGGAGCGATGGTCTGCACCAGGCGATCGAGGCCAAAGAGCATGTGGAAATTCAGCCCGAAACCCAGACTCTGGCCAGTATTACCTATCAAAACTTCTTTTTGCTCTACCCCAAGCTGTCGGGCATGACCGGCACCGCTAAGACCGAAGAGGCTGAGTTTGAGCGCATCTACAAGCTCGAAGTCACCATCATTCCCACCAACCGGCCTGCCTCCCGTCGCGACCTCTCTGACGTCGTTTACAAAAACGAAGAGGCCAAGTGGAAGGCGGTGGCTGAAGAGTGCGCCGAGATGCATGAGGCCGGTCGCCCGGTGCTCGTGGGCACCACCAGCGTAGAAAAATCGGAGGTGCTGTCGGCGCTGCTTAAGGAGCGCGGCGTACCCCACAATCTGCTCAACGCCAAGCCCGAGAACGTGGAGCGCGAATCTGAGATCGTTGCCCAGGCCGGGCGGAGCGGCGCGGTCACCATTGCCACCAATATGGCCGGGCGCGGCACTGACATCATTCTCGGCGGTAACGCCGACTATATGGCCCGCCTCAAGGTGCGCGAGTACCTGATGCCCCGCATCGTCAAGCCCGAGGACGAAGACGAATTTTCGGTGACAGCGGTGCCAGGTACCAAGGGTCGTGCCCCCGCCCAGGGCTTTGCCCCCGGCAAAAAGGTCAAAACTTGGAAGGCCTCAGCCGACATCTTCCCCATCGAGCTATCGCCTGCCACTATCGACGAGCTTAAAGCCACCGTTGACTTTGCCGTGACCACCTACGGCGATCGCAGCCTCACCGAGCTACAGGCCGAAGACAAGCTGGCCGTCGCCGCCGAAAAAGCCCCCACCGATGACACAGTCATTCAAAAGCTGCGCGATGTGTACAACCGCATTCGCCACGAGTACGAAGCCCTGACCAGCACCGAGCACGACACTGTCATCCAGCGGGGTGGCCTGCACGTGATCGGCACCGAGCGCCATGAGTCGCGCCGCATCGACAACCAGCTGCGGGGCCGGGCGGGCCGCCAGGGTGACCCCGGCTCCACCAAGTTTTTCTTGAGCCTGCAAGACAACCTACTGCGGATTTTTGGCGGCGATCGCGTTGCCGGTCTGATGAACGCCTTCCGTGTGGAAGAGGATATGCCGATCGAGTCGGGTATGCTGACGCGATCGCTCGAAGGGGCGCAGAAGAAGGTCGAAACCTACTACTACGACATCCGCAAGCAGGTGTTCGAGTACGACGAGGTGATGAACAACCAGCGCCGCGCCATCTACGCCGAGCGCCGCCGGGTGCTCGAAGGCGACGAGCTCAAGGAAATGGTGATCGGCTACGCCGAGCAAACCATGGACGACATCGTTACCGCCTACATTAACCCCGAGCTGCCTCCCGAAGAGTGGAAGCTGCCGGAAATGGTGGGCAAAGTGAAGGAGTTTGTCTACCTGCTCGCTGACCTCACCCCTGAGCAGCTCGAAGACCTCTCCGTGGGCGAAATTCGCACTTTCCTTCACGAGCAGGCCCGCATTGCCTACGACATCAAAGAAGCTCAGGTTGACCAAGTCAAGCCGGGGCTGATGCGCGAGGCCGAGCGCTTCTTCATCCTTCAGCAGATCGACAGCCTCTGGCGCGACCACCTCCAGCAGATGGATGCCCTGCGGGAAACCGTGGGCCTGCGCGGCTACGGCCAAAAAGACCCGCTGATTGAGTACAAGAGCGAGGGCTACGAGGTCTTCCTCGACATGATGACGGGCATTCGCCGCAACGTGGTCTATACTCTCTTCCAGTTTCAGCCCCAGCCGCAGCAGCAGGTGAAGGCCTCCCAGCAGCCAGGGTAAGGGTAGCGCGATCGCGCTACCCTTACCCTGGCTTTGCTGAGAGCAATGTACTGGACTAAAACTAGCCCAGTACGTTCTCTTGGGGCGGCTTACCTGGAACGCGTCGACACCAAGGCTTGAGCACCGAGATGCCAATAGTGATCAACAGGCAAATCGCCTGCACTAATGTGCCGATCAAAACGCCTTTAGCCTCGAAAGCGTAGGTGGGGTTAGTCATAGCTTGCAGCCCCTCTACGGAGGCAATTTGCTCAGCACCGTTGCCCCAGGGAAACAGCCAGAAGGTACCAAATACCACCATCCCAACCGTCAAGATCCACTTGGTGATTACCCAGTAAAACTTGGTGAAGCCGTAGTTGGTGCCCCAACAAAGTGCCGTGGCGGTCAGCATTGAGCCAATGGCAGCTGGAATAACCACATAGTCATCCAGTAGATTAATGACAGAGCTGAGCGCATAAAGCGCATCCCCACGATCAGAAGCAGTACTCCGTAGCGAGATCAAAAACATGCTTAGTACTGCGCCAGTCCAGAGAGCTGCAAAGGCTATGTGAGCCGAAATCAACCAGCTTTTTTGCTTGAGGCTGAGCTTTGCCATAATTTTTCCCCATTGCTCTAAATTTCGCTAGACAACTTCGACTGCCTCAAATGCGTCAGCCGGAATTAATCAATGCATTAATAGTCAATATATTAAGTAATTTCGATGGGGTCAACAGGGTGGCAGTATTGCTCAGGTGAGGTTGTGAATAATTTGCTCTAGCAGCTGCGTAACGGCAGCCTGTTCAGCATCCGAGACCCCAGTGGTGGCGCGCTGAATAGTCTCTGCACCCACAGAGGGCAGTACATTCATCAGCTTCCTGCCCTCGTCAGTGAGCCAGATGCGAATGATGCGGCGATCGCTGGGGTCGCGCTCACGATACACCAGATGCCGATCTTCCATGCGATCGACCACTCCGGTGAGCGTGGCCCCAAGCTGCTTGAGTTTGTCGGCGATGCCCGAGGTAGATAGGCCGTCTTCTTCCCATAGGCAACACAACACCAGGTAATGAAAGGGGGTGAGGCCGTAGGGTTCTAGCCGCTCTAAAAAATCGCGATACATGAGCTGGGATACCAGCTTGACCTTGTATCCCAGGTTGTAGGGAGCTAGGGCAAGGCGCCACTGGTCAAGAAAATCGGCATTTGGGGAGGAACTGCTCATGTAGGCGAAGCGGCGATCGCTCTAGCTTAAACTGTAAATCCGCAAAAAACCCCTGGGGGAGTTAATCCCAGGGGCTGGAGCTTAATGACGATAACTATGGCTAGATAGCAGGGTGCCTAGTAGGCCAGACCCATGCTGCGGGTGGTTTCAGCACCCAGGTAAACTCGAATGCTCAGAAAGTCGGTGGGGCAGGCGGTTTCACAACGCTTGCAGCCCACGCAGTCTTCGGTGCGGGGAGAGGAGGCAATTTGCCCGGCCTTGCAGCCATCCCAGGGCACCATTTCTAGAACGTCAGTGGGGCAGGCGCGCACACACTGGGTGCAGCCAATACAGGTATCGTAAATTTTGACAGAATGGGACATTGAAACAAAACTCCAATGTGGGTCACGACTGGGTTTGACAGTTTGAGGAGGCCCTCAAAGGTAGGTCAAAACGGTCTATGCAGTAAGGGTTTCCTAATCTTTGACCAGTCTATAGCGAGAGATTTCAGCTCTCATCGCCACCCCCCACAAACCTTAACGGATCGTAATATGGGCAAGGGTTGTGGCTCACCAACAGGATCCCTAACTTCTCCCAAGCCGGGCGCTGTCGTCGGCTTCGCTCAGAAGGCACCACAGCTACTATATTTACCCACCTAACGCCAGCTCAACAGCGGCCTCGGCATGGATACGGGTAGTCGGGAACAGCGGCACCGCCGCTGTGGCATCGCCGACTAACAGCTCTAGCTCCGTACAGCCCAGGATCACTGCCTCGGCTCCAGCATTGGCCAGTTGCTCACAGAGCGCCAAAACGGTCTGGCGGGAGGTGGCAGTGAATTGTCCCTGGCACAGCTCATCGTAAATGATCTGGTGGATGGCCTCTTGCCCAGCGATGTCGGGCACCAGCACGTCTAAATGGTGGCTAGAGAGGCGATCGCGGTAAAACCCCTCCGCCATAGTGAACTTAGTGCCGAGCAGGCCCACTCGCTGCATGCCCTGAGCCTTGACAGCGGCGGCGGTCACATCGGCGATGTGCAGCAAGGGAATCGAAATGCGGGCCTCGATCGCGTCGGCCACCCGGTGCATGGTGTTGGCGCAGATTAGAACCATACTGGCCCCGGCCATTTGCAGCTTTTGGGCGGCTTCCACCAGAATGTCTGAAATCTCTGCCCAGTCACCCTGGTGCTGAAGCGTGGCCAGATCGGCAAAATCGACCGAGAACATAATGATCTTGGCAGAGTGTAGCCCCCCGCACTGCGCCCGCGTAGCCTGGTTGAGAATGCGGTAGTACTCTAGAGATGACTCCCAACTCATGCCGCCGATCAGGCCAATGGTTTTCATCGGAGGATGGGTCATAGGGCCGCTGGTGAAAGTTCGTGCCTACCGTACACCACCTTTCCGGAACGATGGGTTAAGGTTGCGTAAACCTGCAAAAGCCTGGCAGAGTTAAACGGATGGCCTCAGCCCGCCGTTCTGACCATTGCCCTCTAGAGTTGACCTATGACCGTTTCTTCTGATGCTGCTCCCTACGCACCTCTCAGCGTTGAGGCGCTGGCCCAGCGGCTGGCCGAAGCCGAAGGTGCGGTGCAGCTAATTGACGTCCGCGAACCCAGCGAACTCGAGCTGGCTAGCCTGCCCGGCTTTGCCAACCTGCCCCTGAGCGAGTTTGCCGAATGGTCGGAAACTATTCATAGCCGCTTTGAGCGCGATCGCGAAACCATTGTGCTCTGCCACCACGGCGTGCGATCGGCGCAGATGTGCGGCTGGCTGGCCCAGCAGGGCTTTACCGAACTGAAGAATGTGACCGGCGGCATCGATGCCTATGCCCTGCTGGTCGATCGCACCGTGCCCCGCTACTAGCCTGCCATTCGGCTTACTCCCCATGGTGACGACTTTTCTGCGATCGCTGCTCCCTGGCCAGCCCCCGACGGCCGCCAGCCTCAAGACCCTGGCGCAGGCGGTCAACGGCCAGCTTGCGACCCAGCGAACGGGGCTGCCGCTGGTCGTACCGCGCCGCGACATTCCCATGAACTACCGGGTGTGGGGGCTGAAGTTTGGCAGCCAGGACAATGAGGTGCTGACTTCGGTGGGGGCGATCGCCGATCGGTTTCAGCGCGACGGTGTTGACGGTCGCCTGCTAATTTTGGGTGAGGCGGGCGTCGGCAAAACCCATACGCTGCTAGCGGTGGGCGAAATATTGGTAAAACACGGTGGGCCGGTGCCGGTGCTCGTAGATGTGTCGGCCTGGGCAGGAGAAACGATGCGCGAGTGGCTGATAGCCACCCTGTGGCGCGAGTATCGGGTGGCCAAAGCCGACGCCAGCTATTGGATCGACAATGCCCAGCTCACGCTACTCATCGACGGGTTTGACCACCTGCCCACCGCCCAAAAACGCAGGTGCGCCGCTGCGATCGAAACCCTGCTGCGCAGCAACCCCAACCAAACCGCGCTACTCTGCTGCCGCCGACAGGTGCTGGAGTCGTCGGGGTTGACCTTTGACCAGTTCAACGGTGGCATCAATATCATTCCTCTAGCGGCTCAGCAGGTCAAAGACTACGTGGTGGCACAAAATCGGGCCGAGCTGTGGCCAGTGATCAAGGGCAGCAAGCTGCTTCAGCAGTTGGCGAGGCTACCCTTGGTGCTAAATCTGCTGGTGGCGATGCCCAACCTGGCGGTGCCCCCCCTACGTAGTCGAGCCGATCTAGTCAAGCGATATTTGGATGAGGGGATAGCCAAGGCCAAAGGCGATTCAGCCCAGCACCGAGCCGCCCTAGGCTGGGTGGCCGAGCAGCTCAGCCAGCGCCCCCGCACCTTTTATTTAGATGACCTGGATCGGGGCTGGCTGCCCGAGCCGCGTCAGTTGCTCTACCGACTGCTGGTGGGGATAGCGATCGCCCTGATCATGGGGCTAGTGGGGGGCAACCTGCTGCTGGGGGTGGCCCTAGGGCTGATGGCCTCTCAAATTGATTTGGAAAGTTTTCCCTATATTCGGCTGGGGCTAGCGATCGCCCCCCTGGGTCGCCTCATATCCCTAGCGCTCACCTGCGGCGGGCTTGCCCTCGTGCTGGGTCTAGGTTTTGGCACCGTAGCCGCCTTGATCCTGAGTCCCTTTGGCCGTGGGATGGTCGGGTTTGGCGGGGCCGGGGCGGTCGGAGCTGTGATCGGCTGGAGCTTGGGGCTTCTAGGACTGCTGGGGAGTGGCGTGCCAGGATCGGCCCAAAGTCGTCAGACCCCCAATCAAGATATGACCCTGGCTCTGCGGAATACGGTGGTGCTGGTGGCGGTGCTGGGCGCGATCGTGGGGCTGCTGTTGGTAGTGCCAGCGATCGCGAGCGGTCAACCGCCGCTGACGCTGCTACCCCTCAGCCGTCTGCGGCTGATCGTCGGGTGCCTGGTGATTCTGGCGCTGTGGTTATCTTTTAGCTTGCAGCACGGCCTGGTGCGCCTGCTGTTGGCGGGCAAGCAGGGTCTACCGCTCAGCGCGCGCCCCTGGCTGGAGACTTTGGTAAAAGCTGGGCTGCTACGACGCCTCGGCGGCGGCTACAGCTTTGGCCACGAAGAGCTGCGTCAGGCCATCGCACCCGAGAAAACTTAGGGCGATCGCTAACTCTGTTGGCTAGGCGTCATCTGAATCGCGCGGTAATGCGTACAGTAGCCGGGTAGAGGTATGGCCCCGCTAACCAATTCTGCTGCCAAGGCCCACGTCTGGATTGCGCACACTTTGTCCCTGCCTCTGCTCAGGCGGCTCTCAGATGAGTCAGCCAAAATTGACTGGACGGCGCAGCCCGGTTGGTTTGGCCTGGGGTTGCGCCCGCCGCTTCTGCCCTTTACCGTCAATTAGCCATGCCGTCTCTCTCCAGGTCTGTTTCTAAGCCGACCGCCAAGGCTACCCCGCGCCCCCCGGTGCGTTGGGCAACGTTTGTGATGGCCGCCACCGTGGGGCTCTCAGCAGCCATTGTGCTGGCCTGGTTTGCGGGCGAGGCGAGAATTACCAAAATTTTTGCCCAGCTTCAGGTGTTGCAGAATCAGCCCCCCATGTGGCTCGAAGTGCCCATGGTGACAGTTCAGTATCTAGTGGCTCCCACCGTGCTGCTGCTGCTGCTGGCCTTGGCCATTACCCGCATTTCGCCCCGGCCTCGGCCCTGGTCGCGGTGCATTGTGATCAGTATTTTGCTGGTTTTGGTGGCCCGCTATCTCGTCTGGCGCTGCCTCTCTACCCTCAATCTGGCATCGCCCCTAGAGGGCACCTTTAGCCTGCTGCTGCTGGCAGTAGAGCTGTTTGGCCTGACCGTCAGCATTATTCAACTGCTGCTGCTGCTGCGGGTGCGCGATCGCCACACCCAGGCCGATGTGCTAGAGCACGATGTCATTGAGGGGTGCTACCAGCCCTTGGTAGATGTGTTCATCCCCACCTACGATGAACCGGCTTTTATTTTGCGCCGCACCATTATCGGGTGTCAGGCAATGGACTACCCGCGCAAAACCGTTTACCTGCTCGACGACACCCGCCGTCCTGAAATCAAAGCCCTGGCGGCAGAGTTGGGATGCCAGTACCTGACTCGCCCCGACAACCACCACGCCAAGGCGGGCAACCTCAACCACGCCCTCGAACTCACCCAGGGAGAGCTAATCGCCTCCTTCGATGCCGACTTTGTGCCAACGCGCAATTTTCTCTGCCGCACTGTCGGCTTTTTTCAAAACCTTAAGGTGGGGCTGGTGCAGACCCCCCAGAGCTTTTACAACCCCGACCCCATCGCCCGCAACCTGGGCCTAGAGGGGGTGTTGACCCCCGATGAAGAGGTCTTTTACCGCCAGATTCAGCCCATGCGAGATGGGTCGGGCAGCGTGGTCTGCGCTGGCACCTCGTTTGTGGTGCGCCGCAGTGCCCTAGAAGACAGCGGTGGATTTGTCACTGAATCGCTTAGCGAAGACTACTTTACCGCCATCCAAATAGCGGCCCGAGGCAACGAGGTAATTTATCTAGACGAACAGCTCAGCGCTGGGCTCGCCACCGAAAATATTTCGGCCCACGTTACCCAGCGGCTGCGGTGGGCCAGGGGCACCCTCCAGGCGTTTTTTATCGACTCCAACCCCCTGACCATTCCAGGGCTATCCCCGCTTCAGCGGCTGGGGCATTTAGAAGGGCTGATGAACCAGTTGGGCAGCATTCCCCGCCTGGTGCTGTTGCTCATGCCCCTGGCCTACTCGTTTCTCAATGTGGTGCCGATTCAGGCCAACACCCGCGAAGTGCTGTATTTCTTTTTGCCCTACTACCTGGTGCAACTCACCGTCTTTGCCTGGCTCAACCACTACTCCCGCTCGGCGCTGCTCTCTGATATTTACTCGGTGGTGCTGGTGTTTCCCCTGGCGGCGACGGTGGTGCAAGCCCTCGTTAGACCGTTTGCGAAGGGCTTTGACGTCACTCCCAAGGGCACGTCTAACCAAAGGTTTCAGTTTAACTGGCAGCTGAGTCTGCCCCTGGTGATTTTGTTTGGGCTCACCGCCATCAGCCTGTGGCGCAACCTGGGCCTGTGTCTGATGGCCGGATGGGGCAGCGACAGCTACGACCTCCAGGCTAAGGGGCTGGCCCTGGGTTGGATGTGGAGCGCCTACAACCTGGGGATGATTGCGATCGCCCTGCTGATCTTGCTCGACGTGCCTCGCCCCGACCCCCACGTGTGGCTCGATCTGCGCCGGGTGGTGAAGCTATCGCCCCGGCTGTTTCCGTCGGCATTGGGCGATCGCCCCACGCCCACCGATAGCCCTGCCCCCAAAACCTGGTGGGGCATTACCACGCTGATGTCAGAAGCCGGGGTCGAGGTCGCCCTCACCCAGCAGGCATCCCCAGAGCACCCCCTCAGCGTAGGGATGGCGGTAGATTTAGAAATTGCCGAGGAGGCGATCGCCCTGGAGGGCATAGTCACCGCCATAAATGACAAAGATGACGTTCCCCACCTGCGGGTGCAGTTTGGCCCCATGGCCCCCGCCACCTACCGCACCCTGGTCACCACCTTGTTTTGCCGCCCCGGCCAATGGAGGCGGTGGAATAGCCCCGGCGAGCTGCAATCGATCGGGCTGCTGCTGCGGGTGCTGTTTTGGCCACGCCCCTTGCACAGCCGCAGTCCTAAGGCTGTAGCTGTGGCCAAAGGGTAAACCATTCGAGCCGAAACAATCTATGATGGCGGCTATCACATTCCCCATCCTCCCGCTGTCGCCCTTCGTTTCCACCCTATGCAGATCATCTACGACCCCGATCGCGACATCCTGCAAATTGCCTTTAACCAGCGCGAAGTCGGCGAAACCGCCCGCATTTCGCCCAACCTCATTCTCGACTACGACGACGACGGCATGATTGTCGGGCTTGAGCTGCGCGAGGCCTCGCGCCGGGTTGACAACCCTCTATCGGTCACCTTTACGGTGGGCGACGCCGACCTCGAAAAGCCCCAGCCATAAAAAAGGGGAGGCATTGCCTCCCCGGTCATCATGACGTACTCTCAAACATCAACCGCTAGCGCAGAGACATCGCTTGCTCTGACCTAGGCTTCGCCTGCTTCGATGGCGGGGCTTGCAGTGCCACCCAGGCTGATTTTGACCACCTTATTGCGAGCTTCAACCACCTTGGGCAGGGTCAGGGTCAGCACGCCGTCGGTGAAGTTGGCTTCTACGCTGTCGTTTTGCACGGCATCGGGCAGGTTGACTAAGCGCTGGAAGCTGCCGTAGCGGGTGTCGTCGTAAAGCACTTGGGTGCCTTCTTCGGCGGGGGCTGCGGGAGCCTGACGGATGCCGCCAATGGAGACGCTGTCAGCGGTGACCTGCACGTCGAGGTCGGCGGCGGTGACGCCCACGAGGTGAATGGTGAGCACAAAGTCGTTGCCGCGATCGACGAGGCGAATGGCGGGTGCCCAATCGGCCTTGGTCAGGGCTTCGCTGGTGAGGTCGCCGAACACATCGTTAATTTGGCGACGAATGGCGTTGATTTCGGTAATGGGGTCTAGGTAGCGACGAATAATCATGGGTATTTAACCTCCTGGTACTTGCCTTTTCAAACTGCTAAAGTCAATCGGGTCAAGCGTTTGAGCTTTCACTCTCTACAACTACTATGGTGCGTCAGGATTTTCTATACCTAAAGTGGTAGGAACCCTACTGGGGTGGCGAATTTCCCTCCCGTACTGGGGTGTGGGGTGAACCGTACTGGGTGCGATCGCACTGCAAAGCATTGCAGGGGGCGCGATCGTTAATGCGAGGGCGGCGATCGCAATTGCAGCTCAATGACATGCCGTTGCAGGGTAGTGATATGCCATTGCAGCCTGTTGACATGTCATTGCAGCCCATTGATATGCGATTGCAGCTCGATGACATAGCATTGCAGCCCTTGGACATGTAATTGCGGCCCGGTGATATGCGATCGCAGGGCGGTGATATGCCATTGCCGCGAGATCTAACGCCCAAAATTCTCTGGGAGTACCATAGCGATAAGGATGTCTCCCTTAGCCCCACCCCGGTATGGATCGCGCCCAGCTTTTCGATGCCCTCAGCCATCTGTCGACTCAAGACTTTGAGCGGCTGCTGGTTGCGGTGAATATGCCCAGAATGAACCGGGCCGGAACCTCTGCGAAAATTGGCGAACAGGTCAGCGCTTTCTTGGAATGGGCCGATAGTAGGATCGGGCCAGGAATAGATGAGGTTCAAGACTACCTCAACAAGTTGGAGAAGGGCACCCTACACACCGCCTTTGATTTCTCCGGCTATTTGCAAGCTATCTGCGGCGACTCTCGCTATCAGCTAGTGCGCGACCTCTATACCCAAACCGAAGTGCTGATTCCACTTGAGGCTGAAACCGTAGAGCAGAAGTCGCCAACAGAAGATGCTAATCGCGGGGCCGAACAAACTCCGCAAAAAGTAGAGCGCTTTCCGGTGGTAGAAGGGCTACGAAAGTATGCTTTAGGCGAACAACGTCAACATCTACTGCTGGCAGGGCGACCTGGCTCAGGCAAATCGACGACGCTAAAGCGGTTGCTGATCGAACTGGCCGAGGCATCACTAGGCCAGCCGCAGTTTGTGCCCGTGTATGTGCAGCTCAAGGGCGATCGCTCCATCTACGATCTAATCATCGCCGAATTCCGCCGAGCTAAGGTGCGGGTCACGCCAGAGCTACTGGATGATTGGTTATTACAAGACTATCTGTTGCTACTGCTAGATGGCATCAACGAAATCCCCTCCGACGAGCAGCGACGCAAGCTGCAAGAGTTTCGCGAAGATAACCTCACCGTACCAATGATTTTTACCACCCGCAATTTGGCCGTGGGGGGCGACCTAGGCATAGGTAAGCGGTTGGAAATGCGCCCCCTGAGAGAACTCCAAATGCGGGAGTTTGTGCAAAGGTACTTGCCCAACCACGCCGATACGTTGCTTCGACAGCTCAAAGACCGCCTGCGAGAAGTGGCCGAGACCCCTCTACTGCTAAAAATGCTCTGCGATGTCTTTGACCCCGCGACCGGGCAAATACCTCAGAGCAAGGGAGAGTTGTTTCGCCTGTTTGATGCCAAGTATGACAAGTTTAAGGGGCTTGCTGCCGTCTCTGAAGACTTTCGACGGTTTAAGCCGGAGCTGTTGCAACACTTGGCCTTTTGTATGTTGCAGGGTGACCCAGTCAAGCCTACCGAGCCTTGGCTGACGCTAGATCGCAATAGGGCAGAGAGGCTTTTAGAAGCGTATCTAACTGGCCGAGTAGAGGCCCCAGGGCAACGGGCTAAAGAATGGCTGGAAGATTTGCTAGAGCATCACCTACTGCAAGTTGCCACAGACCCTAGGGAAATTGAATTTCACCACCAGCTTTTTCAGGAATACTACGCAGCGGAGGCGTTGCTATTGAAGTTACCTAAGTTGCTTGAGGATGAGGCTAAATTCAAGCGAGACTACCTCAACCTTTTGAAGTGGACAGAAGCGATCGCCTTAGCAGTGAAACTTTTTGGCGACAAGCAGGATCGCGCTCGCATTATTGAGCTAGCTTTGGAAGTCGACCTAGGCTTAGAAGAGAGACTAGCAGATTCAATAGATAAGGATTCACCTCAAGAAATAGACAATCTACTTTCTCAACTAGACAATTCAGACGGGAAAGATAAAATCAGTGTCATAAATTATCTTGGTTCTTTCGAAGAAATAGATGAGGTTTTTCGCAAAATAAAAGAATATATAAATAGTTCTAGTCCGGAAATCAGGAGAGCTTCCTTGACTTCGCTATATAGGATTAGCCCAAATAAGGCGAAGCCTTATATTTTATCTTGCTTGAACATCGGCGATTTGCACATCGCAAAGAGAATCCTAGTTCTAGCAGCTCAATCTAAAGATGCTTCCTTTTTGCCATATACTCTTTCCCTGATTGAAGATCTACTCATTAGAAAGATAGATTTAGAAATGGTAGCACTTGCTTCCTATTATCTTGGTGAGATAGGTGGAGATAATGAAGTCAATATACTGGTCAAACTAACCGATAATAATAACCACTTCATTAAGTGGGCAGCCGCTCAATCATTAGGAAGAACTGGGAGCCCTCAGGCATCACTGCGTTTGCAGAGAGCCATTGATGAAGGCGATTATGATCTTTTTAGCCTCATGGTTGATCAAGATTTTCAGGATGTGGAAGATTTTGTAGCAAGCGCTGAGATGCAATCTTTCATGCTGAGTCTTTTGAACCATAAAAACAGTAAGACTCGTGAGTCTTCTGCGATTTTTTTGGGGCGATTAGGAGATAGAAGGGCAATACCTTACCTCATAAATATACTGGATAGCAATGACCCTTTTGCCAGAGGTTCGTCCGCTGAGATTTTGAGAATTTTGGAAGCGAAAGAAAGTATTCCCTCTTTGCTAAAATTACTGAAAAAAGAGAAAAATAATTCGGTTATTGGCCATTTGCTACGCACCCTAGGGAGACTAGGATGTCAAGATACGATTCCTTTTCTTGTAAAATTTTCGTCTCATGAGGATGTTTGGATCCGCTGTAGTGTAGCTGACGCTTTCGGCTTTCTAAAGTGTCAAGAAGGAATTTCAGTTCTATTCAAGCTTCTCGATGATGATGATGGAGATGTATGCTGCAACTCAGCACACGCTCTCGGAGGTTTTAGTACTAAACACCTCGAAGTAATCCTTCCTAAACTTCAGGAAATCATGCGGATCTCCGGTGACAATGGATGCATTGAGGAAGCCATTATCAATCTTCAGAGTAAATGTAAATTTTATAATTTTGAAGTTGCTCGAGGGATTATACCTCTAGGCAAAATCATTTCCCTCTACCTCTCGTATGCCCCCGCCGACAAAGCTCTGCAAATCCAACTGGCCAACCACATCACCCTACTCGAACGCCAGGGCGTCATCACTAGCTGGAGCAGCCACCAAATTCTCCCCGGCAGCGATCGCACCCAAACCATCCACCAGCAGCTCAACACCGCCGACATCATTCTGCTGCTGATCAGCCCCGATGCGATCGCTGACGACACCTGCTACCACCTCGAAACTCAGCGTGCGATCGAGCGACACCAGTCTGGCGAGGCCCGCGTCATCCCCATATTGCTGCGCCCCGTAGACTGGCAGGGTGCCCCCTTCAGCCAGCTCGATGTACTGCCCAAAAACCACCAGCCCGTCACCACTTGGCCAAACCAAGACCAAGCTTTTCAGGAGATTGCTGAAGGCATTCGCACCGTGGCAATGGAGATGAGAAGAGAGAAAGGCAACTCCGGCAAAGTGGATGCACTCTAGGGCAAAGGCGCGATCGCATTTCTCGAAGGCGTCAGCGAAGATGTGAAGTAACCATCGTTAAACTAAGCGGACTCATAACTATGCAAATTACGCTAGATTTGCCAGACGATATTCAACTGACTGAAACCGACTTGCGCACAGAGCTAGCGATCGCCCTCTTCCAGCAGGAACGAATCACCATCGGTACGGCTAGCCAAATCGCGGGCCTCCACCAGATTGAATTTCAGCGCCTGATTGCCAGTCGCGGCATCTCTATTCATTACGACATTGAAGAGCTAGAGCAAGATCTTTCCAGCCTGCGCCAGGAAGGTTGGTAATGAAGATCGTCAGCAACACCTCACCATTGAGCAACCTAGCGGTTGTCGGTGAGCTTGATCTGTTGCAGCAGATTTATCCCAAAATTCTGGTGCCACCCGTTGTCCAAGCTGAGCTCATGCAGTTCTCTGAAATTCGGCCTGCGATCGCCACAATGCTGGCTTCAGGATCGCTTGAGGTGCGAGACTCTCAAGACCTTCAACTGATCTGTGCCCTTGAGCAAACCCTCGACCCAGGAGAAGCTGCTGCGATCGCCCTTGCCACCGAGCTGAAGGCTGATCGACTGTTGATCGACGAGCGTTTAGGTAGACGTATAGCCATGCAGCATGGTCTTAAGGTTCGCGGCATCTTGGGAATTATCGTCAACGCCAAAAATGAGGGTCTACTCCCTGTCGCCAAGCCACTGCTAGATCGCTTGATTAATGAAGCAGGCTTTCGCGTGAGCCAAGTACTCTATGAGCGCACTCTCCAGGAAGCAGGAGAGTAAAGTTGGGATACTGCAATCTATCATCGGTCGGTTGCAGCTACTGAGGGCATTGTTCGAAATCTGACTATTTAGATATGGAGCCCAAATCATCTCTACAGCGTCACCAGGTCGGGGTAGTTCGCAACCAGCTCATCGGCACTCAGGCTGTCACTGGGGTCTTGGGGCGTCCACAGCAGCTCGTAGACCAGCAGATAGGCAGGGGAAATAGAGCCTAGCCTCTGGAGTACAGACCTGAGATCGGCTGTGGAGTTGACGGTCTTAAACAGGGGGCGATCGTCCGCCGTGCCCAGCAGCAGCGTTACCACAATGTGCGAGGCCGCATCTTCACTAGGGCCACTGGGCATCGCCCGCCGCTGCACCTCGCCGCCTACATTCACTAAAGTTTCGACGGTGAACTTACTGCGCTCCTGAATCGACAGCCGATCAAACAGTTCCGCCGCCCGCTCGCGCCCGGACACGGTCTGTGACTCGGCCCGCACATGAGTCCAGTAGTCGGGGTGACGCAGCAGCGCCAGCACTGTTTCGCGCAGTTGAGCAGCCAGCCCCGCCGAGGTAGTGAGGTCGGCACTGACCGCAATGCGATCGAGATCGCGCTGGAGTTCTCGCGCCCCAGCCAGCAGCGCCACCTGTAGGCGCGACACGGTGACAATGTCGTTGAGCAGTTCACTCTGGCTGCCCGCCGCCGCTGGGCCGTCAAACCTGCGGGTGCCGCCCTGCATGTAGTTCAGCGCAATGGGCAGCAGAATAAACCCCAGCACCACAATCACAATCAAGAATCCACCGCCACCGCCGCCCCCCGTGCCCACGTACACCGGAGCCGGAGCATAGGTGGGGTAGGGCACAATCACCGGGCCAGGGGCCGAGCGGTAGCCATAGTTGCCGCCGTAACCGCCACCACTAGGGGGCAAACTGCGCGGAGCCGAGGGCGCAGGCGACGCAGGACGGCTGAAGGAACCACCCCGGCTCATGCCGCCGCTGACGGATTGTTCTCTAATAGTCTCCGATGGCAGCAAGCCCTGGCTCAGCCGCTCTTCAATCGCCCTTAGGGAAAGGGGATGGCTCTTAACCACCGGCACCACCACCACATAGACCGCGATCGCAATCATCACCGTGGCGACAGAAACCATTGTCCAAAGCCGCTTAACGCTTGGGTTTACCTGCATCACGCCTTACTCCACTGACTACTCAACGATTGAATTTCCGCATAGAACAACGTTGGAATCATCCAAGATCATTCAATAAACGAGTATCCAACAAATGCTTAGGGCCAATAGGTTAACTATCTTAAACTAAGGGCTTACAGCCAGGTTTTAAGGGGTGTTACAGCCCAGAGCCCTGTAGCTTAGAATTTAGATAGAACCCTGGGATACTGTATGGAATCATCAGCACCAACCCCAGAAAGTTTTGAGCAACAGGTGCTCTCGCGGCTTGACACGCTCAGCGATGATGTTAAGTGGCTAAGAGCGGATTCTGAACGGGTGGCAAGCGATGTTGAGCAGCTAACCAGCGATGTTGAGGCCAGCAACGCCCGGTTTGAGAAATGGGACGGGCGGTTGTGGGGGCTAACCCTAGGGCTGATTGGCACAGCCTGGACGGCTATTTTTGCCGCATCGGCAGTTGTCATTACCCGCATTCTGTCGGGCCAGTAGGTCTAAACATTCCTGGCTAGGTGCCAGTACGTTGCCAAAACCGTAACCCCACACCGCTTCCTTATAGTTCATTGATAAATTGCTAAAGGACTAAGGGGAGATACCATCAGCGTTTTTAGCCACGCCTGAGCAGAAGACTGCGGTTCTCCCTGCTGAACGTTAGGTGTGAGATTAACCATGAACAAACGAGTGTTTTCTACGCTTCTAGGCGCTGGCTTAGTCGCCGCTTCCCTAGGCAGTGGAGTTATGACGGGAGGCCAGGCGATCGCGCAGACCCAGCCCGAATGGCACAACTGCATGACCCGCGAGGTGTTTACCCCCGAGAAACAGGCCTGGTGCGATCGCTGGAGCACCCTGATCAACGGCACCTACACTGTGCCCCTGGGTTTTGGCCCCGAGCCCACCTTTGAAACCGTCACCCTCGAAAATGGCGAGTATAACCGCCCCGGCGAACTGCTGGTAAGTATGGCCAAAGAACCAAACTGGCTAGCCTTTGGCGACATCAACGGCGATGGCAAAACCGATGCCGCCGTATTCTTTGGCGTCAACCAGGGGGGCGGCACCAACCTCATCACCTACGTGGCGGCGGTGATGGATATCGATGGCGAGGCTCAAGCATTGCGTCCCGTCGCCGTGGGCGAGAGAATTATGCTCAACGGCCCCACCACCATCGACAATCAGCGCATCAACGTATCGCAACTCACCCAAACTGAGGTGAAAAACCGCAGCTTTGTGGTCGATAGCGACAGCCTCAGCGAATTGGCTCAGCTGCCCGGCCCCGTGAGCCCCAGCGTACCCGACGGCACCATCGTGTTTTCGCAGACATCGGCCTATGCGGTGCGGGTGTTTACCCAGCAGGGTCAGCCCCGCATCAATCTCTTTAACAAAACCACCGGGCGGCAAGAGCTCAATGCGGCACCGGCGACCGCTAACGCTTCGGCCGAGGGCGTCACCTTCACCCACGGCGGATCTCCCTCAGTGGCGGTAAACATTGCCGCGAACGGTGCCCAAACGATTGAGGTCAACAACGCCGTGCAAACCAACTCCGCCAGCGTCACTGGCACCGTCAGCTATCTGCCCCGCATCGCCATGCCCCCCAACGCCATTCTGGAAGTCAGCCTGGTGGATGTCAGCCGGGCCGATGCGCCAGCGATTACCCTGGCCTCCCAGGGGGTAGTGTTTGGCGATCGCCAGGTACCCATTCCCTTTGAACTTGTGTACAACCCCGACCAGATCGACCCCCGCTACAGCTATGCCGTGCAGGCCCGCATCATTGTGGATGGGGATTTGCGGTTTACCACCACCAGCCGCTTTGCGGTTATCACCCAGGGCAACCCCACTAATGTAGAAGTCCGGGTTGACCCGGTTTCACGGTAGGCCTAGGGCGGCAGGTGGTTCTACTGGCCATAAAACTGACCGGTAGAACCACCCGCGAACAAATGCTGTTTCATCCCTCGATTCCTTAAGGCAAGCAGCATAAGGCTTTGTGACTAGGCGGTCTCAACACCCTTGCCGAGCCGCCATCAGCTAAAGCAGGGAATGTAGGATTCAAACATTGAGCCCCTAAGCCTCTAAACAGACTCTCCGAGAAAATACTGAGTACATTTGCTCATCAGCCTAGGTTATCGAATCAACACACAATCAGCAGAGATTGTGTTAATGAAAATCTGTACTTGTTGTTACAATGAGAAACGGAGGAGATGAGAGCCCTCCAGCGGAAAAATTATCTATCCTCTAGCACTGATAAACGTGCTGGGTTTTTAGTGGTTTCTTCCCGATTGAGAGAACAACGTAGATATTTAGTATCACCCCCATCGGCTTCCCCAAGGAGCCGATTTTTTTTATTCTTTACGATCGCGATCGCACCTTACTCTGCCTCTAGAGATAACTTCACGCAGGAGGGGTAAACCGGCCCGTGGGCAAGGGTTACGGTGATGATCTGATGGTCTATCTGAGCGCAGTTTCCAGGCTGCGCCCCGGTACCGCTATTCACCGCGTAGGCCGGAAAACAAGAGGCCGCCACGCTCAGCCGCAGGCAATGACCGGGGGCCAGGGTACAGGCCGTGGGTTGCAGCGGCAGCGTCACCACCTGGGGGCCAGAATTTGCTGCATCAGAATTCTCAACCCGGCAATGCCCCTGGGTAAGGTTGATTACCCGGCCATCGCCGTGCACCTCCGAGAGCACCACGCTGAGGTCAAAGCTGGGGGCATCGGCTCGGCAGTAGAGGGTGGCGATCGCCGTTCCTACCAGCGTCATCCCTTCGCTCAAAGGCTCGGTCGTATAGGTCAGTACATCAGAGCGGCTGTCGATCGCCCCTCGGTCAAAGGGGCCAGACGGCAAGCCGCAGTGCCCCCCCAGGGAGGGCACCGGTCGCCAGGGGTCATGCACAATCACGTCCTCAGTCGGGGATGCCGGTTGGCTTGGGAGCTGAAATAATTGCGGGCTGAGCACGCCGTCATCTCCGCGCATCCCCGCCAGGCCACTACTGCTGAGATAGAAGGGTTGACCGGGGTGGGTCGGCCAGCGATCGCGCCCCCGCCACCGATTTTCCCCCATGACAAATAGCTGGATTGGAGATTTAGCCTCTGTCTCGGCGGGGAACTCCTTCAAAAATTGGTCAAACCAGCGAATTTGCAGGCGATCAATCAGGCTGTCGGCCTCCGGGCCAAAATCCACCGCGCCCACCCGGCGGCTCCAGGGCAGGTGTCCCCAGGGGCCAATCCACAGTTCTTGGGGCATGCTGCTTTGGGAAACCATCTGCTGATACAGGCGCAGATCGCCGCGCAGGTAAGGGTCGTACCAGCCACCGATGTGCAGCATCGGCAGATCCACCCCGGCTAAATCTGGCTGTAGTGCCTGCCAATAGTCATCGGATTGAGGATGGTCAAGCCACTGGTGAAAGAACGAATCGGGGGCGTAGGTTTTGAGCACTTGGGGGCGGGGGGGAATCGCCTCGCCCAGGGGAAGGTTGTGGGCGGCCTGGCGAAGCGCCTGGTAAGCCACAGCATCCTCTTTTAGGCGCGCGGTTTCGGCGGCGAGCTGGAGCGCCCAACCCAGGCCAATTTGCAGCGGTAGGGCACCGTTTTCGTAGGCCCAGTCGGCATAGAGGTCGTAGCCCACCATCGCAGGGGCGATCGCCCTCAAGGCAGGCGGTTTCTTCGCCGCCGCATACAGCTGGGTCATCCCCTGGTAAGAAAACCCGTACATGCCCACCGCCCCACTGCTCTGGGGCAAGTTCGCCGCCCACTGCACCGTGGCGTAGCCGTCGTCGGCCTCATGGCGAAACAGGTCAAATTCGCCCCCCGAAGTGCCCCGCCCCCGCACATCTTGAATCACCACAATATAGCCGTGGCTGGCGTACCAGCTGGGGTGGGCATAGACCACGGTGGATGCGATCGCTCGACCGTAGGGCTGCCGCATCAGCAGCAACGGAAACGGCCCCTCACCAATGGGATAGTACCCGTCGGCATCGAGATGAATCCCGGCCCCCTCAGGCGGGGAGGCCGGGAAAGGTAGCTCCAGGGTTAGGGTTTGCGGGGGTGCAACAGCGTAAAGACCGGGGGTGAGCAAGGGTTTACCGCGCGGTTAGAGGTGAGCCTGGCTCCGACTAGGAATGGTGGGCGGTGCCCATCCTACGGTACAGAAAAGAGCGACGTTAGGGATAGGGGGAATCGTGACGGCCCAAAACAGCCAGGTCTTCATCGTCTAGTTCGACGGGGGTGCCGCTGCGAATTAGCTCGGCAAAGTCTTCATTGGGCACCATAATACACAGGGTATAGAGTCGGCTAGGGCCAGTATTCTCGACCACATGCACGCCGCTGGGGGGCACCAAAATGCTGTCCCCCGCTTGGATGGCAACGGTTTTGCCGTCGCAGATAGCGCGGCCTTGACCCTTGAGCACAAAGAACATCTCAACGGCAACCTGATGGCGATTGGGAGGTGTTTTGCCGCCAACGTCAAAAATTTCGACGCAGTAGGTCAGCGACATATTGGCAACGGTAGGGTCAAACACCAGAGCCAGGCGGTTGCTATCGCCGGGGCTGATGCGAAAAGCCTGGTAATCCTTCGGCGACTTATATACTGGCACGACGCAGCTGGTAGGCAACGCGCAGGTTGGGGAGTCCGTAACCACAGTATTCATAACCAGTTGGCCCAACGGAACGGCATGACCATGCTAAACAGACTGCCGTGCAGATCACAGTAGCTCACCGTACCTTTCATAAAAAGTTGCGTAGTCACGGGTTGCTGTCGGAGCTAAAACGACCAATCCAATAGGGCAGGGATGGCTCTAACGGGGGGCCATTCGCGTCTGTAGCCTTTGGACTCTAAAGAGATCGCGTAGGATCTTTATGAAAGCTCTGGCTGAGGCAGTTTAGGGTTACGCTAAATCTCAGTATCCCCATTTGTCCGAGGTGCCGGGCCAGTGGGGAAAACTAGACATGCCTGGGTTGCTCGCCGCCATCGACATCTACCCATCCTCCAGGTTTTACGGTTAGTTCCTCGGTCTAAAACGCAGCATGATCGACATCCTCGTCATTGAGCACGATGCCGCCACAGAGCAGTTTCTAGTCAGCGCTCTCAAGCAGCAGGGTTACAGCGTAACCACAGCTCGCAGCGGCGCAGAGGGCCTCACCCTGGCCGAAAAGCTGCTGCCAGGGGTGATCATCTGCGACTGGAACATTCCCGGTACCATCGACGGGTTGGCCATCTGCCAAGCGCTTAAGCATCACCCGGTGCTCTCAATTACGTCGCTGCTGCTGCTGACCGCCCGCTACAGCACCGCCGACCGGGTAAAAGGGTTGGAAATGGGAGCCGACGACCTACTCTCAAAGCCCGTAGATATTAACGAACTCAACGCGCGGGTGCGGGCTGGGCTGCGCATCTACCAGCTCACCCAGGACCTGCGCCAGCAAAAGCAGCGCATGGAAGCCGAAATGGCGGAGGCGGAGGGCTATGTGCGATCGCTCCTGCCCAACGACCAAGATGGCAGGGTGCCCATTCAGTCGCGATTTTTGCCCTCCCAGCAGCTGGGCGGCGACTGCTACGACTACTACTGGCTCGACCCCGACTACCTGGTGATGTATCTGCTCGATGTGTCGGGCCACGGGCTGGGGTCAGCGCTGCTCTCGACTTCGGTGCTGAACGTGCTGCGGGCCCAGTCGCTGCCCGACGTCAGCTTCTACCGGCCCGAAAAGGTGCTGCGGGCGCTGAATGAAACCTTTCAAATGAGCGATCAAAACCAAAAATATTTCACCATCTGGTATGGCGTGCTCAACTGCGCCAACCGCCAGTTGCTCTACGCCAGCGCGGGCCACCCCCCGGCGGTGCTGGTGTCGATCGACGCCGACCAGCAGATAACTACGACTCGCCTGCGCACCCCCGGCATGCCCGTGGGCATGCTGCCCGAGGCCAAGTACCAGTGGCAGCGCTGCCAGCTGCCCCCCAACAGCAGCCTTTATCTATTCAGCGACGGGCTTTACGAGGTGCTGCAAGACAATCAGCAGTACCTCGGCCTAGACAACTTTGTGGATTTGCTAGCCGTAGCCAAGCGCGATCGCAGTATCGACCACATTCTCAATACCGTCATTCAGCGCCAGGCGGGGGAGGTCGCCAGCGACGACATGTCGCTGATGGTGGTCAATTTGGACTAGACCAGCTCAGGCTAGGGAGTCAGGTTTCAGGGTCAAGAATTGGTTCTCAACCTAGCATCTATAGCCATCACCACTTTAGGTATGACCAGCGGAGACAACACTTCTGAAGTGGCGATGGCGAACCAGATGGTATCCCAGTTTTTGGCGCTGTCAGCTTACCTGTTTCTAAGCTATTCGGCTAACTATAAACCCTCAATGCGGCCACCCTTTTATGGGCAAACCTAGGACACCTTGAGCTTGGCGTCTTCGAAGGCCTGGCGGTTTTCATAAATTTCAAACACCCGATCCATACTGGTGAGTTCAAACAGCATGCGCACCTGGTCATTGATGGAGCAAATGCAGAAGCTGCGGTTGAGCCCCCGCGCTTTTTTGAGCAGCACCACCAGCGTGCCCAGACCCGAGCTATCGATAAAGGTAATGTCTTTTAGGTCAACTAAAATAACCTCAGCTCCCTCTTGGAGCAGAGTCTCCACAGACTCGCGAAATGCTTCGGCTTTGGTGCTGTCTAAAATACCGGTAGGCTCAATAACTTGAACGGTAGAACTCATAATAAAAATCACTATCCAAAATTAACGACTGTTTGGTAGACAGCAACTCAGCACATTAGCTAAATAATAGCCAATGCTGGGGAGTATATAGCCCTGGGGATGCGATCGCGATCGATTTCTACTACTAGATTAACGTGTTCGCCATCGCCTTTGAGGGCGGCAATAAATAGCTCTGGGTGCAGGGCACACCAGAAATAGTCTACGAAGGCATCAATGGTGGCGTCGCTCATGCCGGTTTTGCCCTGGGCTTTCATCTGGTGTTCGGCGTCTTTGCGCCACTGCTTACTGAGGCGGTAGTCGGCGGGACACAGCACCATCAGGCGATCGAGACAGTCCCACAGGGGCAGGTAGGTGGCCAGCTCAGCGTTCATATCGCGGGCAAACTGGCGATCGGCCTCGGTGGCAATGGGGGCTGGGGCCTGGTCGAACCGGGCCTGGTCGATGGGGCGCGCCCCCAAAAACCAGCCCTCAAACAGCAGAATATCGACATCCTGTACCCACTCTGGGTCGGTGCGATCGCCTTCGCCACCGTGCAGCGATTTGTCGAACCGAGGCAGAGCAACGGCCTCACCTGCCCCCGCCGCCCGAATTTGGGCCAGGGTGGCCAGTCCTAAATCAATGTCGTGGGTGCCCGGCGGCCCTCGCCACCGCAGCCTGGGGTCAACCTGAATTAGCGCCTGGCGATCGCGGTAGGTCTTGTAAATATCGTCAATCGACAGGCCCACCGCCCGGTAGCCCATCACCTCCAACAGATGCTGAAGAATCAAAGTCAGGGTGGTTTTTCCTGTTCCCTGCCCCCCTAGTATCCCTTGAATTAGGGGGCCAGCCTGGGCATCACGGGCTTGCTTGAGGGTCAAGGCCAGAGGCAGCCACAGCCGCCAGTACAGCCCCAGGTAGTGCTCCATAGGGGCAGGGGGCAGGGGCAATGTATCGTGATGGGATACTAGGGTTTGCAGCCAACCCAGGCGCTCCTCGATCTGGGCCATGCCATTCTCAGCGGTAATGCCCCAGGCAGCGGCCCGTCTGGGGTCGGCCAGTTCCCACGCCAGCAGCTGCTGATACTGGCCATCGTCAAGAGCACTCCCCGCCAGGTAGGCAGCGAGCAGGGGCGCGATCGCGAAATCTGTCGCAAAATCCGTTGAGGTTGTCGGGTCTGCCATCACTGCATCGTCACGATTGGTTGCTGAGCTGCACCAGAATGCTGCCGGTCTGCATCGCATCGCTGCGATCGCCACTGACCAGCGTAACCTGTCGTAGATGCTTGAGGGCAGGCTGGGCCACCGTACTCCACAGTCGCCACCGGGGCAGCTGGGCCGCCAAGCCAGCCTGAATTTGGGGCCAGTCGATATGCACATAGCCGGTGCTAGGGCCAGGCACCTGGGCCACCTGCGGCCACCAGGCCGGGCGCTGCCGGGGTACCGCAGCGGGGTGAATGACCGCATCCAGCATGGCAGGGGATGCCGCCAGCGCCTCGTACTGATCGACCTGGGCGTGCAGCCCAGCCACCTCGGCCACCACCTGCAGCGGCTGGGAGCCTCGCATCTTGGGCAAGGCCAGGCGCGTCCATGCGATCGCCGGAGTGCCCCGCAGGTCGAGAGTACCAACTCCCAAGCCCTGCTCCTGGGCCAGGGCCGTAATCCCATCGAGCGTTGCCGCCAGTGGCTCGCTCTGGGGAGCCACCACCAGCCAGTCGGGCAAGCCGGTTTCAGCCCTTCCCAACCCCACCCCATAGGCGCGATCCACCCCCGTCTGGAGGAGAGCCATCGCGCCCTGGCCGAGCGCACCGTCAATCAGCTTGGCTAACGGAAAGCGGCCCTCACCTGCGGGGGAAAGCAGGGCCAGCAGGGGATTGAGCCGCTGCCCCAGGGTTGCCAAGTCAGTCCCCACCGCTGCTACCGCGAGAGAATCTGGCAGGTAGGGCACAATGTTTTCCCAATCGGTGGCCCTGGCCCGCTGAGGATGGAGACGGTGCCCCTGGGCAGCCAGCAGCGCCGTGTGGCCCACGAGCCCCTCGCGGGTGAGCTGCCACGACATCAGCCCCCAGCCCACCTGGTCATCGGCAGCTCCCAGTTCACCCAGTTCCACCGCCGCTCCATCAGAATTTCGGTCGGGGTTGAGCCACTGACTGACCGCAGGCAGATTCAGGGCCAGCAGCCCCACCCGCTGACTGGGCACTTCCCGCAGGGCGGTCTTGTAGCGGCGATCGCTCTGCAGATTAAGGTCGGTAGACTGGGCGGCGGTCAGCGCCTGGCGCAGCACGTCGGGGTGGTTGGCCGCCAGCACATAGCGGTTGGCCACTAGAGCCGTGGCTAGCTGGGCGGTTTCTTCTCTGGGGGATCTTGGCGTCGCCCGCCGAGCATAGATCAGCCGGTTGCCCGAGAATTCTTCAAAGGTGAGGGCGTCACCTGCGATCGCACGGTTTTGCCAATATAGCTCCAGAGCCGCCTGGGCCGCCGCGCTGTCGTTGCAGGCCAGGGCCACCAGATAGCCAGGGGTAGTGCCGTTGGTGGGGTCTTGGTCGAGGTCGGCGGTGACCATGGCGGCGGTCACCTCTTCCCCCAGCCAGGGCTGAAGGTCGCGGCTGTAGCTGAGGCCAGTGTTGGCCAGCAGCGCTTGCTCGATCAGTTCCTGGTCTTGGCGGGTCTCCTGGCGCAGGCGGGGGGCAGCCAGGTATTCCCACAGGCTGGCGAGGCGATCGGGGCGCACCAGTACCGAGGCGACGACGGGCGACTGCTTGGGCACAAACTGAAACGCCAGCGGCTGGGCCTGCCCACCGCGCTCAATCAGGTACAGGGGCGTGTTGAGGGTCAATCGCCCCAGCAGGCCCAACCCCAGCACCAACACTAGCCCGGCGACAATAGCCAGAGGGCGAATAAACGAGCGAAACTTCATTGACCTCACGCCTGCAACCCAAAAACACCCGCAGCGCGATCGCCCACGCCGACTAATTCTCCTTAGTGTATGGCCCTTCGAGCCCCGTAATGCCTCGGATGCCAGCGGGCTGTTTAGAAATTAAACAATGTAAATTTTCAGGTTTCTTAGGGTCAGGCAAAATGTTTCGCTGATTTACGTTGCGGCAAAGGTTAAAGACTGACCGAGGCGATCGCCGCTGCCCTCGACCAAAACGATCTTTGCCCAGTGCTATAGTTAGCCTTAGAAATTGGCCAAACCCAGCAGTATTAAGGCATACTCTGGCACTTTGGCCCTAAACATACAGTTTTTGGCTGAAATATGCTGCGTTCTTCTGGCCTGCGACGGTTTGCGACTCTATCGGCCCTAGTGGGCTGGTTTGCCTTGACGGCGCAATTTTACCTATCGGTGCAGCTGGGCATAGCCAACGGCAATGGGCTGTTGGGTGGCGTAGTGGCCTACTTCAGCTATTTCACCATTTTGACCAATTTGCTGGCGGCGATCGCCCTCACCGCCGGAGCCCTGCCCGATCGCGCTGCTCCGCCGTGGCTGGCATGCTTTCGCCGCCCCGGTGTCATCACCGCCATTACCGCCAGCATTATTGTGGTGGGCAGCGTGTACTTTCTGATTCTGCGTCACATTTGGGAGCCCCAGGGGCTTCAGCTGGTGGCCGATGTGCTGCTGCACTATGTTATTCCGCCGCTGTTCTCTGTGTACTGGTGGTGGGCCGTACCCAAACAGGTGCTGCGCCCTGCCGCCATCCCCCGCTGGCTGGCCTATCCCCTCGGGTACGCCATCTATGCCCTGGTGCTAGGTGCTTTTCGGGGCCGCTACCCCTATCCATTTGTCGATGTCATTGTTCTGGGCTACCCGCGCGTGCTGCTAAATTCGGCGGTCATTTTGGCGGTCTTTGCCCTGCTCTGCCTGGCACTCATTCTGCTAGGGCGACTAGACCAGCGCCGCCGTGCCCCCGGCCTCGGCTAAAATAAAGCCACATCACTGCTGAGGGCGATCGATGACTCTGGCTCAAGATGTAGAAACGTCTCTCTACGAACAAGACTATCTGCTATGGCTAGAGCAGGTTGTTGAACAGCTGCGGCGCAAAGACTTTAATGGTTTGGATATCCCTAACCTGATTGAGGAGATTGACGACTTGGGGAAAAGCGAGAAGCACGCTGTTGCCAGCTACCTTATGCATCTCTGTGAACATCTTCTCGAGCTCAAATATTGGGATGCAGAGCGCGATCGCTGCTTTCGCGGTTGGACTGTAGAAATTACCAATTTTAGGCTTCAGCTCCAGCGGCGCTTGAAAGTTAGCCCTAGCCTCAGGGGCTATTTAGAAGAGATCTTTAACGAAGAATACAGCAACGGCAGAATGCTGTTTTTAAACAAAAGTGGATTAGAGCCTCAAAAGGTACCAGCACAACCCTGGTTTGCTCTCAAAAATGCCTTGGATCACCAATGGCTCCCCTAGGCAAACTATTGCCGTGGCCTTATTCCCAGTCCACCTGCTGAATGCGATCGATATAGTCGAGGTTGGCTAGCTCGATCAGAATGTCTTGGTGATTAGCCTGGTAGGTGTTGCCAATGGTTAGCACCTCACCCTCGCCACAGCCAATGCGCCCTCGGCTCTGGGGAAAAAACTGCGCCGACGGGTCGATAGCGCTCACCGCCTGGGCATAGGCACCGCCCACAGGAATGCAAAACTCGTAGTCGAGCGATCGCTTGCCGTCGGTGGGGCCGTAGAGGCCGTTTTCATCAAGGCTACTGAGATCGAAGGCAATCTTATCTATAGCAGTCGAGCCATCTGCCGAGGGGATTGGCTGGCAGCCCAGAACGAAAGCCAGCAATGTAACCCCCAGAGGCAGAGTGAGCGCTGTCCGCAGGCAAAGCGTGAAAGCCATAGGAGTGCCGTTTGAAGAGGTATCGAGACAGGCCCAGGTGATTAATAGCCGACTGTCTGGCCAACGCCTCACCTGGGCACGCCATAGCGAATGGTGCTTAGCCCAGTCTATCGCGCCACCAGCCTGGGCAGATGCCCCTGTCAGACCAGGCGATGGCCACCATCTACATGCACCACCTCCCCCGTCACCGTCGGGCTGGTCATGAGAAAGATCACCGCCTGGGCTACATCAGCCGCAGTCGAGAGCCGCTTCACCGGCACCTGAGTGGCCACTTGGCCAAACATCGCCTGCTTGTCAGACCCCAAAATGTCGTTCCACATGGGGGTTTCGGTCCATCCGGGGGCAATGGCGTTGACGCGAATCGGGGCCAATTCGAGGGCAAGGGCCCGCGCCAGTTGTTCGGCGGCAGCAGTAGATACTGCCGTAGCCCAAGCGCCAGCTACGGGGCGATCGCTCGACAGCCCGCCGGTAAAGATGAGCGAGCCAGCGCCAGACATTTTAGGCACCGCCGCCCGCACCACATGCACCGCCCCCCACACCCTCGTATCGATTGCCCGGCGAAAGGTCGCCATCTCGCCGGTCAGCACGTCGCCCCCCACAAAGCTGCCCGCAGCCACATAGACGTGGTGAATAGGGGGTAAATCAGCCAAGGCCCGATGGATAGCCGCCTCATCGGCAGCATCTGCGATCGCGCTGCGCACCCCACCCAACTCAGCAGCGGCCCACTGCAAACGCTCTGGGTTGCGACCGACCAAGGTCACCATCGCTCCCAACTGCTGGGCAAGATGGGCCGTGGCCAGCCCAATGCCGCTGCTGCCGCCCACAATCACCACATGCTGCCCTTCCAACGTAAATAAACCCACGACTTTAGCTCCTCATTCATGACGACAAAAATATTTTTACCAAGACCGACCTAACCCAGTCCCTTCCAGGTCTTGGCACCCCAGAAGCCTGGCCTTACCCCTAGCCCTGGGCCTTACTCTCTAGCAGCGCTGCCAAGGTTTGCCTAAAACTCTCCCGCTGGCTCAACCGACCTAGCCAAGCTGCTGTTTTGGGTCTGGTCACCACCAGCACTGAGCCTTCCCGCGTCAGGGCAATGTAATGCACCATAGCCCCCGTCAGCAGATCAGCCAAACTCAGCGTCTCGCCAGCTAAAAACGGGGCGACCAAGGCCTGCTCTAGCACGTCGAGATGCTGCTCCGTAGCCGTCACCGCCTCAGCAACCACAGACTCATCGGGCTCGCCGCCCATAATCGGGGCCATAATGCGCTGGACAAACAGCTGCATTACCCCAACCGGGTAGAGGTAATGGGCAGCAATACTCATCCACTGCCGCATGCGAGCTCGGGCCTGGGCCTCCACTGGCTGCAAGGTAATCTGACCCAAGGCCTCATCGATATATCCCAAGATGGCCGGAGTCTCGTACAGCACAAAGTCACCCTGCTCCAGCACGGGCATTTTGCGAAAGGGGTTTAACCTGGCATAATCCGCTGTCTTAAGGGCATCGAATCCCACCTCGTTGAATTGGTAGTCAACGCCCTTTTCAATTAGGGCGATGCGGGCAGCTCGCACGTAAGGGCTCACCGCGAAGCCGTGCAGTATCGGGGGCATAGGGATAGCTCCTTTCAGTATCTTGAATGAGCGTTAAAGTTGAACGCTCATTCAAGATACGCTCAAAAAAAGGGCCTGTCAAGCAGACCGCGAAATTTATTGGGGGTTTAGCAGCGCGATCGCCCCAGCAGCAATACTATTAAGCGTTTGGGCATCCCGCCGCATTCGGGCCACAGCCAGCATACCTACCACCAGACCCAGCAGCGCCTTAGCCTGGGTCTCAACGTCGAAGGCAGCTGGCAAATCGCCCTCTTGCTGAGCCTGGGCCAGACTTTGTCGAAAAAACAGCTCAATATCATCAAGGCGACTTTCCACCACCGCCATCGTCGTCGGCGAGTGGGATTCTCGCTCCATAGCGGTATTGATCAGCAGGCATCCCCGCTGTCCTGGGTCGCTGGCCATTGCCTTGGCTAGATGCTCAAACCACTGCTGAATGCAGATCAAAGGCGAGCAGTGGCGCGGCATAGAGGCAAAAAAGAAATCTTGAGTATATTTTTTAAACGCCTGCTGAAAGAGCTTTTCTTTATCGCCAAAGGCAGCATAGAGGCTGCCCGGTTGAATGCCGGTCGCCTGCACAATGTCCTTCATGGAGGTGTTGGCATAGCCGCGCTGCCAAAACAGATCCATGGCGATCGCCAACACCTCATCTGCATCAAACTCTCGTTGCCGCACCATAACGCATAGATAAGTAACCCCAACGATCGAGCATAGCATTCTTGTCTGTTCGTTCAAGATATTATGCTCAACACCTCTCAATTGCCAAATGAATGTCAAGAGGCTGACGCGTTACTGGAGGACCCACCAGTGGATCGACCCACAATAACCTGGGCCTGCTTTTCAGTCTCGGCCTTGCGCTCACTGTAGCGGTCGGTAAGATAATCCACTTTATCGCGCAGCAGTAAGGTGAATTTGTAGAGTTCTTCCATCACATCGATAACGCGATCGCGGTAGGCCGAGTCTTTCATGGTGCCGTCGTCGTTAAATTCCTGATAGGCCTTCGCCACCGACGACTGGTTGGGAATCGTAAACATCCGCATCCACCGACCCAGCACCCGCAGGGTATTCACCGCATTGAAGGATTGCGACCCGCCGCTCACCTGCATCACCGCCAGGGTTTTGCCCTGGGTGGGCCGCACTGCTCCCAGGCTCAGGGGGATCCAGTCGATCTGGTGCTTCATCAGGCCGCTGATATTGCCGTGGAGCTCGGGGCTAGACCACACCTGCCCCTCAGACCACAGCACCAAGTCCAGCAGCTCCTTCACCTTGGGATGATCGTCGGATACGCTGCCGTGAATCGGCAGATCGTGGGGGTGAAAGAACCGCACTTCTGCCCCAAAGCCCTCAATGATTCTGGCGGCTTCTTCAGCCAGGAGGCGGCTGTAGGAGCGATCGCGCAGCGACCCATAGAGAAATAGAATCCTCGGTTTGTGGTCAAAGCTCACAGGGTTCTGCCTCATCAACTAACGAACCAGGAGCGCCACTGCTACTCCAAACAGCTGGGTCGGCTCTGAGCAGTCCTTCAACACCTTCAACAAAAGAAGTGTTTTCGGGAAGGGAGATGCCTACTTGTCCAGATGAGTGCCGATCAGGCAGGCTCCAGTCAGGCTGACGCCGTCGAGCTGGGTGCTAGAGAGGTCAGCACAGAGCAAGTTAGCACCCCCCAGGGAGGCTCCCGACAGGTTGGCCTGGCGCAGATCGGCCTCTTCTAAATTCGCGTTGTCCAGCCGCGCCCCCTGCAAATCAGTCTGGGAGAGGTCGGCCCCCTTAAGGTTGGTATCGCTAAGATTTGCCCCGCGCAGGTCGGCTCCGCGCAGGTCTACTCCTTGCAGGTTGACCCCCATCAGGTTGCAGCCACTTAGGAATGCTCCCGCTAGGCTGACGCCGCCCAAGCGCGCCCCCATTAGGTTAGCGCCCCGCAGGTTAGCACCCCGCAGGTCTGCTCCGGTGATGTCGCACTGCATCAGGTTTGCACCCCATAGGCTGGCCCGCAGGTCGGCCCCCACCAGGCTAGCTCCCATCAGGTTTGCCCCTTCAAGATGGGCCTTTGCCAGCGAGGCCCGACTGAGGTCGGCTCCCACCAGGTTGGCTCCAGCCAGATAAGCACCGGCTAGGTCAGCGCCAGAGAGGTCTTCATCTTCCAGATCGGCCCCGGCCAGGTGACGGAGCTTGCCCGATCGCAGGGCGGCAATATCTATAGAATCGCTGGGCACAGAGGTCACTATCGAGGGAGCAGTTCAGAGGAGGCGGGAAAGACTGAGGCTTGGTCAGCCACGTCAGGGTTCAACAACCCCGACCCCAAAGTAATTTTAGTCGGTATTGTGGGCAGGCTCATGCCCTGCTGCAGACCCATCACCATTAACCCTAAGATCTCTACCAGTTTAGGATCCCAGCGCTGACCGGCCTCGGCCTGGCAGTTGGTGAGCACGTCACTCAGCAGAGACATATCGGCCTCAGCAGGGTCTTTGCCGTGGCGAGCCTGGGCCGCCCGCCGCTGAAATTCTGCCACCAGCGCCAGCATGCGCGACTCTAAAGGCACAGCATCGCCGACCAGGCCTGCTGGGTAGCCGCTGCCGTCCCACCATTCGCCCTGGTGGGCAATAATAGCGGCCACCGCCCGCATACGGGGCATCAGCCGCAGCGCCTGCACCTCAGGAATCAGCGGGCAACTTGGCCCATCGTCGGAGAGGGTAGCGAGATCGGGGGCCGGGGCAATGCGATGCAGCATGCCCGCCAGACGCAGCCGCTGGAGCTGCCAGGCGGGCAGGTCTAGCAGTTGGCCCATCATTTCTAGTAGCGCTACCACTTCGCTGGCGGCCATAGGGTTGACGGGGTCGCTGAGATCTACCAGCTGGGCCATGCGCAAAAACGCCTGGAGCTCGTTGGAGAGCAGGTTTTGGTCAAGGTCATCAACCACGCTAAAGGCAAGGTCGCCCTGAAGGTCGTTGCGGCTGTTTTGCAGGTATTGCACTACCTGGGTCACGGTATGGCTGACAACCCCAGGTTCGTCACTGCGGAGGGCGGGGTTTTGCTGCTTAAGGGTGGCCAGGTGGTCGGCTAGCTGCGCCTGAAGGGTCGGGTCATAGCGGCCTACGTGGGCGATCGCCAGCTCCACCGTTTCAGCCACTAGCGCCGAGTCAAAGGTCCAAAACCCGTAGAACTTGCGCTCCAGGTCGTGCTCGGGGATGCCGGTCTTGCCGTAGTCCGCTTCAGACAGTTCCTGGCACAGCACCATAGCGGTGTAGTCGGGGGAAAGGATCATCAGGTGCCATTCTTCGGACACCGGGTCATCGTCAGCCAGATCTACCAGGGCCACATTCTCGCGCTGGCTGGTGGGGTGGTCGTGAAAGCCCGCCTCGGGCGAGGCCATAATCACAATTTGCTGGGCCTGATCGGCGATCGCGCTGTAGCGATCGGCCTCTTGTAAGTACCACTTGCCCCGCTGAAAGGCCGTAACCACCAGGGGAGCCGAGCCAGAGGTGAGAATGCAGTCTTCGAGGGCGTGACACAGGGCAACCAAGGTGTTTTTGTAGTACACACCATAGTTGAGTGGGGTCGTCTCTGGCTCAGTGCGACCATCCACTAACTGCTTTAATAATGACCCCTCCAGCATCGCAATCCTCTATAGTATCTGTTGCCCAAAATCCAGGTGTTCAGGCCAAGTATTCAGGATGATAACGCAGCCAGAGGGCGGCGGTCAGCCTCAATTGGCGCACTCAACGCCTCCTCTAAAGGAGCCAATCCCAGGCGCTCTTCGAGGATGTCCATCACCTCGCGGCCAAAGTCATCGGGGTTGCGCTGCCAAGCCTCTAAGCACACCTCCCCCAAGAAGGAGCCCAGCGGTTCCGGGTTCCACAGCAGCTTCTTCGAAACCCAGGGCAGGTGAATATCGAGGGGGTTGTAATCGCGCTTGAGCATATTTTTCTCAAAGGCGTACTCTTCTAAGTGAGTGTGCGGCTGAAGGCCAATGAAGAAAATCGCTGGCTCTACTTTGTCGCGGCCAAACACCTCTTCTAGGGCGCGATGGTAGGCTAGGGTCTGGCGAATGGTCTCGGGGCGCTCGTCGATCACATTAAATGAGTAGTTGACCGACACCAGGTCGTTAAAGCCCGCCGCCTTCAGGTCTTTGCAATTTTGCAACACCGTGCGCAGGTTGTAGCCCATGCGCATCTTGCGCACCAGCTCTTGAGAACCACTGGTGATGCCGATCTCAAAGTAGTTCATGCCCGTGTCGGCCATGAGCTTGCAAAGCCTGGGGGTCAAGTTGTCGGCGCGAATGTAGGCCGCCCAGTGAATGTCGGTCATTCCGGCGTCGAGAATCTTCTCCAGCAGCTCTTCGGCATCCTTCATGAACCGGCGGGCGGGGATAAACTGGGCATCGGTAAACCAGAAATTGCGCACGCCCCGCTTATAGAGCTGCTGCATTTCAGCCACCACCTCCTCAGCGGGGTTGATGCGCACCTGCTTGCCCTCGACCACGGTGTAGATGCAGTAGCAGCAGTTGTGGGGGCAGCCTCGCTTGGTCTGCACGCCAATGTAGAAGTCTTGATCTTGCAGGTAGTAGCCAAATTCGGGCCAGATGCCCTCAATGTAGTCGTAGTTGCAGGCGGTTTTTTCGAGCGGGGCGGGCTCTTCGTGAATGAGGCGATCGCGCGGTGTCGTTTCCCCAGCAATATAGCAACGCTGGTCAGAGAAATCCTGTCCTCGCAGGATGCGCTCCAGCAGCATTTCTCCCTCGCCCACGGAGATGATCGTGCCCTTGGGCAGGCGGTTGTGAAGCTGCTCGTAGAACACACTGACCGCGCCACCGCCCACCACCGTGGTGACATGAGGTGAATAGCGCTGGGCGCGCTTAAAACCGCGCTTGATTAAGCCCTGGTTTCGCCACAGCTCAGCTAAATAGGTGGTGGCCATGCGCAGACCGCCCAGGGCACCCCGCGCCTTGAGCCACAGGTTGCGGGCATAGAAAAACTCAAAGGCGTTTTGCAGCGGGTTACCGCCGCGCCCGCCTACCGGCGCAAAAATCTGAATGTCTCGCCAGGAAAACACCAGCAGGGTGGGCTTAAAGTCGTCAATACAACGATCGAGGGCCGCGCCGTAGTCGAGGGGCGGCACGGCACCCAGGTCAAAAATTTGCTGCTCTAAATCGGGAAACAGCTTGTGGACATGGTCGGCCAGGTAAACCACCCCAATGGGGAAGATGGGGTTACAGGGCAGCCGCACGTAAAGCACACGGGCCTGACTGGGAGTAGAGGGCATGCTTCTCAGGCTTGACATATATCTTTACGATAGCACCGTCTCTTGACCTGGGCAGAGCCAGGTCACAAATCTCGTCGGTTGAGCATTGAGAATGGGCTGGGCGATCGCGGCGATCGCTCCCCCTAGTCCGCCAATACACCAGAACAGAGGGGAGCTGAGCAATCAGAATCGTGGTATAAAAATACTGTTAAGTTTTTCCACAACTCTTTCGATGATCAGGGTTGAGTCATTGAATGGGGTCGCCGACGGATAAGCGTTGAAATCAGATCCTCGCTTTCCGGCCCAGAAAGTTGCAGAACGTAAAGTACTGTGTTCAATTATTTTGAATAGTAAAGGTGTTGTAGGGGTTGGTAGTCGCCTTTACAACAGCCGGGGATCGCGAGGTGTTAGGCTTTGCGGAGTGATTCTTGCAGTATTGCCGTAAAGCATCAATGGCACAAATTCTTGATCCCCTTCCCTCCGATGGCCAGAGCCAGGTGCTCTGCTGCTATGTCAATGCCACCAGTAAGATTCAAGTCGCTCGCATTACAAACGTACCCGATTGGTATTTTGAGCGAGTCGTTTTTCCGGGGCAGAGGCTGCTGTTTGAAACCGTGCCTAAGGCTCTCCTAGAGATTCACACGGGTATGATGGCGAGCGCCATTTTGTCTGACAGTATTCCTTGCGAGCGGCTTCAGGTCGATGCCCCAGAGACTGCGGTTTTTGAGCCTGCCTCAAGTGCTGAGCTTGAGGCGAATCGATTGGCAGAACCCCGAGACCAGCCTGCGGTAGCGATTTCACCCGCCATCTAGTCAGGTAGACTGATGGTGTGGTGGGCTTAGTCTTAGCTATCTCAGCAGCGTTCTAGAGTGACGTTGGTTAGCGAGTTGAAGGTAGAATGTTGACCTTCTCTATGCCACCAGAGCAGCGCCAATGGTGACATTCGGGTAAGAACAGTGAACCTACCTTCGTTCTTGTGGCTGTGGCGAATCGCGGCCTGGTCTATGGGGCTGACGATCACGGGCTATAGCTTGCTGGCCATTACGGGGGGCGTGCTATTTTACACCCGGTCTAAAGACCAAGGGCGATCGGCCTGGCTGCGACCGCTGCACATTGCGCTGGGAACGGGGGTGGTGAGCCTAGTGCTGGTGCTGCTGGCCATTGGGGTGATTGGCACCTTGGGGGAATTTGGCAGACTGGGGCATTCGGTACACCTGCTGTTTGGGCTGACTGTGGTAGCGCTGGTGCTGGCTTCGGCCTGGAGCGCTAGCCGTATCGCTGTAGAGCGACCCTGGGCGCGATCGCTCCACGTCACCCTCAACGGAGCCCTGGGTATAGCGCTGGCCGCCGCTGGGCTATCGGGTTGGCAGGTGGTGCAAAAGTATCTACCTTAAAGGGGTGAGCCCGAGGGTCTAGCCAGTTCGGCGCTAGATAGAACGGGTAGCCTCTTTAGCCCAGGTTCTGGATTGGTATGGTTGAGTCTTTGCCTTCGGCTACCGTTCCTGCGGAGAGTCAAATCTTTCGGATTTCGCCGCTAATTCGCCTGACGCTGCTGCTGCTCTACCTGGCGCTGATGGGGCCACTCCCGTTTTTGGCAAAGGCCACCGATGCTGCGGTTTCGCCCCTGCTACTGGCCATCGGCATTGGGCTGGGCGGCCTGGGAATTTACGGCGCTCTGGGGCAGCGAGTTGAGGTAGATAGCGACGGCATTCGCGTGGCATACCCGGTGTGGATTCGCTGGCTGTTTCGTGGTGGGTGGCACCTTCCATGGAACGACGCTCAGGCACTCAAGCCCCGCTCCACGGGGCAGGGGGGCATTGTGTATTACTTTGTCGGGGCCGATCGGCAGGCTTATCTATTGCCTATGCGGGTGGCGGGTTTTGCCCGTCTGCTGGGCCTGGTTGAAACCTATACCGATCTTGACACCCAGGATATTAGACCCCTGGCTCAGCCCTGGATGTACTTTATTTTGCTGGGGTTCACCCTGCTGCTGCTGCTGGTCGATGGTTGGACGATCGCTACCGCTTTGCAGATGGGCTAGGCGATCGCTGGCGCTGAGCTTGCAGTGGGATAGCGTCACGCATCAAGCGCAGCATCCTATGCACCGAATCGCAGCCAACCGGGCGATCGCCCCTCGGACGGTATATTAAACCCAGAGTCTTTATTCATCACCCCCGCGCGGCTCACAGCCCTGCGATCGCTGCGCTAACCATAGGCTATGACCCCACCCCATATTCTTCGCCTTGACGCCATTACCAAGCACTACAGCCCCCAACTGCCGCCAGCGGTAGACCGGGTCAGCCTCAGCCTGGGGCAGGGAGAAATCTTGGGGCTGTTAGGGCCGTCGGGCTGCGGCAAAACCACGCTGCTGCGACTGATTGCGGGGTTTGAGAAACCCAATGGCGGCATTCTCTACCTGGGCAGCCAGCCCGTGGGCGGCACAACCTGGCTACCCCCCGAGCGCCGCGACGTGGGCATCGTATTTCAGGACTACGCCCTGTTCCCCCACCTGACGGTGGAGCAGAATGTCGCCTTTGGCCTCCAGGGGCGCGATCGCAAAAGCCAGCGGCCAACCCCCGAAATTCAGCAGCGCACCGCTGAGGCGATCGCTCTAGTGGGGCTAGAGGCCCTGACGCACCGCTTTCCCCACGAGCTGTCGGGGG
>JAESGV010000169.1_pt1 | contig 49229 bp, 44 predicted proteins | sample 9269781 | NCBI WGS metagenome assembly JAESGV01 (sample SAMN15741586, study PRJNA653496) | algae metagenome | isolation source: Tildeniella torsiva UHER 1998/13D and co-occurring heterotrophs from... | place: Slovakia: Slovak Paradise National Park, Hrabusice, Kosice Region | collected 2000-01-01
GTCTTTCAACAACACCTTGAGGCTATCGGTTAACGCTAGAGGGGCAACATCCATCATCGAAGCTCGACAACAACACAGCTCTCTCCTAATCTAATGGATAGTTATTTGCTTGGGATACTCTTACCCTTCAGCTGCTGCAAATAGTGCGAGAGCTGAGTTAGCTCAATACCAACGCCAATCACCCCCCACACGTCTCCCTCAGGATTGACCAGGGCCGTTGTGGCATCCATGCCTGGGGTTTGGGTTGTGCGGTAGACGTACACGGTCCAGGCGCGTTTTTGAGAAGACGCCAACGCATTTTTATACCAGGGGCGATCGGGCGCAAAGAACGATGGCTCCATTTTGTAGGTTTCAGTCCCCGCTGGGCTGAACCCCTCCGCCTCAGCGGTGTAGGTGTTAACCGTAGCCGTCGTACTTTGACTTTTCGCATCCCAATCGCGCTGGTGAAAATGGAGCAGCCCGTCAGCGGTGCGCTGAGCCCCAAAAAAATCGCCGTTAGCTTCGCCGTACTGCACCCAGGTAAAGTTGGGGTTCGCCCGCAGCACGCTGAGCAAAAATAGCTCCCGATCCTGAGAATTCGTGAGGTCGATTAAATTCTGCCCCAGGCTGCTGTTTAAGAGCGATTGCGCCGACTCCGCGTTGTTAAACAGCTTCTCCACCTCTTGGGAGGTACCCAGGGTAATCTCCTGGTTGACCTGATCGACAATGGTGTCAATATTACGCTTTGACACCAGCGCCCAAGGTACGTAGACGATCGCTGCCGTCGTCCCCACGGTCAGCAGCATAGCTCCAACGAGGGTAGCTTTAAGGCCGGGGGGTTTGGGCAGGCGGAGGGGCATGGGGGTAGTGAGTGGAGTAGGTGGATAGGTGAGTGGATGGGGTAGGTGGGTGAGTGGAGTAGGCGGGTGAGTGGGGTAGGTGGGTAAGTGGGATAGGTGGGTAAGTGGGATAGGTGGGTAAGTGGGATAGGTGGGTAAGTGGGATAGGTGGAGAGAGTCAGGGGGGAGACATGTCAGAAAACATAAGGGGGCACTCACCCACTCACCCACCTACTCACCCACTCACTCACCCACGTCTTCACTCCCGACTTGCCACCAGCGCCGTCGCCGCCATCCCCGTATGCACAATGCCCAGGGTGCGGAAGGGATCCATCAGCGGGTCTATGGCAATAAATAAAACGAGCACAGCTTCTAAGGGCAACTTGAGAGGATCCAATACCAGGCCCAGCATAGTCAGGGTGAGAATGCCTGTGACCCCAGACGTGGCCATGCCCGCCAAAATAGAGCCCACAATTACTACGCCCAGACCGGCCAGGCCTAAATCGCGCTGGTAGAGCTGCACCACAAATAACGTGGCCGAGGCGAAATACACCACTGAGCCAAAGCGGCACAGGGTAATTGCCAGGGGCGTTACCAGGTTTGTGGTTTGCGGGTTGAATTTAAGGTTATCGCTGAGGCTAGTGATAGCGGCGGGCAGGCAGGCCAGGCTGCTAGAGGTAGCCAGCGAGAGAATGGTAGGGTCCTTAAGTGCTAGTAGGGTGGGCCATAGCCCCACCCCCGATCGCCGCCAGATAATTAAGGTGCTAATTAAATAGATCAGGGCGAAGGTGGCGATCGCCACCACCACAAAATCAACCATCGACAGCAGCACCTCAACCCCCACCTGAGACAGCTGGTAGGCCAGCAGGCTGCACAGGCCAAAGGGCAGCAGATAGGTCAACCCGTGGATTACTTTGTTAAACGCCTGGTAAAGGCTATCCAGAGTATCGAAGAGGGCGGCGGTGGTCGAGGCTTTGACCAAGCCCAGCGAAACCCCAAAAATCATGGCAAACAGCAGCACCTTGAGGGTTTGACCTTCGCTGAGGGCCGCAAAGATGTTGTCGGGCACCATGCTGTTGACCAGGGTGCCGACATCGCTCCCAGAGGCTTCCGGCAGGGGGCCGCTCAGGGCCATTTCTAGATCGACGCCTGACTGGTTGACCAACACCCCCAGCGTTTGCAGAGTATCTGTGGTGAGGTTACGGCCAGGGCCAGCCAGGGCGGCGATCGCGGCGGCGATCGCACTCACCCCCAGCAAACTCAGCGGAAACACCACCATAATGCGCTGCACATACTGCCGGGCATCGTGACTCTGCATCAGCCGCCCCAGACTGTTCGTAATCGCCGCCAGCAAAATCGGCAGCACGCACATCTTCAGCAACCCCAGGTAGAGGGTGCCAAAGGGCGCAATCCACACCGCCACCTGGGGCTGGGTAGTGCCTAGAAATACGCCTAAGCCACCGCTGATCAAAATAGCCCAGGGGCTGCGCAACCACTCAATCGAGACCCGGCGAGGAATATAGGCTTTTAGAGGAACCATGGGTGTTGTCAAAAACTACGGTTGCGGCGGGCTTTGGGCAGCCCAATAGGCGGCGTATTCATCCAGCACCGTATCTACGGTGTACTGGGCCGTCAGGGTGTCTAGATATTGATCGACAAAGGCGAGCAGATGGGCACTGCCCCAGGGCAGCACTACCGCCAGAGAATCTTGGGTATCGGTGAGGGCAATGGTTTGCAGCTGTAGCGCCGCATCGGGCCGGGTGCGCACCACCTTCTTCACTTCCAGCTCATCCCGGTAGGCGGCCAGAATGTCGCCCCGCACCACAGCCTCCACAATGTCTTCCCAGGTGGGGTACTCCACGATAGTGGCCTGGGGAAACTTCTGCTTCAAAAACCCCACGTAGGATGACCCCTTAATCACCCCCACCTGGCCCCGCAGATCGCGAATGGTTTCGACCATCGATCGCCCCTGGGTTTGCTCCGCCATTTGCAGCCGGTTCACCAGCAACCCCTGGCGCATGCGCAGGTAGGGTCGCGAAAACCGCACCCGCTGCGCCCGCTTGAGGGTGCGGCTAATCTTAGAAATCGCCAGGTCAGCCTTCTGGCCATAGACCGTATCCACCACCTGGTCAAAGGTTTGAGCCGAACGGGTAATCTCTAGGCTCACCCCTAGCTGGTCGGCCAGGGCACGGGCCAGTTGAATATCTAACCCGCCGAGCTGTTCATCCGTCTGCATAAAAAACGGCGCATTGTCTTGGCCCAGCACCGCCACCGTCAGCTTGCCCCGATCTAAAATTCGCTGCATATCCGGTGGCATTGCGGGCAAAAGGGCCGGGGTTGGAGCCGCTGCTCGGACCGGGGTAGCCCCGGCGGCGGCTGGGCGAGTAGCCGTAGCGCTAGCAGAAGCCTTAGGTACCGCCTGGGCCACATCGCTAAATCCGAAGGTGATTCCTAGACAGAGCAGCAGGATCACACCCACCCTGAGCGGTGCCATCCACCAGCGCCTTCCCACCCCTACCAGTTTCCTAAAAAGAACAGCGGTTTGAATCACAGTCAATGTCGGCACCATCCTTTTTCCTAGGCAGCTTGCCAAAGCGGTAGCGAACGAACCCCCCAAGCCAGATCCAGGGTGATGTCAGCCACCACCTCTAACGGATCTACCCAGGGCAGCGGCAGCGACGGCATTTGCGCAAAGGCCACAGACAGTTCTGTGCAGCCCGCAATCACCACCTCAGCTCCCTGGGTTTTGAGCCAGCCCGTCGCCTGCTCTAGTACGGTCAATGCTTTGGTAGATACCAGAGTCCCTGTGGTTTTTATTCCCCAATCGGGATGGTAGATCGACTGCATCACCAAATCTTGCCAGGGAGATCTAAGCTCAAAGCCCATGGGGGTAAGCCCCACCTGGCTCAGGCTGCGGCTGTAGAGACCGCACTGCACCGTACCGTCAGTGGCCAGCACCCCAATGCGCTGTACCGTGGGATAGGCCTGTTGGATATAGCTACTGGTGCAGGCCATCAGGTGAATCCAGGGAATGTCGAGCTGGGCCTGTACCGACTCATAGAAGCCGTGGGCCGTATTGCAGGTCACTACTAAAAAGCTGGCTCCGGCTCGCTCTAGCATCTGGGCATAGCGCACCAGGCCTGGCACGCAGTCTGGCCCAGTGCCCTGCAAACTCTCGGTGCGGTTAGGAATCGTGGTGCCATTCACTAGCAGCCACACCGGATGATCTTGATCGCCCTTAGCCCCCCGACTCACATTTTGCTGAATGAGCCGCTGCTCAAACTGCACATGGGCCATCGGGCCAAGGCCACCTAAAATCCCCGGTACAGCGATTTGTCGATTCTGGCAGGGTAGCGGCGCGGTCATAGAGAGGCTCGATTAGGCTTGGGTCTACAGGGGAATCCAGCGGGATGCTATACCCCCGCCGGTCGGCACCCATTGATAAGGAAGAACACCCTCGCAGCCAGTGTTCGCGAACAGCACGAAGCTGGGCTAAAGCCCGCCAAGGCTTTGCCTGAGATTGCCCAGGAAATTCCCTTTAATAGCAGCGGCAAGGGGCAGAATTGAGCACGTTAGCCAATAATTTATACTCTCCGCCCACTGGCTCCAAGAATTGAGCCCTTCCCTCAGAATAATTACGGTTGCGTCCAAAACAATAGCTTCTGTAGAGCGTTCCTAGGAAACGCTCTACAGAAGACGCTCGGTAAATGCCCTACAGCGTTTTAGTCTCTAAGGGCAAAAATACCGTCAGCACTTCTCCGGCCTGGGGTCGCTGGCGCACGATTAGCTTGCCGCCCAAAGCCTGAAAGAGATTCTTGGTGGCGTTGAGGTTTAGGCTCAGGCCGCCCGTCTCGGGCTGAAACATGAGTAGCTGGCCCAGCGCCTTGAAGGGCGAGGCAAAGGGATCATCCTTGGGCTGAGGATCGCTCCCCTCGGGCGGTTGCGACTGAAACTGAAGCTTGAGCTGGTGCCCAGCCAGGGTCACGGCTAGCTCAATGTGGCTGTAGGGAGGCAGACTGTGGGTAAAGCGGTCGATCAGCCCGGTGAGCACCTGGGTAAGCATGGCCGGGTCGCTGTTGACCATAGGCAGGCAAGGGGGCACATTCACCGTCAAACTTAGGTTGCGGCGGCTGGCCTGCTGCTGCCAGCGGGGGATAGCGTCGTCAAATAACTGGTTGAGAGAAATGGCTGACAGGGGCGATCGCGGCCTAGCCGCGCGATCGGTCTCTAGCTCCACCGCTCGAAAAATCAGGCTGAAGCGATCGATCTGCTGGGTGCATTCGCGATCGATCAGCTTCAGTCGCTTGGCCACCTCGTCGCCAATGTCTTTGCGCTTGAGCAGCGATCGCGTCAGCGTGCGAATCGTGGTCAGGGGCGTGCGAATTTCGTGGGCCATCGCCTTTAGCAGCTCAGTATCGGGGCTGCTCTCTGGGGACGGCGCAGATTCTGGCTCCGTAAAGGTGCTGCCCTTAGGCCCCGACTCGAAAAGAGGGGTTGAGTCGGTCTGGAAAGCCGCTGCGGTAGGGCGGGCGGGCAGCGCCAGGGTCGGCATACTCCCAATCGAGTGGTGCGTCTCAACCTCCCCATCCCCCTGGGGACGCTGACGCAGCTGGGCCATCAGCAAATGGCTGTAGCGCGTTACCAGGCGGTAGTCGGGTTCTACCGGCGAAAACTGCTCAAACAGGCGGTCTAGGGCGGGCACCAGCGGGGGTCGGGTGGCCACAATGCGATCGCGCAGCCGCTTCCAGCCCTGCTCCACCACCTCGGGGTCAAAGGAAAACTGGAACTGGGGCAATCCATGGTCGTCGTAGCCCAACACCAGCAGCGCACTAAACTGACGGGTCAGCAGCAGGCAAAACCGCTCCCCCACCAGGGGGTCATTGCCGGTCAGCGGCACCATCTGTAAATCGCAGATAGAGCCTGGGGTCGCCCCTTTGCCCTGTCCCGACAGGAGGGGCCGCGTTACCGAAAAAATTTGTTCTAGCTGCTCGGGCACCAGCAGCCAGTGGGAGAGCCGCTGCCCCATGAGACGATCGGGAAGCACCGGAAACGGCCCCGACAACACGCCGCCCATGAGCGGCGACAGGGCGTTTGCCTCAGCCTCCGAGGGCACTGAGTCTAGGGGCAGTTCCAGCAAAAGCCTAATCAGCGCGGCCAAGCCGCCCAACCATTCTTGCTCGGCCTGCACCTGGGCCTGGGGCAGCGAGCTAAAGCCGCCCCCAGGAAACCCCAGCGCCGTTTCACGACTCCAATCGGCCGCCCCCAACCCGGAGGTGACTTGTTGCTCACTAAGCAGCGAACTGAGGGGTAGAAACTGTTGCACCAAGAGGTCACCTGTCTCTGCAATAGGCCAGCTGCGGCACCTGAGCCACGGCCATCAGATTGCCCACAGCAGGCAACCCAACATCTATTACGAGACTACGCCCTCAGCATCGAATGGGGTATGGGTAGAACCGAACGGAAACCCGGCCATCCCTAGCCGAACCAGCTAGAGGGAATCGGCTCAGCCTCGACCAGCTCAGGGCTAGGGCGACGGTGCCAGGTTTCAGGACGGCCCAACAGAGCCTCAAGACCCTGGTGAATCAGCTGATTGATCTGGCTGTGCTGCTCGGAAGAATAGCAGTGCCCCGATGTCGTCATGTCGCAGGCGGTGCTGCTGTCCATGGTGACATAGACCACCGGCAGCCGCGATAGAACGTAAGCCGTCAGTTTTTGCCGCAGTTCAGGAACAGCAAAAACCTGACGATATTCGTAGAGCGGATAGGCCGCCAAGATATCGTCAATCTTATCTGTTACGATCGGTAAAGTCAGGTTGATAATCGTTTGAGTCATTTGAATAAAGCTCCAGGAGGGTTGGGCAGCAAGATCAGAAATGGGACTTAACTCTCAGGTCAGGGATCAGACTAAACAAGCGAAGAAAAGTCTGCAAGCAAGCTTAAAGAGTTAGGAAATTGGTTCACCAAGTAGGCCAGCTCAGCTCAAGGATTGATTTGAAGCGACGGCTAGAGCCAGGAATTAGAAATGCTTTAACTTTGCGGCGAAGTACCTCCCCAACTGACCTTAGATATTCCCTATATATGTGCGCCAATGGCGATCGCCCTATCTAAGTTTTAGAAAAAAATCATTTTTCTCTTTCCAATGATTATGAAAACTACGTAAAGTGAATCGTTTCTCAATCGTTGTTGTTTCTAGCAGGAGTGCTAGTCTCCTGGCTATTACATTGCGTAATTTTCTTGGCAGCGATTGCCCTGATCCATCAAGACTGTGATAAAGGCGGTAGCATTGCGACAGATCGTTTTACTGGTATGTGGAGGAATGCATGCGCCTAGCTCCACAGGGCAGATTTTGGCCACCATCGCTCGAAATGAGGCGTTGAGCCAGCGAAGCCAGATTGTTTGTGCGACCCAGTATGGCCTAGGTGTGCTTTCGCCCTTTGCCCTGCGCCAGGCTCTAGACAGCTTTATCGCATTGAGACAGAATCCTGAAACAGCACCTGCCGCGATCGGCTCCTCGAAGGCCGATCTAGACAACGCCACCGCTGAGGACGCACCGCCCGCGCTGATCATCTGGGCGTTTAGCGCGGGCTGTGTGGGGGCGGCGGCGCTGGCGACTCACTGGCAGCGCCATCGGGGACCGGTCCTGGGCCTCCTAATGGTGGATGGGTGGGGAGTGCCCCGCGACCCCGAGGTGCCCGTGTATCGGCTCAGCCACGATCGCACGACCCACGACACCTCACGCTGGCTAGGCACGGGGGATATAGATTTTTACGCCGATCCGGCGGTGCCCCATCTGCACCTGTGGCAGCAGCCTCAGGCGGTAGTGGGTTGGGCCGTCGTCCCAGGAGAAGCGAAGCAGCCCTTGACCGCCGCTGACTTCCTCTGTCTGCGATCGCGCCAGGCCATCGATCGCTACACCGCCTGCCCCTTTTAACCAAACATGACGAATATCAACAGCCCATAACCAGCGGCCTAAAGTGGGCCCCATCGCCACAATCACCCTGGCCTCTGCTGCTAATATGGAAGGAAATGTTCTTCATTTAACAGCATTTAGCAACGCGATTCCTGTAAAGCAGCGGCGGTGGTTCGATTCACTGCCCGTGTGGCCCGAGGGAGAAAATGGTCTGATTTAGTTTTCTTCTTTAACCAATGCACCCTAGCCCTAGCCCAACTCCAGCACCCGCCGCTATGACGACTCCCATTGCCGCTCCTAACAGTGTTCTCGTGCGCCGCGCCTCTGGTGCCTTTGCCCTGATCGACAGCCTCAGACGGCACGGGGTAGAGCATATTTTTGGCTATCCGGGCGGGGCTATCTTGCCAATCTACGACGAGCTGTACCGAGCCGAGGCCGCTGGGGGCATTAGTCACATCCTAGTACGCCATGAGCAGGGCGGAGCCCACGCTGCCGACGGCTACGCCCGCGCCACTGGCAAGGTGGGGGTTTGCTTTGGCACTTCCGGCCCTGGGGCCACCAACTTAGTCACCGGCATTGCCACGGCCCAAATGGACTCCATCCCCATGGTGGTGATTACCGGCCAGGTGCCCAGCCATGCGATTGGCAGCGATGCCTTCCAGGAAACCGATATTTTTGGCATTACCCTGCCATTGGTCAAGCACTCCTACGTTGCCCGCACCCCCGACCAGATTCCGCGCATGGTGGCGGAGGCCTTTTACATTGCCCAGACCGGTCGCCCTGGCCCAGTGCTAATCGACATTCCCAAAGACATTGGCCTGGCGGAATTCGACTACGTGCCCGTGGAGCCGGGTCAGGTCAATCTGCCCGGCTACAAACCCACCGTCAAGGGCAACCCGCGCCAGGTCAACCCGGCCCTGCGCCTGCTGCGCCAGAGTGAGCGGCCCCTGCTTTACGTGGGCGGCGGTGCTATTACGGCCGGGGCTCACCCCGAGGTGCTGCGGCTGGCCGAGTACTTTCAAATTCCGGTGACCACCACGCTCATGGGCAAGGGGTGTTTTAACGAACACCATCCCCTGGCTCTGGGCATGCTGGGCATGCACGGCACGGCCTACGCCAACTTTGCCGTCAGCGAGTGCGATCTGCTGATTGCGGTCGGCGCTCGCTTCGACGATCGCGTTACCGGCAAGCTCGACGAGTTTGCCTCCCGCGCCCAGGTCATTCATATCGATATTGACCCGGCTGAGGTGGGCAAAAATCGGGCTCCCCAGGTGCCGATTGTGGGCGACGTGAAGCAGGTGCTCACCACCATGCTCAACCGCCTAGAGGAAGAGAACCAGCTGCCGCCCCCCAATCAAACGGCGGCCTGGCGCGATCGCATCGATCGCTGGAAGCGCGACTATCCCCTAGTCGTGCCCACCTACCCCAACGAGCTGTCGCCTCAAGAAGTCATCCACGAACTCGCCATTCAGGCTCCCCACGCCTACTTCACCACCGATGTGGGGCAGCACCAGATGTGGTCAGCGCAGTTCTTAAAGAATGGCCCCCGCCAGTGGGTGTCGAGCGCCGGGCTAGGCACCATGGGCTTTGGCATGCCCGCCGCCCTGGGGGTGCAGGTGGCGCTGCCCAACGAAACGGTAATCTGCATCAGCGGCGACGCCAGCTTTCAGATGAACCTGCAAGAGCTAGGCACCCTGGCCCAGTATAAAATCCCCGTCAAAACGGTGATTGTGAACAATGGCTGGCAGGGCATGGTGCGCCAGTGGCAGCAGGCCTTTCACGGCGAGCGCTACTCCTCTTCTAATATGGAAGTGGGTATGCCCGATTTTGAGATACTGGCCCAGGCTTACGGCATCAAGGGTATGGTGGTGCGCGATCGCGACCAGCTCACCCCAACCGTAGCGGCTATGCTGGCCCATGATGGCCCCGTACTGCTCGACGTACGCGTGCGCCGCAACGAAAACTGCTACCCCATGGTGGCCCCCGGCAAGGGCAACCACCAAATGATCGGCCTCCCTGAGGTGCACGGCACAGGCAGCAGCCTTGGGCCTGCCCCTTGCGTCAACTGTGGGCACCAAAATCTCTCAACTAGCAACTTCTGCGCCGAGTGCGGTACGAAGCTATAGCCCCTAGCACAGCCGTCAGCAGAGGGAAGGTTAGGATCCATTTATCACCTTCAGAAGTGACCTTAGGGGTTGGCTTCTAACCTTCAAATACTCTGTTCAATCAATGGTTTCGCTAAATTGCGTCAATTCTGGCTCGGCTCGGGTCAGTTTTAGCGAGCTAATAGATCAAAATTTTCAGAATGCAGTATCCTGACTTCAGTTTCACTACTGGTGTGGGTCATCTATGTCTGCTGCGCTGAAATCCTATGTGCCCCGTCCAGTGCCATCTCAGTCTAGGACAGCGACAGCTAATCAGGCCTCGCTTCACCACAGTGCCGCTGCTCTACCGGCAGAACCTAGGTCCAGGGTTTCCCCGCCAGTGGTACTGCCCACGGCACCAGGCCTAGACTCCCCTAGCCCAGCGGTACGGCGGCTGGCCCAGCTGCACCTAGTCTCGTCTGTGCTGGCGGTGTCTTTAGTAGCACTTACCCTGGTGAGTTACGGCACGTCGGTCTACATCAATCGCCAGCTCAACCAGGCCAGCCAAAAGCTCAATCGCTTGCAGCGCAACGAGCAGCAGCTCACCACCGCCAACGAAGTGCTCAAAAATCACCTCGCCCAGCAGGTTGAGGGCAGTGAAATGGGGTTTCAGCCGCCTCAGCCCAACAGCGTTATATTTCTCAAGCCCGCTCAACAGGCTGCCGTGGCCATGCCTACCCCAGTGCCTACCTCATTCATAGGACGGTTGGCTCTACCCAAGGTGGATGTCCCTCTGGGTTACTAAGCTCTAGCCTCACCGTTTACCTGCGTTGCATTTATGGCTAGTTCTGCTTACTCAACCCGTCGCCGCCGCCGTCGCAAACCAACCCGTCCTCTAGCGGTGGCTCCCTTCAATCCAGCCGCTAATCAGATCAGAATACTCCTGGTATGGGGGCTGTTGGTGCTGTCGCTGGTGGCGATCGCAGGACGATTAGCCTGGCTCCAGCTAGCCCAGGGAGATAGTCTTTCCAGCCTGGCCCAGCAGCAGCGGCTGGCCACACCTGTGCAGCGGCAGGTGCGGCACTCTATTGTCGATCGGCAGGGCAATGTGATTGCGATCGATCGCGTGGTGTACACCCTCTACGCCCATCCCCGACTGTTCGATCTGTCGATTCCAGAGATGGCAGCTACCCTCAGCCCGCTGCTAGACCGCCCTGAGTCCGGTCTGATCAGCCAGTTTAGCCAGCAGCCAACGGGCATCCGCGTGGCCGACGGGCTAGCCGAAGCCACCGTCGATCGCCTACGCACCCTGCGCCTCAATGGCCTCGAACTTTACCCCCAGCAGCAGCGCTTTTACCCCCAGCAGCAGTTATTTGCCCCCATTGTCGGCTTTGTAAATTTTGACGGACAGCCCCAGGCCGGGTTAGAAATTGCCTATCAAGACCAGCTAGCGCTGACACCAACCCCAGCGGCATCACTAACTGAGACACCCTCAACTGAGGCAGAGGCTACTCTAGAAACCTACGGTCCCCCAGCGCCAAGTTTTACCGCAGACAATACCGCCAGTAGCCCTGGGAATCAGGCCGATCCAAATCCTGACAACAGCACCGCTAAACCCGAGCAAGACAGTACGGCTAGCCTGCGCCTCACCCTCGACGGTCGGCTTCAGCGCACGGCTCAACAGGAGCTTCAAGCGGTGGTCGATCGCCACAATGCAAAGCGGGGCACCGTGATGGTCATGGAGGCCAAAACGGGTGAAATGCTCGCCCTGGCCAGTGTGCCTACCTACGACCCTAACCAATATTTCAAAACTGACCCCGAAGACCTCAAAACCTGGGCTGTCAGCGATCTTTACGAGCCGGGCTCTACGTTTAAGCCGATCAATATTGCGATCGCCCTAGAAGCCGGACTAATCAGCCCCGACGAAGTCGTTAACGACAGCGGCCAAATGCAGTTTGGCGAATGGAAGATCAGAAATCATGACTACGCCACCGCTGGCGGTCGTGGGCCGCTCTCTATCACCGACGTGCTGAAATATTCCAGCAACGTGGGCATGGTGCGCATTATGCAGAAAATGCCCGCCGCCGACTACTTCACCTGGCTTCAGCGCCTCAGCCTCAATCGCCCCACCGGCATCGATTTACCCGCAGAAGCCACTGCTCAGATGAAAGACCGCGAGCAGTTTGTGCGCAGTCGAGTCGAGTCGGCCACCACGGCCTTTGGCCAGGGGTTTTCGCTATCGCCCATTAAGATGCTGCAACTGCTTGGCACCCTAGCCAACGGCGGCAAGCTGGTCACGCCCCACGTGGTCAGCGGCATGGTCAACAGCGAGGGTGACGCAGTGTGGACGCCACCCCGCCCCCAACCTAAAACCGTCTTTTCGCCCCAAACCACCCAGCAGGTGCTCACCATGATGGAGGCCGTGGTCAACGAGGGTACCGGCGATGCCGCTAAACTTCCCGGCTACCGCATTGGGGGCAAAACCGGTACAGCCCAAAAGGCAGCTGCATCGGGCGGCTACGGTCGAGGCCGAGTCACCAGCTTTGTCGGCATTTTGCCCATCGACTCCCCCCAATACGTAGTACTAGCCATTATCGACGAACCCCAGGGAGATGACGCCTACGGTTCAACGGTCGCCGCTCCTCTAGTCAAAAAGGTTACCGAAGCCCTGGTCGTGCTTGAGGGGCTACCGCCCAGTGCCGCTGCACCTACTCCCTAATGGGCCGATCGCTCAAAAAGCCGGCTCGGCCATCGTTCCGCCCAGGTTCTCAACAATCGATCGCGTATTGGCAGCCATCATGGCGAGATAGCTATCCCCATCGCTGCCAGGGGCACCGATAGAGTCGGAATAGAGCGCTTTGGGGGCCAAGGCCACTCCAGACTCGCTGGCCACAGTGGTAATCAGCTGGGGATTAATGGTGGTTTCAGCAAAGATGGCCGGTACTTCCGCGTCTTGAATAGAGGAGACTAACTGCTGTACGGTGCGGGCACTGGGCTGCTCTTCGGTGCTGAGCCCAATCAGGGTGCCAACCACAGTAAGCCCATAGGCATTGGCGTAGTACTGAAAGGCGTCGTGGGTGGTAACCAGCTGCCGCTGCTCCGGGGGAATGGTGGCAGTCTGGATTTCAATCCAGTCGTGGAGCTGGTTGAGTTCGCTAACGTAGGCCGCAGCGTTGGCGGTAAACAGCTCGGCCTGGTCAGGGGCGAGTTCAATTAGCTGGTCGCGAATGGCTTCAACCATGGGCACCGCATTGCTCACATCGCCCCACACATGCGGGTCGGGTACGGTGGTTGACCCTTTTTGCAAATCTAGGGGCGGCACTACCTCGCCTAGGGCGATCCGCTCGGCATCTACTCCCGCCGCATTGAGCAGCCGAATCAGGTTGGGCTCTAGGTTGTAACCATTGTAGAAAATCAGGTCGGCGTCTTCAAAAGCAATGGTGTCGGCAGGTACAGGTTCATAGACGTGGGGGTCGGCCCCCGGCTGCAAAATACTGGTCAGTTCGATCTGATCGCCGCCCACCTGGGCTACCCAGTCGGCAATCACGGTGCTGGTGGCCACCACGTCGGGCCGCGTGTCACCTGGAGCATTAGATGGGCCATCAGAAGTCGATAGCGGGTCGGCAGCGTCGCAGCCGAGCAATCCCAGCCCTAGGAGCAATAGCACGGCGACTCGGTTTCTATACCGTGGAGATAGGTTCATCCGTTGCATGGGCTGCTTTTCATATTCCTTTCATTTTTACGATACAATACATTTCATAATTACTTCATTTTTGCGATCGCACCTCCTCATCCCCGCGCTAGAGATACCGCTATGGCCCCTACTCCCTCCATCACCATTGACCACCTCAGCGTTAACTACCGCGACGTGCAGGCCCTGCGCAACGTCAACCTCACCGTACGGCCCGGCAAGCTGGTGGGCGTCTTTGGCCCCAACGGCGCGGGCAAAAGCACGCTAGTCAAAGCCATGCTGGGATTGATGCCGCTGGTTACCGGGCGGGTCACCTACGGCGACGATCTCCTGGCCCACCAGCTCAATCGGGTGGCCTACGTCCCCCAGCGATCGCAGATCGACTGGACCTTCCCCGCCACAGTATGGGATGTGGTGATGATGGGGCGAGTGCAAAAAACCGGCTGGTTGCACCGGTTCTCGGTCGCGAGCCGCCAGATTGCCAAAGAGGCCCTGGACCGGGTGGGCATGGCTGAGTTTCGCGATCGCCCGATCGGAGCGCTCTCGGGCGGGCAGCAGCAGCGGGTGTTTTTGGCCCGCGCCCTGGCCCAGGAGGCCGATATCTTTTGCTTTGACGAGCCCTTCGTCGGGGTTGACCAGAAGACCGAGGCGGTGATTTTCCAAATTTTTCGCGAGCTAGCGGCAGCGGGTCACATCGTTTTGGTGATCAACCACGATTTGGGCGAGTCAATTACCAATTTTGACCAGCTAATCCTCCTCAATAAAGAATTAATTGCCGCTGGTCCTCGCGACTGGGTACTCACCCGCGACAACATGACCCGCGCCTACGGCGGCCACGTGGGCTTTTTTGGCCATGTCGCCTGATCTGGCGGTGCTCAACGGGCTGGTTGAGCCGTTGCAGTATGCCTTTATGCAGCGATCGCTGGCAGTGGCGCTCATGGTGGGGATCATTTGCTCGGTGGTGGGCAGCTACCTGATGGTGCAGCGCCTAGCCCTGCTGGGCGATGCCATTAGCCACTCGGTGCTGCCGGGGCTGGCGATCGCATTCTTACTGGGGGTTAACATCTTTATCGGTGCTTTTATCGCCGGGGTGATCAGCACCGTGATTATTGGCTGGATTCACACGCGATCGCCCATCAAAGAAGATGCCGCCATGGGCATTGTCTTCTCAGCCTTTTTTGCCCTGGGCATTACGCTAATTACCACTATTCAAAAAGACAACAAAATCGACCTCAACCACTTCCTGTTTGGCAATATTTTGGGCGTCACGGCTGGAGAAGTGCGCGATACCGCCATTATTGCCGCCCTAGTACTGCTCACCGTGGCTCTGCTCTACAAAGAGCTGCTGTTCTATAGCTTTGACCCCCTAGGGGCCCAAGCCAGCGGCTTGCCCACAGGCCTGCTCAACGCTGGGCTGATGGTGCTGATTGCCCTCACCGTAGTGGCCAGCATGAAAGTGGTTGGCGTTATTTTGGTGCTGTCGCTGCTGATTGCGCCAGGGGCCACGGCCTATCTGCTGGTGCCCCGCCTGCACCAGGTTATGCTGCTAGGGGCTGGCGTGGGGGTATTTTCGAGCGTTAGCGGTATGTACTTAAGCTACTACCTCAACCTGCCCTCTGGGCCAGCCATCGTGATGGTAGTATCGACGCTGTTTGCCCTGGCCTTCTTGTTTAGCCCCCGCTACGGCGTGCTGATGGGGCCAGGCCGGGGGCGGGCTTGGCAAAAGCTTCAGGCCATCTTGCGTCCCAAAGACGGCGTTTCCTAACTGCCCTATCCCTGTGATCCCCAAAACTATCAGCCCGCCGTTGTAGGATACCCAGCGTTTGCTCTCCAGCAGTTTCTACAACATTCCTTGAGTCAGCCCCCAGGCGGCCAGACCGTAAGCATCTAATTATTTCTCAAACCGCTTCTGTGGGGATACTTGAGTCCTAGATCAGCCGATGCCGCAGCTATGCGTCCACCTGGGTGCGCAGCTCCTGGGCACGCAGATAGATTTGCACCCACTGAGCCTGAACTTGTCTATTCTTCAGCCCCAGACGACGGGCTAGCTCGTCGGGGGGGTGCTCCTCTCTATAAGCGGTTAGAATTGCTTGCTCTTCGGGGGTGAGGTCTTGCCAAAACCCCTCCCACTGGGCTGGGGTAAGACCAAAGTTGTGCTCTTGCAGAGAGGTTTTTAGCCAGCCCAGCACCATGGCGGGCTGTTCGCGTAGGGCAAAAATCCGAATCGCGTGGTAGCTGATTTTTTCACGCAGGCGATAAACCTGTTGAACGGGCATATTGAGCGACTGGGCAATCTGCTCCTGGGAAAGGCCGTTGAGGTGCAGTTCGAGCCACCGGGCCGCCGTGTCGTCCAGATTGCGGCTGAGGTAGTTCACGAAGGAGGTCTTGACCTGCTGCCGCATACTCTGCTGCTCCAGCTCATTTTGCTCATCCTGATACTGATTCCAGGCTTCAACATCCAGCAGGCTCAGGGAGTCTTCGCTGTCGTTGGGGGCAATTTCGTCAGAGACCAGGCGAATCAGCTCCCCGGTGGGCACCTGGGTCATGCCGCCCTTCTGGCTGCGGCGCAGGTAGTTGACAAAGCGATAGATAATCAGGGGCTGGTTGCGAATTGGGCGCAGGCAGTATTCTTCGATGCTGGCCAGCATCAGCAGGTTGCGCAGGCGCGGGTTTGGGGTGCAGGTCGCGATCCACTTGAGCTGCTGGGCCAGGTGGCGATCGCTGCGCATCATCTCTTGAATGACTTCCTGAATCACATCGACCACCGTGCGGCGGCGATCGCGGCTCAAAGAAATCCAGGTTTTGATCTTGCTGCGAATCAAAAATAGGCTGCTGAGCCGCTTAATCAGACGCTGATAGCCCTCCTCGGGGCTCACATTCCAGTAGCGCTGCTGCAAAATGCGGTAGCGGTATTCAATGGCTTGACGGGCGATCGCCAGCTCCCCATCCGCCAGGGTAGTCAGCCGCTCCGGCGATTCTCCCAGCAGCCAATGGACAACAGCCTGGCAGACAGATTGGGACTGATCGGGAAAGTCCTCCCGCAAACGGGATAACCATACCTCGGCTATAGTGTCTGCCGCGACCATGCAATCAATCCTTTTTGGGTGTGCTCAAGCGGGTTGTTAGGCTTTATCTTAATCGCTGTTTCCGTTAGACTCGCGGCTTGGACTGTGTTTTTTAGCTCGCACGCTCGGCGGAAGCTAGCAGTCGGTCAAAAGCTTTACACAAAATTTATGTTTGTTGCCTCTCTAGCAAGATTCTGCGAAGGGTATTCTTCACAGCCGGATTTGCCTTTTCTGTACTGATAGTGTGCACATGGCACCATCTGTACTTACACGGTAGTCGTCCTGTGACAAAGGTCACACTAATTACTCCATAGTTCCAGTACGATTTCATTCAGAGCAGGCTTAAAGCGGTACGAGTGTAAAAAAAGGCACAGAGTTGCTTAACTTTTAAGGGTATACGCGGATAAGCTGGTATAAATTTTTCAGAGCCTCCTAGCACACGTATTCCGTAAACAGGGTCTACCATGTTATCCCTCCGTCCAGACAGTTCTGGAAGTGCTTATCCAGAAATTTCCGCATCGATTATTCATCCATCGGCCCGGTGCTTGATCAAACGCTCCATCGATATTTTGGGTGCCCTGGTGGGGCTGGTCATCCTGGCTCTAGTCACCATTCCTATTGCTCTAGCTATTGTGCTAGACAGTCCTGGCCCTATCCTATACGCCCAAACCCGCTACGGTCTCAAGGGCAAACCGTTTACCATCTGGAAGTTTCGCTCCATGGTACAAAATGCCGATGCTCTTAAGCAAACGGTGTCCAACCAGGCCCAGGGGCTGATTTTCAAGAACGAAAATGATCCCCGCATCACCCGAGTGGGGCGCATTCTGCGCAAGACAAGCCTAGATGAGTTTCCACAGTTTTGGAATGTGCTCAAGGGCGACATGAGCCTGGTTGGCACTCGACCTCCCACCGAAGATGAAGTGGCGCGCTACAGTTCCCACCACTGGCGGCGGCTTGACGTTAAGCCCGGCATCACGGGTCAGTGGCAGATCAGCGGCCGCTCGGCCATCAAAGACTTTGAAGAAATTGTGCACCTCGACTTGCAGTACCAAGCCATTTGGTCACCCTGGTACGACCTCCAGGTCATTCTTAAAACCGTTACCATACTGCTCGATCGCAGGGGTGCTTACTAGATATAGCGCAAGCCCTAACCTACATCGTCGGTGTCGGCAGCAACAACCAGATTATCGCGATGGACGACGGTGTCTGCCCCGACAAAGCCCAAAATTGCTGGGATGTCTTCTGACCGATGGCCCAGAATTTGGGTAAGGTCTTGGGCGCTGTAATTAGTCATCCCTCTGGCAATCTCTTCACCGCTGTCCGCACAGATCACAACCGCATCTTGAGCCTCAAAGTCGCCTTCTAAACGAGTAATACCAGCAGCCAGCAGCGACTTACCGCCCTTCAAGATCGCCCGGGTTGCACCTGGATCTAAGTGAAGACGTCCAGTAGGGGCAAGGCCAGCGGCAATCCAGCGCTTGCGGGCTGGACTAGGCCGGGGCGATGGGGCGAACTGGGTGCCAACGGCTTCTCCGGCGAGGGCTTTAACCACGTTATGGGGCTGACGACCATCGGTAATGACAGTACGCACCCCTGCCTTCGTAGCAATCTGAGCCGCTTCTAGCTTAGTTAGCATGCCGCCAGTTCCCCAGGCAGATCCCTGGCCCCCCGCTACTGCTTTGAGCGCTTGGATATCAGCTAACCGATCGATGGCAATAATCGGCTGGGCTTCGGGGTTAGAACGGGGATCGGCAGAATACAGGCGATCGACATCGGTGAGTAAGAACAGCCACTGGGCTCCAATCAGGCTGGCGACCAAAGCTGAGAGGGTATCGTTGTCGCCAAACTTGAGTTCTTCTACGGCAACGGTGTCGTTCTCGTTGACGATGGGGATCACGCCTAGCTGGAGCAGTTGGCGAAAGGTGCGATAGCTGTTGACGTAGCGCGATCGCTGGGCCAAGTCGCTGCGGGTCAGCAATACCTGGGCAATGGGCTGATTCAGAGCCGAAAACAGATCGTCATAGATGCGCATCAGCCGACCCTGGCCCACCGCCGCTACAGCCTGCTTCATGGCTAGGGTCTTGGGTCGCTCGGTCAGGTTGAGCCGTCGGCAGCCAATGCCCACTGCACCCGACGAAACTAAAACCACCTGGTGCCCCTGCTGACGCAAAGTGCAGAGGGTCTCAACCAGCGCAGCCAGGGTAGAGAGGGCAAACTGACCTGTACTAGTGCCAGTCAGACTAGAAGTACCGATTTTGACCACGAGGGTTTGAACTGGGCTCACGGGCAGGCAACGTCAGTGGAGATAGCCCTGGCAGTATAGCAATCGGTCTGTCCTCAGGGCGCCATCGCCACAGGCAAAGATAGGATTCAGATGGCCCCTGCGCCCATAAAAACTTTGGGTGCCAACCCAAAAGTCGACACCCAAAAATGGCTTATTAAATTAAGAGCCTATAGTGAGCTGGCCCCTGTTTATAGACTCAATTATCGCAATAGTGCCAAGACTTCAATTTAACTCTAATGTTTTCTTTATATTTAGCTCAGCAAAGTTTCTGACGCGAACTATTGCAAAGCGTCAATGTTACTTAACTGTATTAAGCCAACGGTTGATTCCCTAACCCTAAAACGTAACCCCAAAATATTGGGAGATCATCACTTCAAGCGTCCGCAACGGGGAAGTGCGCGCTACCTGATTAAGACCTGGCATAGGGTTCACTAAAATGGTGAACAATCCTACTCGGTTGCCAGCCAACACATCGGTGAAAAGGCGATCGCCCACCATAGCGACCTGATCGACTGGGAGATTCATAGCCGCCAACGCCAGCTTCAGCTTACGGCCTGAGGGCTTGCCGGCACTGGTTAGATAGGGCACATCCAGCAGGGCAGCAATCCGGCTGATGCGGTGAGCATTGACGTTGTTGCTCACGAGCCATACTGTCGCCACGGCTTTCATCTGATGCATCCAGTGGGCCAGATCGGGGTTGGTTTCAGCCTGCCGCAACGGCACTAGAGTATCGTCTACGTCCAAAATTAGCCCCTTTAAGTTGTGCCGAGCCAGCAGCTCAGGGGAAATCGCCAGGACGTTTCCGTCCAGCACTAGATCGGGTTGCAGCAGGCGAGAAAAGGACATAACAAAACCATAGCCCCAAACGTAGCATAGTCTAGATTGGCGGCCTAAAGCGGGTTGAAATGCCAGCCGTCCCCAAGCTGCAGCAATTAAACCGCAGCAATACAACCCCATGGATCGTTTTAGGGGCGATCGCCCAGCAGATATAGAACTGACGAACAGGGTCAGTTGTCAATAGTGGCGCGAATGGCATCGCGGGCGGCTTCGTGCTCTGCTAGCGTGCGGCTAAAAACATGGGTGCCGTCGTAGCGGGCCACAAAGAACAGGTAATCGGTAGCGGCCGGGGCCAGAGTCGCTTCTAAACTAGCTTTACCCGCGCTGGCGATCGGCGTTGGGGGCAGCCCTGGGTTGATGTAGGTGTTGTAGGGCGAAGGGGTTTCTACCTGAGTCCAGGTGAGAGGCTGCTCTGGGGTTTGCACAATACCCAGACCATATTCGACTGTAGGGTCAGCCCCCAGCGGAATATTCTGGTTTAGGCGGTTAGTAAAGACCCCGGCGATGGTGCCGCGCTCGTCGGCAATCACCGCCTCTTTTTCAACAATGCTGGCTAGGGTAGCCCAGTCCAACAGCGTCAGGTCAGTGGTTGCCTGCTGGTAGATTGGCAGCGCTACCGTCTCAAAGCGGCTCAGCATAGCATCGACTACCGCCTCAGGAGTAACTCCCTCCGCTGGCAGCTGATAGGTATCGGGGAATAAAAAGCCCTCCACATGGGGAAGGCCATCGGGCAGCCAGGGATAGTTGTCCTTAGATACCTGTTCAGTAGAGGCCAAAAACGCATCTGCGGAGAAAAAACCCTCTTCCTCAAAGTAGGTGGCCATTTGGCGGCGGTTCCAGCCCTCGGGAACCGTAAATGAGGTTTGCACGACCTGGCCACTGCGAATCACATCGGCGATTGCCGTCATCGAGTCAGCTGGGCTGAGGGCGTAGGTGCCCGCCTGAAATTCTCCCTCAGCATTTTGCCAGGTTTGCCAGCGCGACCACAGCTTCCAGGCCAGGGCCGACCGAATCAGACCCGCCGCTTCGAGATCTTCGCCAATCTGCTGACCCGGAGTGCCCGGCGGAATTTGAATTTGTACTGTTTCAGAAGCAGCTTCGGCGGAGGCTGCGCTGACGGGCTGGTTGACCCAACTCCACCAAGCCCAGCCCTGCCAGGCCGCTACCCCTGTAGCCAAGGGCAGCAATAGTCCCAAAAAACTCCACCGAACCCAGCGTGAACCTTTAGCCATGATTGCACTATCGATAATCGCCGTTACGGACGTTCTTACTCTAATAGATCAAACAGTTTTTCCTCTAAACCACCGCGAATGGTTTGAAATTCTTCTGGGGTCACCACCTCCAATGATCCGTCGCTGGTGCGGTGAGCAAAGATCAGCAGCGGGTCGAGGGGCGTGCACAGGGTGTATTCTTCGTCGTCGTAGAAGCAGGTTGCCAAGATCTGAAATTCTTCTGTGACGGGGTTACCGGCATCGTCGAGGTCGTCTAGCTCCAGGGTGAGGCAGTTATCTTCCTCAGCCTCAGGCACCTCCCCCGACGCAGTCAGGGTAATGGCAGTGCGCTGAAGGGTCAAGTTTTGCTCGGCCAGCACGGCCTTGGCGGTGAGAAAGACCTGATCGATCTCTTCCTCTTCCACATCCATTAGAACCTCGTCATCATTGTCGTCTTGCTGCCAAACAAAAATTTCGATGGGGGCATCAATGGGCAGCAAAAGCAGGTATTCGCGATCGTTGAGCTGAAAGCTCTGCTCCACCTGACAGGGCAAAAACCGCCCGGCATCATCGGTGAGAACTACAGCTGACTCGTCAATCGGTTGGGTGTTATCCGCCATGGAGGCTACTCTTCTCTCGGTAACCAGGTGCAGTGGATTGACACCGCAGCCCAGTATGAACACTGAACGGTGTTATCAGAATATCCCATCCTGTTACGTCTGTTTACGATGAGCGCCGTTCATCTAGCCAGCGCTGCAGGATGATGGCGGCAGCTTTGCGGTCAATCAGAGCTTTTTCCTGAGCCACAGAATGACCGGCGGCACGCATCAGATGTTCAGCTTCTACGGAACTCAACCGCTCATCGACATAGACAACGGGCATCGCTAAGGCCTGGCTAAGGCCCTCGGCTACTTTTCGCACTTGGCGAGCCTGAAAGCCCTCTTCCCCATCCATAGTGAGCGGCAAGCCTACGACCAGTATCTGGGCCTGCCGAGCCTTGACCAAGTGTTGCAAATCGGCCACCAGGTCTTGAAACGATCGCCGCTGTAGCGTGGTGAGGCCAGTGGCAATCAGGCCGGTGCCATCGCAACCCGCGACCCCAATGCGCTTACGACCAATATCTAGCCCTAGGGCTGAAACCAGCGCCATAGCCTTGCAGAACCTTAGCGATCGCCTTCGGAAGGCGGCGCATCGGTACCTCTGTTTGGGGTTTGCGGCCCCAGCACCGTCTGCCAGCGCTCTGCCGACCAGGTCATTCGCCCAGGTACCGGCTTACTGGCGGGCTGTAGACCCGTCAGCACGTCAGATAGCTGTAGCCCCTCTAGGGAAAGGTGTCGAGCTTCGCGCACCTTGTGCCACACCGATCGCGACATCAGCAGGGCATGGGAGGCGGGGGTCGCCTGAATTTGAGTGAAGCACTCCTCTCGCTCGGGTTGGTAGTCTAAGGAGGTTAGCCGCAGGGACTGGGCTGGGAAGGGTTGCAAAATTTTGGCCATCTGCGTCATCAGCTCTAGATAGAGCCAGGTGTAGGCCGGGTGAACCGTCAACCCGGCCTCGTGGGGCTGCTGACCATCGCGGGAAATCGCCAGTTTAAATTGACCAATGGCCGCCTTGCGCTGCTGCTCAAAGACGTAGGCACTGACCGTTTCAACCTGATTGACCAGGCGATCGGTGGTGGCCGTCATGCTGCCCATCAGGCCGGTTTTAAAGTCTTGGATCTGATGATCAAACACCTGGCGGACGAGAGGCGGCATGGCGGCGGTGTCTAGCTGGTACAACAGCTGAGAGTCGGCGTTGCTGATAGGCAAAAGATTCGGCAAATCGGGCTCGCGCTGGGCCAGGGTTTCGATCTGCTCGGCAGCCATCTCCCAGTAGGTCATCTGGGCTAGGGGCTGAAACCCATTGAAGCGATAGAGCGCCAGGGCGGAGGTGTGGTTGACGTCAACTTCGAGCATCCAGGTTCTGGCTTCCCAAATCACCTCAAAGCAGTGGCGCAGCAGCCGTGAGCCAACGTCCATGTAGCCCGAGGCCGCCACGTACCCAGAGGCCGCCGTATTCGCCAAGGCGCGGCGGTTGATGACCACCTGCTCGACTCGCCAGGTGCTGCGAGTCTGGTTGAAGGGCGACACTTGAATAATCCCCACCAAAGACTTCTGGCGCTCGGCCACAAAAGTAGTCTGACTCTGCTGCTGCACGGGACGGGGCAGCCAGCTTAAAACTTTAAGGGGGCCATACCAGCGGCGCTGATAATCTAGCCATGTCACAATGGCCTCGGCAGCGTCTAGGTCGCCACCAGCCTCCAGATCCTCTGGCTGCCACTGCTTAAGGTCGTCTAAATCGCGATATTGCAGCGGCCTTACTGTTAGGGTAGGGCCAGGGGTTGTCATAGGTGCCATAGGATCTCAAAGATCTGACCTGTATGCCGTCATCCTAGCCGATTTTCCTGATTTCCACACCGCCCCTTGGCGAGGGGAGAGCTGCCTAAATTGACGGCTAAACCGGTAGGGCTGCTTTTGGAATAGGGAGGATTGAGTGCTGGAGAAACCTCAAAACTTACCATTTACAAAACTTATAATTTAAGCGACGATTGCAACTGCGGCTGCTTTTCAGCCTTTCAAAACAGAACAGTTAGCGGTCGAGCTGCACAGCCCGGCCAGCGGTATCTAGGACTTACCATGAGAAATCTTTTAGCCATCGAGCGGTTTTGCCTATACGGTCACGTGGTCGCCATGGTGTTTGGCCTGGCCGGTCTGCTGTGGGTGGTGCCTCACCCTGGCATCCTAGAGTACTTGCCGGCGGGGCCGACTCTCTTCCGGTGGAGCATGGCCGGGGGCGGCGTCGGCTACATTTTGCTGGGCACCCTGGCCATGGCTCTGTACGCCTATCACACCCTGGGGCTAGGCAGCTTGATCACATTTGCGATCGCGTCCGTCGGCATTTCAATCACCAGTGAGCTATTGGGTACCAGCACTGGCTTTCCCTTCGGTCATTACAGCTACCTCAACGGGTTGGGCTACAAGGTCGCGGGTCTAGTGCCATTTACCATTCCGCTGTCGTGGTTTTATCTGGGTCTGGCAGCGTTTTTGCTGGCCCGCAGTGGGTTGGCTGCGGGGGGTGGTGCTGGGCGCTACAACTGGGCGCGATCGCTAGCCGCTGTAGTTCTAGGGTCAGTTCTGCTCACCTCCTGGGATTTTGTGCTCGACCCAGCCATGAGCCAGACCGCCCTGCCCTTCTGGTACTGGCACGAGCCCGGTGCCTTCTTTGGCATGCCCTACCAAAATTTTGTAGGGTGGCTGGGGACTGGGGTCGTCTTCATGGGCGTAGCGCTAGGTCTCTGGAAAACCTTTAAATTCTCGCCTGAGCTAGACCAAGGCCAGCTCACCCTGCCTTTAGTGGTGTACTTGGCCAACTTTGGCTTTGCCCTGGTGATGAGTCTGGCTGCCGGGTTCTACGTTCCCATCGCGCTGGGGATTTTGACCGGCGCCCTACCTGCGGTGCTGTGCTGGCGCGCCACTGCCCAGGAAGATCTCTCAGATGTACTAGTTGAGCCCGCCCAGGTGATCGAAGCTTCCGTAGCCGTGACTAAGGGTTCCTAATAATTCTGGGGCCATAGTGCTGGGGCCGATGTCGGCAGCATAAGCCCATTGCGCCTCGGATAGGAGCTACTGTCCGAGGCGCAATGGGCTCAGATTGTCAGGTTGATCTGGAGTAACCGACAGCCAGTCGGTTCAACTGCGATCTACGTCCGTTTTTGAGGTATTGCCTTGCCCACCGATGTGGCCACCCCGTTTCCTTGGCCGAGTTTTATCGCGATCGTGCTGCTGGCGGTGCAGCTGCCGATGGTGGCGGTGCTGCTGTCGAGGTTGGTGCAGGGCCCCTTTCGCAGGCCTCCCCTGGCCCCAGCCCGCCCCGACCCTGGCCTGCTGGGCACGGTTTCGGTGGTGGTGCCTACCCTCAACGAGGCGGATCGCATACGCCCATGTCTGGAAGGGCTAATCCGGCAGGGCTACGAAGTGCGGGAAATTTTGGTCGTAGACAGCCGGTCGACCGATGACACTCGCTCGGTAGTCAGCACCTACCAGGCCCACGACCCGCGATTGCGGCTGCTGGAGGACGATCCCCTGCCCAAGGGATGGGTTGGGCGTCCCTGGGCCTTGGACTACGGTTTTCGCCAAACCTCTACCGCTAGCACCTGGGTACTGGGTGTTGACGCCGATACCCAGCCTCAGCCTGGCCTGGTGGCAGCGTTAGCCAAAGCCATGGACAGGGAGGGCTATGACCTGGTGTCTCTCGCGCCCCGGTTTATTCTCAAACACGCTGGCGAATTTTGGCTGCAACCTGCTTTATTGATGACGCTGGTGTACCGATTTGGCCCGCTGGGTAGCCCCAGCGGCTCCACCCAGCGGGTGATGGCCAATGGCCAGTGCTTTATGGTGCGGCGATCGCTGCTGGCCCAACTTGACGGCTATCAGGCGGCTTCTAGCTCCTTTTGTGACGATGTTACCCTGGCTCGCTACGCGGCGGCCCAGGGTGCCAAAGTGGGCTTCTGGGATGGCACTCGCCTGCTAAAGGTGCGCATGTACGAAGGCATGGCCGAGACCTGGCGCGAGTGGGGTCGCTCCCTCGATTTGAAGGATGCGGCTCCGGCTGCTCAGGTCTGGTGGGATTGGCTGTTTCTTGCCTTTGTACAGGGGTTGCCCTGGGTGCTCGTGCCGGGGGTATTAGCAGTTCGGCAGCAGCTGCCCGCAGCCTGGTCATTATCCCTGCAGTTCTTACTGATTGTGAACGCAAGTCTGTTGCTCATGCGGCTGGGCATGCAGGCGGCGGTAGCCTCAGCCTATGACCGGCAGGGGGCACCGGGAGCCTGGGCTTTTTGGCTGTCGCCCCTGGCGGATTTGGCAGCGGTAGTGCGCATTGGCATATCCTCCCTGCGGCGGCCTACCCAGTGGCGGGGGCGGCAGTATCCGGCAGGGGATGCGGAGGGGTAGGTGAGTGGGTGAGTGGCTAGCGACCCAGGCATTGAAGCCAGCGGGTAGAACGCTATGCACTCCAGTACTTAAAGGGATGACGGGCCAGGTTGGAGTTGTAGTAACGAGGGTCAGAACTAACTTCTGCACCTATCCAGCTAGGCAGATCGACCACTTGATCGGGGCTAGTCAGCTCCACCTCGGCCATAATTAACCCCTGGTTGTCGCCCGAGAACTCGTCTATTTCCCACACAACATCCCCTAGGGGAAGGCGATAGCGAGTTTTTTCGATCAGGGGTGGCTGACAGAGGGTTTCTAGAATGATCTGAGCATCGGCGACGGGAATGGGGTACTCAAACTCAGCGCGCACCAGACCGACTGCCGGGCCTTTGAGGGTAAGGTAGGCGCGATCGCCCACTCGCCGTACCCGCACCGTACGGGCATCTTGGGTGGGAATATAGCCCTGGCACATCACCTCTCCCTGGGCAGCGTGACGCCAGCCATCGTCAACTACCAAAAACTTACGCTCAATTTCTTGACCCATAGGACTGCGCTGGAAGCTACCTTTGCAGCGTAGCCTAACCCGCGATCGCAGAGAACATCGTTAGAGCGCCCTGGCGCTGCGACAGTGCCTCGGTAGCATAGGTGCAGCGCAAAATTTTCAGGGGGCGATCGCGCTGGGTAAATGCCTTTCGCCCCCTGGCCTGCGTCATGTTTTGACCCAGAGCCTAGAACTTGCCCAGCCAGCCGAGGAAACCCTGCTTGCTGACCCTAGCGACAGTTGCCTCGCGACCAACCCCATTCCTCTACCCCAATGGAGATCTGGGAGCCTGGGCGAGGATTGCCGCCACTGAGGTCAACCAGCGCCAGCTCCGTCGCGGCCCGAAAAGAGCCCCGATAAACCGGCTGTCCCTGGGCGTTGTTGCGATAAAACCGCAGGGCTGACACCGTAGACTCTGCGCCCGATTGCTCCCAGCGAATTTCTGTGAACCGTTGATTGGCGACCTCAGTACGGTACTGCCATCCATTTTGCATCTGCCCAGTACAGACGACAGCCCCGGCAGCTGGAGGAGCAACGGGGGGCTGGGTGCTGGCCTGCTGACCGCTAAATTGAATGAAGAAAGGCTGACCATCTAGGGTGCCATTTGCCGAGATGCTGAGAATTGAGTTATTCAGGCCGTAGCGAATATTGGCAGGCCCCTGGGCATCTGCGTTACCCGAGGAGGTGAGATTTAGGACGATCTCGTCGGCAGTTTTTCGGGTCTGCTGCCCTGCAAACGCGATATTGTTGCCATCGGCCAGGCGAATCGACAGCTTAGCGCTGTCATCGGCCTGAACGGTCACCGTTGCAAAAGAAATAGTCTGGTTCGGACGGCCCTGAAGACCGAACACGCCTTGACCTTGCTGGGCCAGGGTCACCACGCTAGCGACCGGGGGACGGCTGACACTGTCGTCGCCAATGGTGAAACGAATCGACAGGGGCTGGCCATCGATAGTGCCACTGCCGCTCAGGGAGATCAGATTGCTGTCCTAGTAGCGAACGGTGAGCGTTCCCGTGGCATCAGCCGCGCCTGCACTGGTCAACTGGATTTGGGCTTCACCCGCACTGCGGCTGACCAGTTGCCCCTCCCACCGCTGCAAGTTGCCATCCGCCAGGCGCAGAGAAACTTCAACCTGCTAATTGGGGCGGCTGGTCACGGTGACGAACGTCACGGTTTGACTGGGGCGACTGCCAATGGATAGGGTTCCTTCCCCTTCTCCCACCAAGTTCAAGTCGGCCTGCTGAGCGAGAACCGTGGAGGAAGCCATGGGCACGGCTGCCCCAACGATCTAGGGAGTACTCATCACCGCGACGACAGCGCCATAAGCCAAAGCCGAACAGGCCAGAATCGAGCGAATTTTCATATCGATGACCTTCTGATAACTTTTGAACTCATTCAGAATGGCTTGCCTGGCGCTGGCGGCTAATTCTCTGGTGCGCTGTCAGCCCTCACCCATGGGTTGTTTTGCACAGTCGCGAACAGCAAAGGTGTTGAGGGCTGCACCGGCCATGGAGGCATCATAGGGTGAAGCAAACAGCTAAATTGAGGGCAATTTGCATCCCCTGAAGTTCCCTAGCAAGGCAGGGACAACAGTTTTTTTCCAGAGGGACTCTAGCAGAAAAACCGTTCTGACTCAATTGGGTAACTGAGCGTGCGGAGTATCTAACTTCAGGGATTTCGTCGGGTGGGCATTGCTTTCAAGCGTTGATCGGTACCGCCGTCCGTCGGCGATTCCGGCACGGATACTCGTTCCGAGTCGGTTTCCGAACGCTCCGCAAATCGCCGCCTCAGCCCGGCCGAGGGCGTCAATCAACCCAGCGCCAGTGGCGTTGCTGACTCAAAGTATGAATTGGATCTTGTAAGCCTTATGACTCCGTTCAGAATTCCGCAAAATCATACTGCTATTCAGCAACGCCCGCCAGTTTCGCCAAGGCCGTCACCCCGTTGTCAGGAGCCGCTAAGAAATACGCCGCAGCACATAGCTCGTCAGGTCTTGGAGCGCCTGGCGAGCGGCAGAGGAAGGCAGATGCTCTAAGCAAGCGGCCGCCAAGCGGGCATGGGTGGCGGCTAACTCGCGCGATCGGGCAATGCCGCTACTACTGTGTATTAGGTCAATGGCCTGGTCAAAATCGTCGGTCTCAGAAAACTCTCGCTCAATCAGAGTGGTGAGAAAGGGATGCTCGGCCATGGCATAGAGCACCGGAGCCGTTAGGTTGCCGCTTTTTAGATCAGAGCAGGCGGGTTTGCCCAAGACTTCGTCAGAACTGGTGAAGTCAAGAATATCGTCTACCACCTGAAAGGCGAGCCCTAAGTGCCGTCCGTAGTCGTAGAGCTGCTCGATCACCGTCTCCGACATGTCGCTCAGTACCCCGGCGGCCTTAGCACTGTTGGCCATCAGCGAGGCCGTCTTGAAATAGCTCTTGTCCAAATAGGCATCCATGGAGAGGCTGGTATCAAAGCGGTTCAGCCCCTGCTGAATTTCGCCTTCGGCCAGGTCCATAATCACCTGGGAGAGAAGCTTGACCACTCGCAGGTTATCCAAATTAGCCAGATACCACGAGGCCTGGGCGAACAAGAAATCCCCCGCCAGCACCGCGATACGATTGCCAAAACTGCTGTGCACCGTGGGCACCCCCCGCCGCACGCTGGCTTCATCGACCACATCGTCGTGCACCAGGCTGGCTGTATGGATCATTTCGGTAATCTCGGCCAGGCGACGGTGCTTGGGAGTGATCTCTTGCCCTGGCAGGGTGGCCTTAGACAGCAGCAGCACAATGGCTGGGCGTACCCGCTTGCCCCCGGCACCAAACAGATGCTCGGCCGCCGCCGACAAAATGGGATGCCGTGCCCCGACTAACCCCTTCAGATTTTGGGTCATCAGGTCAAGGTCGGACTCAACTGGCGCGAAAAGAGAAGTTACTGAAGTCATAGACCCCGGCAAGAGCGCTAAAGTTACGAATTTTTACATATTCTATCGCCATTCTAAGACAACCCCCGAAGGAGTATTGGTAAAAACTCAGCCTCTTTCGCTGGCTAAAGCCCCGAGATCCTACCTCAGCCAACCGCTTCGCCTAGGGTCAAACCCATTGGCAGACAGGGGTTACAGCAGCTTGGGGCAGACGGTCGGCACCGGGCAAATACATCTAGTTAATTCCCCGAAGCTGCTCAAAATTTAAGCGACTTTACCCCTCCATATTTCTGACCCGACCGGGGAATACCGTGATAGACTAAAACTTAAGAATTTCTCAAGAAAATAAGCAGAAGTCTGTAAGATTTTTTGACCAGCTCTGGCTTGTTTATTAATTCGAGGCGATCGCAGCGCTAGGTGGGTTTTCCACTGGTTTCGTCAGTGCTCGGTCATTTTTCCTGGCTTCTGTGGGTGTACCATCACCCAGACTTTTCGGCGAGCAAAATTTCTTCTTCAGAGAGGGGATTGGTTTTTGCGGCATTGAGGCTGCTTTACCACACCCATGGCTCGTCAAGTATTGACTGTTTTCTCTCATCCGCTGCTGTCGGCCATGACCTACTCTGCTTCTCTCGTCGTTATTCCACTACTGGCGATCGCCTATCTACTCCTGGTCTACGGCATGCTCGTGCTGGCCCAGCGCCTGAGCACAAGGCGTCGCTCCCAGGGTTAGCCTTTGGGGTTAGCGACCAGCTCTGGCAGGCAAATCTGGCGTACGGCAGGCTGATGACCCAGCCACTGCACCGCCAGACGCTTAAACTCGGGAGCTGAACCACTCACGTAAAACTCCGTTGACCAGGCAGGGGTACTGCTCCGCAGGCCCAGGGCATCCAGTTCCTTAGCAGCGGCCGCCACCATCGAAATTGCTGGATCAACGTACTGCATCGTGGCGGGCAAAATTGGCCTGAGCACCGGGGCCAGGTGGGGATAGTGGGTACAGCCATAGACCAGGGTGTCAATATTGGCGGCAATCAGCGGCTGTAGGTAGGTAAATGCGGTGCGCTGAGCCTGAGGATATTTAATCTGGTTCTGCTCAACAATGGGCACAAACTTAGGACAGCCCACCTCCCACACCCGACAGTCTGGGTTAATTTCTTGAATGGCGTGGGTATAAGCCCGACTGGTAACGGTGGCCTGGGTGGCAATCACACCAATGCGACGCCCCCGCAGAGCTGCCGCCTGTGCCCCTGGTCGAATCAGCCCCAGCACCGGGAAGGGAAACTCGCCCTGCACCGGGTCAAGGGCCAAAGCCGAGCTGGTGTTGCAGGCCATAATCACCATCTTGGTGCCCTGATCGGCCATCCAGGTCAAGATTTGGCGCACAAAATAGAGAATCTCTTCGGGCGATCGCGATCCGTAGGGCAGCCGGGCCGTATCGCCAAAGTACAGCACCGACTCGTTGGGTAGCTGGCGGTAGATTTCTCGCAGTACCGTGAGACCGCCGACACCGCTATCAAAAATGCCGATGGGGGCAGGGCGCTGAGCCAGCAGGCGATGGTCTAACCCGTTTTTCATGGGTGCTTATGCCTAGGGATGAAAAAATAATCTCACTGAGTCTACCGGTTTTTGGAACGGTCGTTAGCAGGTGTGAGGCAAAGTATTGGGAAGACCAGCAGCGCCAAGCCAGGCGCTTGTAGTATGCGGCCAGACCTGCCATAGAGCTGCCATACCACCGACACACCCCTGCGACATCGTTTCAGTAATCTAACGTTTGAGAAGTTTTAGCCCTCCGCTACAGTTCTCGGGCAACAGGTTCGGTTTTCTCAGGGGGGAAACCCCCACGGGTAAAACGACCAGATCCCTGAATATAGAGGTGTTCTTTAAGACATCAGCCTCAGACCCAAGGTTGGAACTGAAACATCTGATGCAGACCGCCCCGCCACAGTTGGTTAACCTGAAACTCAGGAAACAAAGTGACCCCTACCCCCGTCAGACGCATAACTACACCTGTAGTACTTTACGCAACCAGAAAGTTGTTATATTCTGGAGGAGTAAACTCATAATGGCTTCGAGTTTTGTTCGAGAACTCTAGCCCACGGTTCCCACTTCAGGTTTTGCTCGTTTGGTCAATCTACAACTTTGGCAGACATCCCTCAGAGCAAGCATCGAATAGCAAGTCTGCATTGCGAGTGATGAACTTAATCCTGACCGTCAACGGTTAGCGAAGAAAACTGTAGAACCAGATTCTGCCGGGCTAGACCAGGAAAGGGCAGAGTCTATTCACACCACATTTCCCCTGGCCCGGAGTTGAAGCTGGTAGCAACCGAGAACCCCAGCCTCTCTCAGCGATTCAGTCCAGGCGTTTCTAAATCAACTTTTTTGCTTCGGTTTTTTGGTTTCAGCGTTTGCCGCATCGTCAGTGGAGGAAAAGGTTAATTCATGGCTAAAACAAAGACCCGCATATTGAAGAGCAAGCCCCTCTACAGTGCTGACGCTGTACGAACCTACCTCCATGAGATTGGCCGAGTACCGCTGCTCACCCACGAAGAGGAAATTATCTTCGGCAAGCAGGTGCAGGCCTACATGGCACTGCTAGAGCAAAAAGAAGGCCTGACAGAGTCGCTAGGTCACGAACCCACGTTGGCAGAGTGGGCCGCTGCCGCCGAGCTGAGCGAAGATAAGCTCAACCAAACCCTGCGCCAGGGCGAGCGAGCCAAGCGCAAGATGATTGAGGCCAACCTGCGCCTGGTGGTGGCGATCGCCAAAAAGTACCAGAAGCGCAATCTAGAATTTTTAGACCTGATCCAGGAGGGCACCCTGGGCCTAGAGCGCGGCGTTGAGAAATTTGACCCCACCAAGGGCTACAAGTTCTCCACCTACGCCTACTGGTGGATTCGTCAGGCCATTACTCGGGCGATCGCCCAGCAGGCGCGCACCATTCGCCTACCCATCCACATCACCGAAAAGCTCAACAAGATCAAGCGGGTGCAGCGCGAGCTGTCTCAGCAGCTGGGCCGCAGCCCCAACGCCAACGAAATCGGTGAGGCGCTGGAGCTAGAGCCCAAGCAGATTCGCGAGTTTTTGGTGCTGGCACGGCAGCCCATCTCGCTAGATGTACGCATTGGCGACAACCAGGATACCGAGCTGCAAGAGCTGCTGGAAGACGATGGCATTTCGCCCGAGACCTTCACCGCTCAAGAGTCGCTCAAGCAAGACATCCGTAATCTGCTGTCTGAGCTTACCCCTCAGCAGAAAGAGGTGATTACCCTGCGCTACGGCCTTGAGGACGGCAACGAGCTATCCCTGGCCAAGGTGGGCACCCGCATGAACATCAGCCGCGAGCGAGTGCGCCAGCTCGAGCAGCAGGCGCTTAAGCACCTGCGCCGCCGCAAGGCCACTATGCATGGCTACATCGCCAGCTAGGTTCTTTAGACCCTCGTCAATGCCCCTGGCGTTGGACTGTTCTAGTCCAACGCTAGGGGCATTTTTAGCTTTAGACATTCTTAGCTCTAGACAATCGGGCTGCTAACGCTGTAGAGCCAGGCTTCGGCCTGGGTTTGGTTGCGGCCAGAGTGCTTAGCCCGGTAGAGAGCCTGGTCGGCTTTGCTGATTAGGTCGTTGATATGGGGCAGCGACGATAGGGAACCGGGGTCAGCGCTGGCAGACCAGCAGGATAGCCCCACGCTGGCGGTTACCGAAAGGGGGCCGCTGCCGCTGTCAAAGGGGGTAGCCGCCACAACTCGGCGCAGCCGTTCCGCGCCGATCCAGGCCTGGGCTTGGTCAGTTTCGGGCATTAGCAAGATAAATTCTTCGCCTCCGTAGCGGGCCAGAATATCGCTCTGGCGCAGGTTGGCCTTGAGCCGTAGGGCAATATCGCGCAGCACGGCATCCCCCACGAGATGGCCGTAGGTATCGTTGATCGCCTTGAAGTGGTCGATGTCGAGCATCAGTAGGGTGACCGGGCGGTTGAAGCGGGCCGATCGCACCATTTCGCGGCTGGCTAGATCAATAAAGTGGCGGCGGTTGTAAACGTGGGTGAGGGAGTCGCGCATGGCCAGCTCTTCTAGCGCCTGTTGAGCGGCTTTAATCTCGGTGATGTCTTCGACGGCACCTTCGTAGAACTGAATGGCACCGTTTGAGTCGGCGATTCCTGAAGGGAGCGCTTCGCGAACGGCTCTGGCCACCACGCGCACCCACAGGTAGCGCCCATCGGGGCGCGACAGCTTGATTTCACAATCCTTGAGCGGGTTGGGCTGACTGAGGTAGTCGCTCCACAGCAAGGGTTGCCCTTGGTCAACCACCGGGCTACTCGGCTGGATGGGACTGGCGTCTAAAAAGGCGGTTACGTCGCTGAAGCCAAAGATGGTTAGCAGAGCCGGGTTGGCGTCTAGGGGGCGGCCCTCCACGCTAAATCGACATAGCCCAATGGGGACGTGGTGAATCAGGCTGCGGTAGCGGGCTTCCGACGCTTTCAGCCGGTCTGCCATGTGCCGCGCCGCGCTGATGTCGCGCAGGTAGGTAACCAGGGCGGGGCGATTCCCGAAGGGATACTCGTTCCGAGTCGGTTCTAGAACGCTGCGCGAATCGCGATAGGCCAGGGTAGTGGCGTAGATCTCAACAGCTAACACCTGCCCCTGCTGACCCAGCAGCTGGCCCTCTTGAGGCCCGGCATCTTCAAGGACAGCACTGCTCCCAGAGGTCGGCACTATCAGATCTGCCATCGCCAGTCGTCCGAGAGCTTGGGGGTCGCAGCCGACCCACTTCATCAGGCACGGGTTACCGTAGACCAGGCGCTCGTCTTGAAAGATGGCCACACCAACATTGGCCTGCTCGACCATGGAGCGAAATAGCCGCAGCACAGCATCTTTGCCCTGCTCCGCCAAGGTGGAACAGGGCACTCGGCCTAGAGGCTCCGGGCCTACCTGAGCGGAGGCTGGGGTAGCGGGGCGATCGCAGCTGTCCCGCAGATTGTCAGCAGCCTCTAAATGGTGCAGCGCTAGCTCGAAGCTGTGCATTGACTTATAGGCCTGGGCCAGCTGCCGATGGCATTCGTAGACGGCCTTGAGGTTGTGTTGCTCTAGGGCAATGGCAATCGCCTGCTGAATCGATGCCACCGAGAGAGTCGGCTGCCCCTGGCCCAGGTGCACAGAGCCCAACCGCTGCAACGCCAGCACTTCGGCCTGGGGGTTGCAGCTGTGCTGGGCCAGACCCAGGGCCTGCTCAAAGGCCGTCAACGCCTGGGCATAATTGCCCTGGGTCAAAAAGTCTTCGCCGCTGCTGAGCCAGCTAGCCACTGGGTTAGGAAATAGAGTCATCGCTGAACAGGCAGGGGGGCAACCAGACAACCTAGAAGCAGCAGCCCCGGCTAAAACTCCCCGGTAACGCGCTTCTCAAACTCTTGCCGCACGGCCTCGGCAATTTCGAGCGCCTCAGGATAAACATCGGCATGGAACTCCTTCAGCCAGGCGATCAGGCGGCTAAACTGGGCATTGCGCAATTCTAAATCGGCCTGAAAAATTGAGGCGGTGGCCATGTGCTGGGCGTAGCTGGGGGGGTGCCCCTGCTTCACAAACTGGGCCGTTAGGGCCACGAGGGCTTCTTTACGAACATCGGGCTGGCTGGAGGCCATCGGAAAGTCCATGGTGCAATCTCTCCCTGGGTACGAAAGCTCTGGGGCCGTCGGTTAAGCCCGCTGCCCGAGCATTGTGCTTAGCATGCCCACCCCCCTAGCCCCGTCCTGATTTGCACAAAAAATGTAACTTAGCGGCTCGACGGCTGATGACAACCGTTATGGCCCTGGGTGAGTCGCCAGTCGGGATATGAAGAATGCCTCCAAACAGCCGTCGAGCCATTCATCATCGCTGGACTTTGCCGTGAACTGCCGTTTGTAGCTAGAAATGGTTAATTTTTTTATTAAAATCCTGGTTTCTTGACGACTCTGGCAGTTACAAAACTTCATGAATAGTGGCAGGGCCAGATGACAGAGTTGAAGCAAATCAAAAGTTTCTCAAGCCAGACCAGATCTGCCCTTTAGCATGCAAAGAGACATGGCTGATGATTTTTTGGCCCTGGTAGTTAATTCGCACGTTCCAGGTGCATGTCCTCATTAGGTTGGGTTCTGCATCCTTCGCAACATCTCCCTAGGAGAGTAGCCATGAAACAAATTCCTGCCCCCTTTTGGACGCTAGTTCTCGGTATCGTTGTCACCCTGATCAGTCTATGGGTGGGGCAAAATCACAATCTACTGCCGATGCAGGCGTCAGAGCAGGCTCCCCTGGTCGATGACCTGTTCAATGTCATGATGACCATTGGTACGGCCCTGTTTATTGTGGTGCAGGGAGCGATCGTCTATTCGCTGATTCGCTTTCGCCAGCCCAAGGGCGATGAAACCGACGGGTTGCCCATTGAGGGCAACCTTCCCCTTGAGGCGTTTTGGACCGCCATTCCCGCTGTAATTGTGGTGGGTTTAGGCCTCTACAGCGTTGTGGTTTTTCAAGAAATGGGCGGCTTTTCGCCCGGTGGCCACCACGGCCACGGGGCTATGGTGGCCATGGCCCCCCAAAAGTCGGTGATCGATGTAGCCCCCCTGCTGGCCCAGGGCGTTGACGATGACACCATCTTTGGCAAAACCCAGGTCTATGGCTTTGGGGCCAGCCCCCTGGGAGCCATGAACTCGCCAGACGTGACGGTAAACGTTACCGGCATGCAGTACGCCTGGATCTTTACCTACCCTGGCACGGGCATTGTCGATGGCGAACTGCACATACCCGTGGGTCAAGATGTGCAGCTACTGATCGAAGCGAAGGATGTGATCCACTCCTTTTGGGTGCCCCAGTTTCGCCTGAAGCAAGACGCCCTGCCTGGGGAGCCCGCTGAACTCCGCTTTGTGGCTACCCGCGAGGGCACCTATCCCGTGGTCTGTGCCGAGCTGTGTGGCGCGTACCACGGCGGCATGCGCACCCAGGTGATTGTGCAGTCTCCTGAAGACTATGCCGACTGGGTAGCCAGCCGAGTGGCTGAAGCTACGCCGACAACTACCGTGGCTCAACCCGCTGTAAATGCCACCGATGCCGAGTATTTGGCGGGAATCGCTCCAGATCTGGCACAATCTCCGGTTCAGATCGCCCAAACCAGCCCCATGCATCACTAACGCCAATCTGGGTTTGCCCTGGACGGTCTCGGGCTGGGTTCAAGCGTTAGTTTGTAGGTTGGGTAGAGCGCCAGCGGAGCCCAACAAAGTCAACCGCTGTTCGGCTACAAGCCGTTTTATACCACCTACAGGACGATAAGACTTCCCCGTTGTGGATTGACAGACCCCTAAGCCGCTACATCCGCAGTTTTTATAGCCCTCATTAGCAAACGATCTATGGCTCAAGCAGAAGTTTCAATGAAACCCACGGAGCTTCAGGGTGGCCACGGCCATCCAGACAAGTGGAAGTGGTACGACTACTTCACCTTTAACGTCGATCACAAGGTGATTGGCATTCAGTATCTGGTGACGTCGTTTTTGTTTTATCTGGTGGGCGGCTTTATGGCGGTGCTGATGCGCACCGAGTTGGCTACCCCCGACTCAGACTTTCTCAGCCCCGAGCTGTACAACGCGTTTTTGACCAACCACGGCACGATCATGATCTTTCTGTGGATCGTGCCAGCAGCGATCGGGGGGTTTGGCAACTACCTGATTCCGCTGATGATTGGGGCGCGGGATATGGCGTTCCCTAAGCTCAACGCCATAGCCTTTTGGCTTAACCCCCCAGCGGGGGCGCTGCTGGCAGCCAGCTTCTTCTTTGGCGGCGGCGCTCAGGCGGGGTGGACTTCGTATCCGCCTCTGAGCGAGATTACGGCCAATCTGCCCCAGACCCTGTGGTGTGTGGCTCTGATCATGGTGGGTACCTCCTCGATTTTGGGATCGGTGAACTTTTTGGTCACCATCTGGAAGATGCGGGTGCCCAGCATGGCCTGGGATCAAATGCCGCTGTTTTGCTGGGCGATGGTAGCTACGTCGATTTTGGCGCTGTTTGCCACGCCGGTACTGGCGGCAGCGATGGTGCTGCTGCTGTTTGATATCAACTTTGGCACCTCGTTCTTTAAGCCCGATGCGGGCGGCAACGTGGTGGTGTATCAGCACCTGTTTTGGTTTTATTCGCACCCGGCGGTTTACCTAATGATTTTGCCGATCTTCGGCATCATGTCGGAGGTGATTCCGGTGCATGCCCGCAAGCCGATTTTTGGCTATAAGGCGATCGCCTACTCGTCTCTCACCATTTGCCTGGTGGGGCTATTTGTGTGGGTTCACCACATGTTCACCAGCGGCACGGCCCCCTGGATGCGGATTTTCTTCACCATCTCAACGCTGATTGTGGCGGTGCCCACGGGAATCAAAATCTTTAGCTGGGTGGCGACCCTATGGGGCGGCAAAATTCGCTACACCACGGCCATGCTGTTTGCGGTGGGGTTGCTGTCAATGTTTGTGTTTGGCGGCCTCAGCGGCGTCACCCTGGGCGCTGCGCCCTTTGACATTCACGTGCACGATACCTACTACGTGGTGGGCCACTTTCACTACGTGCTGTATGGCGGCTCGGTGTTTGGCATTTATTCAGGGATTTACCACTGGTTCCCTAAAATCACCGGGCGCATGCTGAATGAGCCCCTGGGCAAGGTGCATTTTGTGCTGACATTTATTGGCACGATTCTCACCTTTACCCCGATGCACAACCTGGGTATGCAGGGGATGCCCCGCCGGGTGGCGATGTATGACCCGCAGTTTGCCGGGCTGAACCAGTTGGTGACGGTGGGGGCCTACATTCTGGCGGTGTCGGTGATTCCCTTCTACTTCAATGTGATCTGGAGCTGGATGAAAGGTAAGGAAGCTGGCCCCAACCCCTGGAATGCGATGACCATGGAGTGGACCACGGATTCGCCCCCCATCATCGAAAACTGGGAGGTGCTGCCGGTGCTCACCCACGGCCCCTACGCCTACGGCATGGAGCAAGCCGACCAGGTTGGCCCAGCGGGCGAACCCCTGCCGACGCCGCGATCGTAGGGTGGGCAATGCTCACCGTTTACCCTGGACAAAAGAGAGCCTATTGGCCAGGTTTGACGATCGCCCCTAATATCCCTGTGGCGCATCGCTGCGCGGATGCACCCTACAATCTGCCCCTATCTCCTCACTTCCCTATCTTCCTTACCCATCCCCCGCCCTTTACCCTGGTGATACCCTATGCAAGGCGCAATTGACTCTACCCCCGTGGCCACGGGCCATGAGGTGTCGGCCCATGAAGAGCACCAGGATTTGCGGGTGCTCGGCCTGATCACCTTTCTATGCTCAGAATTTTTGATGTTTGCGGGCTTTTTTGCCGTATTCCTTGTGTTTTGGGGCAGCAAGGCTGAGTGGCCGCCTAAGGAAACCGAGGTGGAGCTGCTGCTGCCCGCTATCAACACCCTGATTCTGGTGTCGAGCAGTTTGGTGATCAACTTGGGCACCAAGGCGATCAAAAAGAACGACCTAGGGGGAATGCGCAAGTGGTTTGGCATTACCGCCGCCATGGGGGCCGTGTTTTTAGCGGGCCAGGTGTATGAGTACATGAACCTGGGCTACGGGCTAAAGACCAACCTATTTAGCAACTGCTTTTACCTGCTGACAGGCTTTCACGGTCTGCACGTGTTTATTGGGCTGGTGCTAATTTTGGGGGTGCTGTGGCGATCGCGCCGCGCCAACCACTACAGCGATATCACCCACACTGGCCCCGAGATGGCCGAGATCTACTGGCACTTTGTAGACGTAGTGTGGATTGTGCTATTTACCCTGATCTATCTACTGACCCTGATCTAGGACAACAATCCCAAAAATGAAGACCCCCGGTTTTTTGAAAAAACCGGGGGTCTTTTTGCGCTACAGCACTAATCGGCTGATTGAGCGATCGCTACTTCTCTAGCGCGGTGAAGCGGTCTTTAGGAATCACCCCGTGGATGCCCTTGACGATATCCACAACCTGGGACACCTCAAAGTCGATATCGGCACTGGCGTAGAGCAGCGCGTCGGCCTTAGTGAGGCCGTACTTCTCGTTCACAATGCGCAGATATTCCCGCACCGACTTCTTCATCGCTTCGTTGAGGTCGGTGTCTAGACCGACGGCAATCCAGGCGTCGGCGGTTTCACCCATGGGGGCAGGTAGCTCCATATCTTTGTGCAGCACCAGCTCAAAGGTGGGCAGCAGCGAACACTCGATCGCCGTCAAAGCCACCTCCCCGTTACCCTGGGCACAGTGGGGGTCACCGGAGTAAAACAGCGCGCCAGGAACCTGCACCGGCAGGTACAGACTGCTGCCGCGTCCCAGGTGCTTAATATCGACGTTGCCGCCATAGAGACCGGGCGGCACCGAGTTGGCGGCATCTTCCACTGCCGCAGGCACTACCCCCATCAGACCCATAAACGGTTTCAGGGGAATCTCGAGATCGGGCAAACCATTGGAGGGTTTAAAGATGCCAATCTCGTTCTCAGCATCGATGGGAATGATTTTGGTGTAAATGGGCGCTTCGTTCTCGGGATATTCGCCGGGCAAAGCACCTTTACCGTGGCGGTTTGAGATCACGCCGTAGGGTGCCCGATACTCGATGTCGATGGTTTTGATTTCCAGCACATCGCCGGGTTCTGCCCCCTCGACGTAGATCGGCCCAGTGATTACGTGGGGGCCAGGCCCAGATTTGGGCACGGCCCCCTTAATGGTGAGCTGGTCGGGCAAAATGTCTTCTTCTTTAATGCCACCGCCGGTGAGAAACGCGACGGTGTCGCCCTGGTCGGGGACGATGCCTTCGTGGGAGACGGTTTCCATACGGATGTGATCGCCCGATTTGACCGTCAAAATCGGCTCGCTATCGGGCTTGAACAGTTCGCCCCAGATCACATTACCGGGTACCGACTTAACCTCGTAGGTTTCATACTGGGCAATGGCGGGCGAAAACCACGACGACCAGGTTGTCGCCACCAGCAGACAAACCCCAACCCCGCTGACAATCTGCAACAGCCGCTTAGAGACGGCGGGGGTCTGTCGCCGCTTGATGCGCTTGAACAATTTCATAGATTTAACTGACCATAAACGCTTAACTGACCATGACCAGTCAACAGGGTTCTAGGTGCTGCCGTTGTAATATCTATTACTTAAATTGTGGCAAAAAGCACTTTTAACCCCATCTTTGCGGTCAGCAGAGAAAAATAGCCATTTCTGCAGGGCATTGACCTCTGGCCGGTCTTTGACCACCGCCACCTTTGGCATTTATAAGGATCCCACGACGGCTGTTAGCGCTACCCAATGGCTAAATCCCCAGGCGGCCCTTCAGCACCTCGTAGAGCACGCGGGAGAGTTCGCGGCGCTGGAGGTTTTGGCGATCGATGGGGGTGCGGCCAAAGGCCTTGTCGTAGACCTCGGGCATGGCCCGCTTGACTAAAAACGAGAGCTGTTCGCGGGTGATGGGGGCATCGGGGGCGAAGCGGTCTTTGCCAACCCCGGCAATTATGCCGTGGGCATTGAGGGTTTCGATGGGCATGTAGGCCCAGTGCTTGCCGGGAAGAACATCCTTAAACGTAGGCCCAGCGGTAGCTAGGTCAGGCAGGGTAGTGGGCAGTTTGAGCACATTGACCAGCGCCGTAGCGACGACCGCCCGGTTCACCGGGGCGTGGGGCCGAAAGCTGAGATTCTTCGGGTTTTCGCTGCGCACAATGCCTGCCGCCGCCAGCACCTGAATGGCCTCAAAATCAGCGTCGGCGTGGCTGATGTCGTTGAACCAGAAGATCGGGATGCCGTTGCGGGCCATGAAGCCCTGAATTTTGCGAATGTGGATCTCTTCAGTGGCCAGTTGGCGAGGATCGAGCCCCGTCCACGCCGCAAACACCGCCAGAAAACCACTGGCTTCACCGATCGCCCATTCCATCGGGTGCATGCGGTAGGCGGCATTGGTGATGTGGGTGGTGCCCAGGCTCTTGGCCGACAGCACCAGGCCGTCGGTATCTTTGGGCACTAGGGAGCCGAGGGGCAGGCTAAAGGGCAGGGCCACCACGTCTTTGCCCCTGGGGCTGACGTGGCCCTTGGCGTCGTTGCCGTGCAGATCCATATAGTGGTACTGGCCAATGCCCACCGAATCGTCGAAGCACCTGGCCCGCGCCTGGTCGGGGAAGAAGGTTTCGGCCACATCTTCGTGACGCACGGTGGTGAGGGCAATGCCGCGCCGGGCTTCGCGAATGTAGGGCTCTAGGGCAATGCCATCGCTCGTCCAGGTGAGGTCGCCGCGAGGTTTGAGGTCGGCGGCCCCGTGGGTTTGCAGGTAGTGAACGTAGGCCCGCGCCCGCTGCCGCGCCCGCTGGATGTGCAGCGCCCGCTCTTCGCGACTGACGCCGACCAGGCGACCGGGGCGGTAGTCGTTGCCGCAGCAAAAGGCGCGATCGGGCTCGCTGGAGGTGCCCCAGTTGAGCACGGCGATGTCGCCGGGGACAACCTTTTTCTCGTTAGTTTGCGACCGGAGCAGCCGCCGATAGCGAAAGATGCCAAAATCGCTAAAGAAATCCCACTTTTGCCATTTGTCGGGCTTGGGCTTAGTCCAAAAGTTGCTGGTAAATTCCTTCAGGCCGATCCAAACCTCGGTTTCAAAGCCGTTGGGCTTGCCGATGGGCACCCCTTTGCCCCGCGCCGTGTGCTCGACCACCACATCAAAGGTGATCGACTGCTGACACTGGGGCCGGGCATCTTCGGGCAAAATCGCCTCGCCGGTTTCGTGGCGGGCCTCCTGACCCACGCGGGAGGGAATGTTGCCGACCTCCAGTAAATCCCCCAGGTCGGTGGCTTCGACGGTGACTTTGGCGTTGACGGTGAAGGTGTGGCCCGCCTGGGTGTCGCGGCAGACCACGCCCTGCACTTTGGAGCGTCCATTCACCGTTGCCATCACCACCCTGGCCGGTTCCGCAAAGGGAACCAGGGTGAGGCGACCGTCGCGCAGATAGGGCAGCAGCGCCTCATTCATCGCCGTGGCCGCTACCACGGGCGTGGTCGCCAGGGGGCTCACCCAGCCGCCACCGGGGTTGGCCACCTTTTTGCCGCCCACGGGTTGCAGCTCGCGCTGGCGATCGCGAAAGGCCCGCTGCGCCTTAGAAATCGCAAACTCTTCGCCATCGACGGTGTAGAGCGTGGCCTTGGCCTGGAGCAGGTCGCCGTCGTCGGAGGCGGGCAGCCCCTGGGCGGTGAACTGGCCCCCCACCACCCGGTGAGGCTGCACCAAACACACGTCTAGATTTAGCCTTAAAGCGGTCAGCGCCGTGGTGTAGGCGGCCGTTGAGCCCCCCACCACCAGAATGGAGCAGGTTAACGCTGCACCAGAGGCTGGGCGAGTAAAGGCCCCCTCCGAAAAGACGCCATTCCGTTGGGTGATAGGGTTAGAGGCGTTAGACATAGCGGCTGAGTAAGTCTCTAGGGTGCAACGATTTTAGGGCAAGGCAGCGGTTAGAGCGCTAGGGGTACCCCTCTAACCGACATGAATATTTATTCGCCAGAATGTTGGCCCGAGCTGGGGCACCCGAGGCTCAATCTGTACCCAAATATTCCAGCCATGTCTGTCTGCTGGGTGATTCTAGGCGGTGGTTACCCAGCCTATAACTGAAGCAACACAGGCACTTATTACTTACCTGTAAGTGCGCCTTTCTTCAGGAGATTTTTTATGACTGTCCATGCGATCGCAGCCCAACTCAAGCGCATTTTTTGCGTCGGCCTAGCTACTTTGGTCATTGGTTCGGGCCTGCTGTTTGGCTTTAGCGCCCCAGCCAGCGCTTTGGGCAACAAAGCGGGTGACATTGTGCAGCAGCGGGCCGAGCGTGAGCTTGACCGCAAAGCTGGCTCTGGCACCGCCAACCAACTCGAAGGCCGTGCCCAGGAAGGCGTTGGTCAGGTGCAGCGCCAGGTCAACAAGGTGACTGGTGGAACCACTGGTGTTGGCAATGAAGCCAAAGGTCGCGCTCGTCAAGACGTGGGGCGCACCCAGAATGCTGTCGAAAACGCCGCTGATGCCGCCCAAGATACTGGCGAAGGCATTGTGGATTCTGTTAAAGGCTTCTTTGGCAAATAGATCGGTCAAACCTTTTCAGATTTGCTGAATGACGCTTCGCTGATTTGCTCCCTAGCAGCTCCAATATTGGAGCTGCTTTTTTTTAGGTGACTTCTGGAAAACTCTCTTCATTGATGGTGGGCAATGCCCACCCTACGGTGGCTATAGCCGCTGGACAAAGCGGGGATCTGCTTTTCTAGAAATCTCCTTCAGGATTCGCATGGGGACATTGACCTATGCTGAGAGTAGTTGCCTGAGCTTTGGTTATGACACTGACTGAACACATGCTTTCGGGTCTGCCGGGCGACCCCCTCACGGGCCTGAGGCGAGCTGATGAGCTGTGGCTCGACTATCGCAACGGCACCCTGCCAGAGCCTCACGTCATCCACCAGGCCGCCGCGCCGCTGGAGTCGGTCGATTGGGATGTGGTGATCTGCGGCGGCACCCTGGGCGTGCTGGTGGGGGCCGGGCTGGCCCAGCGGGGCTGGCGGGTGGCCCTGCTAGAGCGCGGCATTTTGCAGGGGCGGCAGCAAGAGTGGAACATCTCTCGCCGCGAGCTGGCGGCCCTGACCGAACTGGGCCTGCTGACAGCGCCAGAACTGGAAGCCGTGATTGCCTCGGAATACAACCCGGCCCGCATTCAGTTTGGCGACGGCGAGCCGCTGTGGGTTGAGGACGTGCTGAATGTGGGGGTAGATCCTCAAGGTCTGCTAGAACGGCTCAAGGCCAAGTTCTTAGCCGCCGGGGGCCAGCTGTTTGAGCACACCGCCTTTGACTCTGCGTGGGTGCACCCCAACGGCGTGGTGGTGAAGGCTGAGGAACCGTTTACAACCCGCCTGCTGATTGACGCCATGGGCCACTTTTCGCCCCTGGTGCGCCAGGCGCGGGGGGCCGCCAAGCCCGATGCGGTGTGCCTGGTGGTGGGCACCTGCGCCCAGGGCTATCCCAAAAATGACACGGGGGATTTAATCGCGTCGTTTACGCCCCTGCGGCACCAGTGTCAGTATTTTTGGGAGGCGTTTCCGGCGCGGGATGGACGCACCACCTATATGTTTACCTATATGGATGCCGACCCCCGGCGGCTGAGCCTGACGGAGTTTTTTGAAGAGTACTGGAGGCTGCTGCCGGAGTATCAGGGGGTGAGTCTGGCGGATCTGCGGGTGCAGCGGGCGTTGTTTGGCTTCTTTCCCTGCTATAAAAACAGCCCGCTGCGGTACCCGTGGGGACGCACCCTGGCGGTGGGCGACAGCAGCGGTAGCCAGTCGCCCCTGAGCTTTGGCGGCTTTGGGGCGATGATTCGCCACCTGGAGCGATTGGTGACGGGCATTGATGAGGCGCTGGGGTGCGATCGCCTCGACGCCACCGCCCTAGGCGCACTCCAGCCCTACCAGCCCAACCTATCGGTCACCTGGCTGTTCCAAAAATCCATGAGTGTAGGGATGGATCAAACCCTTGCTGAGCAGCACATCAACCGCATGCTGACGGCAATTTTTGCCGCCATGGCCGGGCTGGGCGAGCCCACCCTCAAGCCCTTTTTGCAGGATGTGGTGCAGTTTTCGGCCCTGGCCAAGACCCTGGCCGTAACATCCCTTAAATATCCGGGACTGGTAGCCAAAATCATTCCCCAGGTGGGGATTGGGGCCTTGATTAGCTGGCTGGGGCACTACGGCAGTCTGGCAGGATATAGCGCACTGGAACCCCTGGCCCGCGCCCTGAGTCCAGTAATTGAGTCACTGCCCCCAGTACCGCGATACTATAGTCATCGGTGGCAAGATAGGCTGTTCTACGGCAGCGGAAAGGATTACGACGCTTAAATGACCCATTCTGCACTGCCTCGGGAGCGCCTTTACCAAGAGCTGCAACGACCGACCGACCAGGTGAGTTTGGCCCGAGCGGCGCTGTTTATGGCCCAGGAAGACTATCCCCATCTGGTGGTGGACGACTACCTGACAATGCTCGATCGCATGGCCGACACCCTGCGCCAGCGCCTGCCCGCAGATCGCTACCCGCTCAAAGTCATTCGCGCCATCAACGACTATCTGTTTGCCGAGCTCAACTTTCGCGGCAACAGCATCGACTACTACGACCCCCGCAACAGCTTTCTCAACGAGGTGCTCGATCGGCGGGTGGGCATTCCCATTACTCTGTCGCTGGTGTATCTGGAGCTGGCTCAGCGCATTGGGTTCCCCATGGCGGGGGTGAGCCTGCCGGGGCATTTTTTAATTCGCCCCACGGTGGAGGGGATGAACGTGTTTGTTGACCCCTTTCACCAGGGAGAGGTGATGTTTGAGCACGACTGCCGCGATCGCATCAAGCAGATGTTTGGCGACTCGGCCCAGCTTGAGCCTCAACACCTGGTCTCCGTTGCGCCGGGGACGTTTTTGGTGCGCATGCTGACCAACCTCAAGCTGATTTATCTGCAAAATAGAGATGTGCCGAAGGCGCTAAATGCCATCAACCGAATTTTGCTGATTTGCCCCCAGGCCGTGGGCGAATGGCGCGATCGCGGCCTGATTCACTACCAGCAGGGGCAGCTCGACAAGGCCCAGCTTGACCTAGAGCGCTACCTCTACCAGCACCCCGACGCCGCCGATGCCTTTGAAATTCGCCGGGTGATTGAGCAAATTGAGCGCGTGCAGGATGAACCATGACCAACACCCTCAAAGCCCTGGAAAAAGACCCAAACAAAGACTCAGAAACCGACGCTGAGACCCCACCCCCCGCCTCGCCACTGCTGCGGTTTTACCGCTCGTCTTTGGGCAAAAAGCTGATTACCGGCGCGACGGGGCTAGCTCTAGCGGGCTTTGTGCTGGCCCACATGGTTGGCAACCTGCTGCTGTTCGCGGGCCGCGATGCCTATAACGCCTACGCTTGGGCGATCGAAAATTTTGGCATTGTCTTCTACGCCTTTGAACTGGCCCTGCTGGCGGTGGTGCTGCTCCACGCGGCGGTGGGCGTTGAGATTTTTTGGCGCAAACGACAGGCGCGGCCCGTGGGCTACAGCACCTACCAGTCGGCGGGCGGCCCCAGCTACCAAACCCTCAGCTCGCGCACCATGATCGTCACCGGCTCGGTGCTGGCGGCGTTTTTGGTGTTTCACCTGCGCACCTTCAAATTTGGCACCTATTACACTACCCAGCTCGGCGGCGAAACCGTGCGCGATCTGGCCGGCCTGGTGATCGAAGATTTTCACCAGTTGCCCTACGTGGTGGGCTACAGCATCGTTTTGCTGCTGCTGGGCTCGCACCTGCGCCACGGGCTGTGGAGCGCGCTGCAATCGATCGGGCTACTGCATCGGGGCATTCGGCCCCTGGCCTATGGGGCAAGCGGGGCGATCGCGGGGGGAATTGCGATCGGGTTTCTGCTGCTACCCTGGGCGATCTATTTGGGCTGGGTGGGGTAGGGGCGATCGCACCTCAAGCCAGCGAGTTTGCCCTCTCCCCAAACCCCTCTCCCAAGGTTGGGAGAGGGGTTTGGGGAGAGGGGCTCTCTTTCTGAGGGTGCAGATTGCTTGGCGACGCTGCGCGAACGTTAAACTGCTGTGCCGCTTTGCCAAACTGCTGTGCCACATTAACGATCTGCTGTGCCAGATCACTAAACTGCTGTGCCAGTTTGGCGATCTGAGGGTGCAGATCGCTTTGCAGCGCTGCGCGAACGTTAAACTGCTATGCCAGTTTGGCGATCTGCTGTGCCAGATCACTAAACTGCTGTGCCAGTTTGGCGATCTAAGGGTGCAGATCGATTTGCAACGCTGCACGAACGCTAAACAGCCGTGCCAGTTTGCGACTAGAAATCGAGTGCCCGCTGCCTGTAGCCCAGTTTGGGCAAGAACAGCAGGCACACGGTTTCGTTGGCAGAACCTACTCAATCAGCAGGGTCTTGGTCAATATCGCCATCCACTGGTTGGGTTGATCGGTGGGGATGGGGTCGCTCCAGTCGTTGGGGTCAGCGTAGCCGTAGGCATGGAGGATTTTGATGGTGCGGTCTATGCCTGCCAAGCTGCCATAGAGCGTATGGCGCACCTTCTCAGGACGGGGATGTGATTTAGCAGGCTGGGCAGGCGGAAGATTTGACGCGCCAGAGGCGTCGGGTTCGAGATATTCAAACATCGGTTCTGTCTCCAGTTGTGGTTGAGGAAACAGAACGCGAAAACCCTAGCCACCCGCAGCTGAAGTGCAAACTGAGGGGGCTAGGGTACGATGAGCCTAGCCTCGCAATCTGCGGCGTAGATTTGCGGGGTTAGCTGTTCGTAGGTGCTGAGAACACCTGCGGACAGCGCCAAGATTTTCGAGTTCTGTGTGGTCACCGCTCAGGTTGAACGGCTTAGTGAATGAGTGTACTGGTGCGATCGCTCCCCGTCAACCGTGGAGCAAATGAAGACTTAGCCCGAATAGATATAGGAAGTTTCTCGTGATCCACTGAAGTCGTAATAATATACGGAAAGTTTCTCGCGATCTACCAAATCTGGGATCATATACAGAAACTTTCGGCCTATCTACCTCGATAGGGACAATATATGGAAACTTACTCCTATAAGGTCGTTATGCTTCTACCTGCATTTCTACGGGAGATCTCGGCATGAAGGACAGTATAGTGGCAGAGGTTCTCGCGGACTGTGCAAGGCGTTGCTGTATTTGCAGAAGATTTCGTCCACTGCATCTGCAGGTTCACCACATCGTGGAGAAAAAAGACGGGGGAACCGACGACAAAGAGAATCTAATTGCCATCTGCGTGAGTTGCCATAGCGACGTGCACTCAGAAACAAAGTTAACAAGAAGATTCTCCAAAAAAGAGCTGCAGCTACACCGTGAAAACGTGTGTAGGCTTGTAGAGGAAGGGAAGCTCCTTGCCGACACTGCGCCATCTGATGTAGATAAATTATCGGCGAGTGTAATGGAGAGGTTTCAGCCACAAGAGTTTTTAGGATTCACTGCAGACATAGGATTGTCTTGGAGGGCGATGGACTTATTAATGAGCAGCGTCCTGAACGATTCGGTGATAAAAATAATACAAGCGGAAGAGCTGGAGAATGGAGTCTTCCGACCATATCAGCTTCATTCGGGCGGCCAATGTTATTTGCCCGATGACAGCATGAATTTTCGGGCTAGATATCCTGATTTTCTGATCGAGCTTCTTACGAAGAATCTTGTCAGTGGGTCGGAGAGCGAGGTATATGTCACAGAAGCCGGATACCGGTTTGTAGATGATGTTCAGTCTGCAAATCCGTCTTTTGTTGTAGTCAAGGTGCAGTGTCATTCGTGCGCTCTGCATTTCGAGATCAGCACATGGTATCCGGAACGTCACGACGCTTCTACCCTCTGCTGTCCTGAATGTAGGCAGACAAATGGGCTATTTTCAGTGTGGAAAAAGAAAAGATTTGGATTCATTTTCGAGCATATACCCGGGAGAGAGGGCCTAATTGATCCTGGCTCTACCGCTCTTCAAAAACCAAAGCCACAAGACGACCTATAACAATTCGATAACCTAACGCTGGCGGCTGACGCACAACCATGAGTACGATCGCATCCTCCGCTGTAAGTTAGGTTGAACTCACTCTGCACCAACCTTTCCCGGCAAACAAACCTCGCTATCAACCCCTCAATCTATCGAAATCACAGATGCTCTTGCAGATTGCAAAACCACAAGCTGCTGAATAAACACTCGGCGAGAAAACTCATCCAGCAGTTTTGACGCTCAATACACAGGGGTGCATCCCAGTTATGTAATGAGCATTAATGCTTATGTTGGGATGGCGGTACGAGCGCTAAGCTTTGGGCACTGTTCGCGCTAGTAGTCAGCCTCATGGATGCATCCAAACAAGCCCGCCTGAA
>JAESGV010000170.1_pt1 | contig 49038 bp, 26 predicted proteins | sample 9269781 | NCBI WGS metagenome assembly JAESGV01 (sample SAMN15741586, study PRJNA653496) | algae metagenome | isolation source: Tildeniella torsiva UHER 1998/13D and co-occurring heterotrophs from... | place: Slovakia: Slovak Paradise National Park, Hrabusice, Kosice Region | collected 2000-01-01
ATTAACAACTTGGTTTGCTAATTTTAAAGAGTATGGACCCACGCAGTCAGCTACTCCAATTCAACTCACATCACCAACGAACAAACGTATAATACAAATTGACTGCCAGTACAGTTACACAACGTACGTATTGGACATAACTGGTCAACTATTTGGGCAAGGAAGAGGTGAGTCTGGAGAGATGGGTGATTACAGTGCATTATGGCATAATTGGTGGGGATTCGGAATCATAGCAGGTACAAGCACTAGTATGAACTTGACTAGCTTCTACATTGGAAATGACGCTGGTGCTGCACTCAGTAAGGATGGAGTTCTTTATATCTGGGGTAGAAACGATGGCGGGTACATAGTTATTTAACAACTAATTTTTTCTAGTCAACAAGGAGATGGAATAGTAAGTAGAGCTATAGAATACTCTCCAGGAGTCCCATTTTCGTACGGATTATCTTCATACCTATCTGTCTATGATGGTACGCCTACACGCAAGTATTTTAGCTTATGGCCAAATCCAAATAGAGCAGTAACATACATCTCGTTGTCAGAAGTGGCAGCCTATGTGCTGGTAAATGCTTCACAAGCATGCAATGGATTACTGCCTGATGAGCCATTTGTCTGTAGTCAACATGGAACTTGTGCCAACAATGTTTGTAGTTGCTATACAGGGTACAGTGGCGTAAACTGTGAAATCTATTACTGCAACGGCAATATGTATAACTCTACTACTGCGTGCTCAGGAAACGGTAAATGTATTCGATCAGAAATGTGTTTGTGCTATCCAGGTTTTTCGGGTAAATACTGTGATACTAGACCATACGGTATTGCTTACACAGCTGGTAGAAATTCAAGATCACAGCTGGGAGATTCATTTGCAGTAGACAAGTATACGTTAACAAGACCTTTAGGTTGGTATACTTTCCAGTACATCAATCAAGTTGCAGCTGGCGAGTTGCATTCGTTGACACTGACAATAACTGGTCAAATGCATTCATTCGGAGATAACACGTACGACATAATTTGCATAGATTAACTTTTAATAGTTACGGACAACTTGGTTTAGGAAATGCTTCTGCAACTACTGTAACCATGCCACTTCCTATAAATTTCACAAAACCCGTGATAAGTATTGCAGCAGGGTACAGACATAATTTGGCAATAGCTTCTGATAATACACTTTACGCAGTAAGTTTTCACATGAGCTTTAATAAATCATTAGTGGGGTACGCAGCTAGAGTCTAGTGAATATGGATGGCTAGGAACGAACAACTCGATAAATTACTACTCACCAACAGCATGCGTTACCAACGTCACCAATTTTGTGGCTATCTCCGTTGGTAGACGGCACTCGTTGGCGTTGACAGCAGATGGCTTCATCTACTCATTTGGAAGCAATGTATTTGGTCAAGTAGGTGATGGTACGTTCACCAATCGACCAATGCCAGTTCTACTCAGCACAAAAGCAATTGCTAATCGCGTAATTGTAAGTGTTGCTGCAGGATACAATCATAGTTTGGCACTCACTCAAAACGGCATGGTGTTAACTTGGGGAAGAGGTAATTTTGGAGAGCTTGGCGATAACATGCTCGCCGTCCATAGCAGACCATTTCCACGTTTGATTAACAGAGCTGTTATCTTCCCATATCTCGTGACCAGCATTGGTACTGTTGGTACTATTGCTGGTTACGCCACATCGTACGCTATCACAGATGCAGGAAAGGTTTACGTTTGGGGTTCAAACTCGATTGGAGAGTTCGGAAACAGTGTTACTGCCATTGGTTTGTATGCAAGTTTACCAAAACTTATGACCATAACACCACTACCAAACACGACAGCTATTACTTTCACAAGTTCCTGGACTGCATCTCCTGGTATTAGTTTGAACGTGACAAGTACATTTGCCAATCAAACTTTATACTCGTTTGGTCAGAACACTTATGGCCATTTCGCTTCAGGTGCTGCTGCTGCTGCCACAGTTGCAGGAATGACAAAGATTGTAGCACCTTTTTCCAACGCTTCGATAGTAACTGCAAGCTTGTCATATCATGCGTTATATGTATTTACAGGCATAACGTGCTTTGGAATATTTGCAGATGATGTTAACGTTTGTACAGGACATGGTTCCTGCGTTGCTACAGATACTTGCGTTTGCAAAGCAAACTATGTCGATATCGATTGTAGTATTCCCATGTGCTTTGGAAAGAATGGCTCAGATCCAGACGTTTGTAGCGGAAAAGGACATTGCGTAACGCTAGATACCTGTGCGTGTTTCAGAGGTTATGTTGGTGCGAATTGCTCCTCCATATATTCTGGAATTGTCTATGCAACTGGTACAAACAACTTTGGTCAACTTGGAGATGGATACATGTTCGCTCAGAATTTGTTTGTATCAAAAGCAAACATTTTCGTTGGCGTTCAAGCAGTTGCCGTATCAGCTGGTGATAAATTCTCACTAGTGTTGAGCTCTGATGGTATAGTATACTCTGCTGGTTTAAACACAAAAGGCCAGCTGGGTGATGGTACAAATGCTAACAAGAATCAAACCAATACAATAGTTCTTGGTTTGACAGGTCAAAAGATAATGGATATCTCTGCAGGTCAAATTCACTGTCTCGCAATATCTGATACAGGCATGTTATTCTCATGGGGAGGTAACACGAAAGGACAACTTGGTATAGGAACAACAGTGGATTCGCTGACTGCCGTTCAAGTGACTGGTGATATAGGCAACTCCTCCGTTGTACAAGTTGCAACTGGAAGAGAATTTTCAGTTGTTCTAACAAGAAACGGCACCGTTTTTACGTTTGGAGAGAACGGTCAGTACCAACTAGGAGACAATACTGCGGTTTCTAAAAGTGTTCCAACGCAAGTATACTTGACAGGACTTATCTATCGAAAGAGAGTTGTTCAGATCGCAGCTGGTTCTGTTCACGTTACCGTTTTAACAACTGACGGAATAGTATATGCATGGGGTAACAACGACAACAACAATCTCGGTACTGGTAATACTGTTACTGCTCCTACTGCAGTTCTGCTAGCAGGTGCACTGACAGGAAAAGTAATTGTGAAAATCAGTTCTGGATCAGCATCTAATTTGGCATTGGACAACGCTGGAAATGTTTATGCTTGGGGTCATAATGCTTACGGTCAGTTAGGTTCAGGCGCCACTACAGTTCTTACAACACCTACAAAAGTCATGTCCAACATGACAGCTATATTTGCTGGTACAGCGACAATAACTAGTGGATTTACATCTGCGTCATTCGGTATTAACTATCTCGGTCGCATTTTGGCCTGGGGATACGGAATTCTATTAGGTGTAGGTAAAGATAGCACAAGTAACGTACTGTCACCAACTGCGTTCAATTCACGATATCCTAATCGAACAGTGTATGATATTAATAGCTTTGAAACGCATACGTTAGCGATATATCAGAACACTACAACATGTAACAACTATCTATATGATGAACCAGAAGTATGTAACTTCCATGGTGATTGTGTAGGAGTCGATACTTGTAGCTGCTATCCAGGATATACAGGAGATACATGCAACGAGTACATGTGCAATGGAATAAGCGCCGCCGATAGCAGCGTATGCTCATCAAATGGCACTTGTATAGCTTCTAACGCATGTGTATGTAACGCAGGATATATAGGAACAAACTGTGAGCAGCAAGTATACGGTGCACTCTACGGAGTTGGAAGAAACTTGAACGCTGAACTAGGAGATGATAATTTGGTACAAACAAATTCATTGGTCAAAACAACTGGTTACTTGTTTGACACTCCAGTTGTACAAATAGCAGCTGGTTACTACTCTAGTATTGCATTAACACCGGATGGAACTGTTTACGTTTGGGGTTCCAATGCCAATTCTCAGATTGTGTATAATGCTGCTGGAGCTCAAACAGTACGTAATAGACCGTTACCACTGGTATACAACATGACATATATTTATGGAGCTGAATATGCGACTTATGCATTAACAAACAGCACTCGTTTATGGGCATGGGGTAGAGTTACTAATGGTCAAGGCATGTCAGAGTCAGTAGTAGCAGCACCTTACACATTCCCAATACTTTCTCCATTAGCTGCTACAGTTAGAAAAATTCAATCAGGAACAGGATTCGTAGTGGTACTTACTAATGACGGAGTAATCTACTCGTGGGGAACAAACAGTAACGGAGAAACAGGACAATGCACCACGGCAACGACAGTATCATCCAATCCAGTACAGCCAGTGAAGGGTATATTGGCTCTGAGAAAGTTTGTAGATATCTCTTGTGGAACTGCTCATTGTCTGGCGTTGTCAACGAACGCTGATATCTATTCTTGGGGTTTGAACGCAGACGGTCAATTAGGTGACGGATCAACAATTACCAAAATCTGTGGTATTCAAGTAATACAGCCAGTGTTATATCACATAGTGATACTTGGTGTTAGAGCGACACAGGCATCTTCGTATGCACTTTCTTCCTCTGGAAACGTTTATTCATGGGGCAAGAACGACGTGGGACAACTAGGTATCAACAACACAATTTCACAATCAAATCCTGTTCAAGTTAGTATCGCTAATGTTATCTCATTGGAGGTTTCAAAGATCATTCCTGATGCAAATGCATACCCACATGTTTTGGCTTTAACTTCTACTGGAGTTGGTTATGGATGGGGTTCCTGCAGTTATGGTGAATGTGGTGACTCTGGAACATCACAAAAGAACAAACCAAGTCAATGGACGTTGACATTACCAACAGGTAGTTCAGTTGTTAGTATGGCTCCAGGAGCATATCACTCTTTGTTCATTCTGAATGGAACCTTCTGCTATGGTCTTTTGAGCTCCAGTTATGCAGTATGCTCCAACAGAGGTATATGTGTAGCAACTGATACATGCGCATGTAGTAATGGATACTATGGAGACAAATGTGATTCTACTACGTGCTTTGGCGTATCATCTAACGATTCAAGTGTATGTTCAGGAAGTGGAACATGTGTTGACATTGACACCTGCGTTTGTACTAGTGGTATTATTGGAAAACAATGCAACACTACAGTCAATGGGTATGTATGGTCAATAGGTGATAACACCGTGTATGAACTTGGAGATGATCTTAGTGGCTTGACATCAAGCATTACTCGTTATCCAGCTGCATACCCGTTATCACCAGGTATCTATATTTCGCAAGTAATATGCGGATTAGATAATACTTTTGCTATCACTACTGCAGGTGATGTATACGTCTGGGGTAGTAATCTGAATGGAATAGCAGGAGTAGGTGATCCCTCTTCTGTTGGATTCTCTGTAACCACTCCAACAAAACTAGTTACACAGGCACCTGTTATAGCATTATCATCGAACAAATACCATACTGCATTCGTTGATTCAAGAGGTAGAGTATGGACTGTTGGTGGCAGTAGCGTAGGTAACGGTATTTTAGGAAACACTTCATATCCATTATTTACCTATGTACCTATCATTGTAGGATATAATCTAAACACTACCAACGTCACTCAGATTTCTGCAGGATTATTCCATTCTGTAGCTTTAACAAGCGCTGGAGTAGTATACTCGTTTGGAAGAAACGTAGAAGGTCAAATTGGTGATGGCACAACGGTAAATGCTCTTGTTCCTACACTAACAGGAACTACTATTGAATTTGGAGGATACTTGAGAAACAGACGTGCGATAGCTGTACAAGCTGGAGATTATCACACGTTGATTCTATTAGATAGAGGTGACATTTTCTTGGTAGGTGCAAATACAAATGGTCAACTAGGAGATGGTTCGTTAAACACCAAAAAGCATCCAAGGCAGGTACTAGGCCTACTATACAATAATTCTGCTATTGCTATAGGTGCTGGTTTAGGTACGAGTTATGCAGTAACAGGAGATGGTAGAGTATTTTCTTGGGGAGCATCAACTAATGGTGCTTTGGGAATCAATGTCGTTACAGGAAATCAACTCACTCCTGTGCCTATGAATGGCATCAATACAGCTGTTTCTATTCGAGCATCAGTCGCTGCTAGTGTAGTCATGATAACTACATCAAGTAATACAGTATACGGTACTGGTATCAATACTCAAGGTATGATTGGAGATGGCACTACAACACAGAGAAATGTTAGCGTACTATCTGGTAACTCATACCCGATTAGGTATACCGTAGCTGCTGCAGCTTCTGTTCGTCACTCAGCATTCTTGATGGATGGAATGAGATGCTTTGGTCTATTTGCTGATGATCCTATAGTTTGTGGTCTACAAGGTACGTGCGTTGCACAAAACACGTGCATATGCAATAGTGGATACACTGGAGCAAATTGTACTATTCCAATTTGCAACAATATACTAGCAAACGAAACTGCTGTATGTTCAGGAAATGGTAGGTGCATGCTACCAGATTTCTGCGACTGTTACGCTGGTTATGCAGGTACCTATTGCGACGCAAGAAGTACTTCATACTTTTTATTCAGTGTTGGAACAAGTGCCAATAATGCACTCGGTGATGGAGTATACGTTGTGAATAGATATGTACCTGCAATCGCTTCCACGTTGTATAAACAACGATTCCACTTTGTAATATCTGGTGAAGCATACAGTGTAGCATTTAATTTGGAAACGAACGTTACTGTAGGTTGGGGAGCAAACTCCAATGGCGAGCTAGCGCTATCTCACTTTAATTCGCCAGTAGTATATCCTACACGCACATGGATTGGATATTCGCCTATCAAAATGTGTGCTGGTACGCATACAATGCTACTCGACAGAAATAACAAGATTTGGACAGTAGGACGAAATAATTACGGGCAAATTGGAAATAACGTCGCTGGTAACATTAATACACCTTTCTTAGTTAACACCATGATACCTGGGAACGAATCATATGTCGACATTGGTTGCAGTTTTTGGAACTCTGCTGTGGTCACAGCAAGTGGTGTTGTGTACATTTGGGGTTACAATGATGCTGGTAATCAACTGGCTAGAACTGCATTCACAGTAAATTTCAATGGTATGCCTTCTCGTATGGTGGGAGCTATTGGTAACAAGCGTGTAGTGCGTATAAGACCAGGATATAGTACCACTGTAGCGATATGTGACGATGGAACTATTTGGGCAGTCGGAAACAATGCAATGGGACAGATTGGAGATGGAACATTACTGACGAGAACGAAAGCAATAGAAACTGCAATCAGTTTGAGAGGCATACCAGTAGTTGATTATGGATCTGACTACATACCTCATAATCAGTACTTTACCCTTCGTAATGGTTCTGTGGTTGCATGGGGTCTTGGAGGAACATATGGTTTCCCAGATGGTGCAACAGCCGATCGACCTAAACCTGTTATACTTTCACTGATTCCATACCCAGTAACTAGAGTAAAATGTGGCTGGTATACATGTTATGCACTAACAAATGCTACATATAACATCACTGGTTGGGCTTATGTTGCAGATCACTTGGGTGATGGAACTTCTGGTCCTATTCGAAACAGACCATCGCTTATTGCCAATATGAATGCCAACAGATACGTGGCAGATGCAGCACCAGGATACAATGGTAACACTATCCTTTTGTTAAAGTCACGATCATGCTTTGGATATGTGTTTGATGATATCTATGTCTGTAGCATGAGAGGTACGTGTGTAGACGAAGACACGTGTTCTTGTTTACCAAACTATTATGGTAGTGACTGCAGTATCAAATCGTGCTTTGGCATTAACTCTACGGACAATACAATATGTTCAGGAAATGGTGCATGTCTAGCTTACAATACATGCTCGTGTCGGCTAGGCTACAGTGGCAGCGATTGTTCTGTTCCCAACACAGGTTACATTGTTTCTGCTGGTGATGATACATACTATCAACTAGGAGATAACAATGTTAACGTAGTTGGTCAGAGCAAGTACATACAACCTGATCCACTTGCCTTGTTAGCAAAACGAGTTTTCCTAGTTGGAGCAGGAGCAAAATACACGCTGTTCTTAACTACTGGAAATGAACTCTTTGGAATGGGTTTGAATCAGTATGGTATACTAGGAAGTAGCTCTATCTCAAACACCACGGGAATGTTTATTACACCATTGTTCCCACAATTCTGGGGTACTATCAAATCAATGGTTGCTGGTACTTATATCGCAATGATGTTAGACACCAACGGTCAACTGTACACGTGGGGTACTCCTGCAGGTGTAGGACAACTCGGATTAGGATCAATAACTACAGTGAAAGTACCTACACTGGTTAATGTAACATCAAATGATACAATATCATCTTATAGTTGTGGCTTGACACATGCTGTGGTTTCTACAGCATCTACAGGCATTGTTTATGCTTGGGGTCAAAACAATCTTGGTCAAGTTGGAGGTTTGTTTTTTTTTCATAAACTAACTCTCTAGATAATACAAATACAAATAGAAATACACCAGTTGTTGTTGGAGGTATATTCTTTGATTTGACAATATTTATTGTTTCTGTTTCTGCTGGTGCTTACCATAACATGGCTTTGAGCTCTGATGGTCAAGTATTCACGTGGGGTTCGGCAGGAAGTGGGCAAATTGGCGATACATACACTGTCTCACGCACATTACCTGTTAGAGTCAAAGGTCTTCTTTCAAATCTCATTGTTACCTCAATTGGAGCTGGATTTGACTACTCTGTAGCGCTGGCATCGAACGGTCAGATATACTCGTGGGGATACAACAACAAAGGTCAACTAGGTGATAACACAACTGTATCCAAGAGTGTACCTACTCTAGTTGTAGGTATCAAGAATGTAACTAGAATTAGCGTTGGTGGAGCGTACATGATGGCAATAGACTCTGCTGGAAACTTTACTACATGGGGTGATAACTCCAAACGTCAATTGGGAACAGGTACTAATGCAACCAAGCTAGTACCTTCAACTATAACAAAAATTTTCACGCAAACAAACATCACCGCTATGTTTGCAAGTGTGGATCTTACGTATCCTACTTCTTTCCAGCTTTGGGATGGAATGACATGTTTCTCAAGATTTGCTGAAGATACTGCCGTTTGTGCCAATCTTAAAGGTATTTGTGTTGCCCAAGACTATTGCCAATGTACTGGATACTATAACGGTGCCGATTGTGCAACTTTCAACTGCTTTGGAAAGAACAATTCAGACCCTACGACTTGTAGTGGTCAAGGCAGTTGTATAGCTGCTGACAGTTGTGTTTGTTACCCTGGATACCGTGGCGTACAATGCGAGTATGCTGCTTCAGGATTTGCATATGCAATAGGAGATGGTTCTACAGGTAAAATGGGAGATTCGTACTTGTTTAGTTACACTGTACCTTCTCCTGTAGGTGGCCCAATCTTTAGAAGAATAGTAACCAGTATTGCAGCAGGTGCGACTATTTCTCCCTCTATCAAGAGTTTCACTGTCGCTATTGTCGGTGGAGAAGCATATGCATGGGGAGACAACTCATTAGGTAAGATTAATTCTAAATATTTCTAATATTGTAGGACAATTAGGAGATGGAACTACTACTACTCGAACAACACCAGTTAAAGTCACTGGCCTTGCTGCAAGAACATTAGTTTCTGTAGACTGTGGTCTTTCTCATACAGCAGTAGTAGATAGTACAGGAACAGTTTGGACATGGGTAAGATTTTAAAAATTTTGTTTAATTTGTTTTAGGGACAAAACGCAGGAGGACAACTGGGAAACGGAGGAACTGTAAATAGTAACATTCCTGTTCAAGTTGGTGGCGATTTGGCATTATTCACTGTAAGACAAGTAACATGTGGAGATGCATTCACTGCTGCTCTTACTACGACTGGAAAAGTCTACGCTTTTGGTGACAATACCTATGGACAACTAGGTGACAGTACTCAGTTCCAGAGAACACAACCTGTTAAAGCTGGTTCACAAAATATGGACCAAGATACCATTGCTGTAATAGCAAGTGGTTCTAGACATACACTCGCAGCAGGAAACTTTGGTGCAGTGTACGCATGGGGTGACAGTAAGTTTTTATTCAGACTGTTGACAAAATATAGATACATATGGTCAAATCGGTGATGGTGGAGTAACAAATCCATGGTTAGCTCCAACTCGTGTTACTGACATCAATGTTGCCAATAGAATCGTTATTCATTTAGCAGCAACAAGTTACTCATCAAATGTAGTAACCAAAGATGGAAAACTATTGACATGGGGAGCTAACAATAATAATCAACTTGGTATAGGAGCAACTTCCACCAGAAATACTTCTATCAGCATTATATCAACTGGATCTCTTACTCCAATATCCGTAACTGCAGGTTATGAGTATGTTTTTGCTCAAACTGCTGCTGGTGCTGCGCTAGCATGGGGAGCAGATGATACAGGTCAACTAGGAGATCAATCCGTCGCTACAAATAGAGGCTATGCAGTAACTGTCAAAAACGCATATCCAAACAGAACTATTGCTGCAGTAGCACCTGCTGTCTCTCACACTGTATTGCTATTCAATGCGACTCAGTGTTTTGGCCTCCTTACAGACGATCCATTCGTGTGTTCAGAGCGTGGTGTATGTGTAGCAGAAGACACTTGTTTGTGCCAGTCACAATACCTAGGTAGCGATTGCAGTATTACTGTATGCAACGGCATTAATAGCACGGATGTAACAGTATGCAATGGACATGGATCATGTATGCCAAACGATACTTGTAAATGCGATGATATGTGGACAGATAGATACTGTACCACGAACTCATACGGTATACTATTTGGATCTGGTAGAAACGATCATTATCAGTTGGCTATTGGTGATACAACTGCTCGTACCATACTCACAAAGAGTAAAACAACTGGAGTAAGTCAAGTACCTGTCAAATACGTCGCTACAGGTGACTACTATGCATTGATCGTTACCAATCAAGAAAAAATAGTTGGAGTCGGAGTTAGTAACTACTATCAGTTGAGTGTACAAGGTGGTTCTACATCAGATCAGAGTGCTGCTGCCACATTTTCGTTCAGCTACTCAAACACAAGTATCTTATCCATTAGTGCAGGGTCAAACTTTGCAGGTTTAGTACTTGCTGATAAACGGGTACTGATGTGGGGAGATAACACATACGGCCAACTAGGTCTTGGTATCTCAAGCGGTGGTGCATACTCAACACCTACACCTATTTTTGCAAGTGTTGTTGGTACACCACTTCAACTCTCTGGTACAATATCACATTGCTTGTTAGTTACTCGCGAAGGACCAGTATACTCATGGGGATCAAATGCGTAAGTAACTCAATATATCTTATTCATATTTTTAGCGTTGCTCAATTAGGTGACGGAACAAAGGGTAACACTGGTCTGAAACCATACAAGGTACTCTCTGCACTTAATGTGAAAAAATCTGTGGCTGTGTTTGCTGGAGCGTTCCATTCTCTAGCATTGACTGTAGATGGAGCAATTTATTCTTGGGGAGATAATCAATACGGACAACTAGGTGATAATACAACGTTGATATCTACTGCTCCTCGTTTAATACCTGCCATTGTCAAAGGTTTAACATCAACAATTATTGTTGGTATCACTGGTGGTTCGTATCATTCCTGTGGTCTTTCTATCTCAGGTTCTGTATACTGCTGGGGTAAAAATGATGTTGGTCAATTAGGAGATGGCACCGTTGTTGCAAGATACTTACCCAAAATCATCACATCCATTCCAGTACCTATTGTGAGAATAGCGTCTAGCTCAGATGGTCATCTCTTTGCTATGTCAAGTAGTGCAACACTTTACAGTTGGGGATACAACAATGTTGGACAGTTGTCTCAGAATTCAACAAGTACTCCAATGTCTACTCCAAAATTAGTTGTACAAGCAGGCAATTTCACGTCTAGGTGGACCACTAGCTTTAGTGTATCCAGTGGTTCTTCTTATGCAATTTACAACACCACAATGTGTTATTACATACTCCAAGACGATCCTGATGTATGTAGTGGTAACGGTACATGTAACGCTACAGATAATTGTATTTGCAAAACTGGATTCTCTGGTGAGCGATGCCAATTTACATCATGTTGGGGAGTCAATATGACAGATCCATCAGTATGTAGTATGCATGGAACATGTCCATATTTGAACACCTGTGTTTGTCAAGCAGGCTTATTCGCAGGACCAAACTGTGAATTTTATGAATGCTTTACAGTTTCAGCTAATAGTACGCAAGTTTGCTCCGGTCACGGTGTTTGCGTAAACTCAAACAACTGTTCATGTACTATTCAGTACACTGGTAACAATTGTCAGTACAAGATATGTTATGGAAGAAATGAAACTGATCCACTTGTTTGTAGTGGACACGGAACGTGTATCTCACCAGACGTGTGTTCATGTGCTGTTGGTTACACAGGTGGTAACTGTAGTGCTCCAATTTGCTCCAGTAGATTTGTTGACTCAAGTACTGGAGAGGTATCTATTGAATTAGTACCAGCTCTAACAACATCGCTTACACCAGATAAATCTAGGATATGTAGTTATCATGGTGTATGTAACTCACCTGGAGTATGCACATGTGCTGCAAATTGGACTGATCCATACTGTTCGACTCCTGTCTGTGCAGGTAGAAACGCATCCGATCCTCTAGTTTGTAACTCTGGTAAGAACGGTACATGTATTTTACCAAACAATTGTACCTGTCTCACCAAGTACGTGAATGGAGTTTGTAAACCTCTCGAATGTTGGGGCAAAAACATGACATCAGGACCTCTACCATGCAACCAAGCCACTATTAGCGTTAAAGACGATATTGGAGGTTATTGTATCAACATAGACACTTGTCTATGTAAGTTTGGTGTTGGAGGTATAGAATGTGATCAATTCATATGTTGGGATACGCTATCAAAGAATAAGACTGTTTGTTCTGGGAACGGAACATGTGTAGCTTATAATCAGTGTTCATGTAATACTGGATATACTGGCAAAAACTGTGAGTACATGAAATGCTTCAAAAAGAAACACACGGATCCTGATGTATGTAACGGTCAGGGTAAATGTGTTGCTCCTGACACATGCCAGTGTTTCGCTGGTTATTCAGGAGCAACTTGTGATGGTATCTACTGCTATGGTCTACCAAACGACAACAGTACTGTATGCAGCGGAAATGGTATATGTTATGATCCTGATTATTGTATTTGTAACAACGGATTCTCTGGTTACGATTGTAGATTCGCTACATGCTTTGGTTTGAACGCTTCAAGTCCGAATGCATGTTCAGGTCATGGACAATGTATCAACATGGACAAATGCTTGTGTAACGCAAACTACACCGATAGGTTATGTAATGTACCGATATGTTACGGAGCTGCAGCTACTGCAGCAAACGTAGCAGCAGGCGTTAAAGTATGCTCAGGTTATGGTCAATGTATTGGACCTAACAATTGCTCATGCATTCAAAGTCTAAGAGTTGGATCAAACTGTGATATTAATGTTTGCTTTGGCTACAACGCAACTGACCCACGAGTGTGTAACGGTTTTGGAAACTGCACGGCACCTAATTTGTGTTCATGTAGAGCAGGTAAAACGGGCTGGGATTGCAGCACGCCAACATGCTTTGGAAAATACATCACTGACAATACGATCTGCTCAGGACATGGAAAATGTGTTCTTAGTGATACTTGCTTCTGCGATTCAGCGTGGAGTGGACCAGAGTGCCAATTCCCAGTATGTTATGGTGTATCGGCCAACGATAGTAACGTGTGCTCTACACATGGACAGTGTACAAGTCCTAAGAACTGCTCCTGCAATGCTGGTTATACTGACTATAACTGTAACTCACCTATTTGTTTCAACAAGAACTCTACTGATTCTACGGTATGCTCTTCACATGGTGTGTGTATAGCTCCTGATCAATGTGCTTGCTCCACTGGTTATACAACTCCAAATTGCTCATTACCTATATGTTTTGGCGTGTTAGCAAACGATTCAAGCGTTTGTTCTGCCAATGGTACTTGTACAGCATATAATGTTTGTAACTGTACAGCTGGTTACGCAGGAAATAACTGTCAGATTCCAAAATGCTTTGGAAAGAAAGCAAACACGTCATCAGTGTGCTCAGGTGCAGGAACCTGTGTCGCTTTAGATACATGTCTATGCTCAAACGAAACTACTGGTATCAAATGTGAATTCACTATCTGCTACGATAAAAATAGTAGCGATCCTACGATATGCTCTGGCCAAGGTATTTGTTCATCTTACAACAACTGTACATGTAACAGTACCTATTCTGGCCCTCAATGCGATATTCCAGTATGTCATTCAATTCCAGCTAGCAACTCTTCCGTTTGCCACGGCAATGGAAACTGTACAGCTCCTAATACATGTGTATGCGATTCATACCACAGTGGAAGTTCATGTGCTCATCCTATTTGCTTTGGTAAGCATGTGACAAATGCAACAATATGTTCTGGTCATGGTACGTGTATATCGCCAAATGCATGCAACTGTACAAGTGGATATGTCGGTGCTGAATGTGAGATACCTCTATGCTTCGGTTTGGCAGCAACAGATCCAAATGTATGTAGCTATTCAAATGGTACTTGTACATCTCATGATGTTTGTGTGTGCAACACTGGCTATGCAGGTCAACGCTGCGAAAATTCACTCTGCTATGGAATAGAGTCGAATCAACCCAATGTTTGTTCTGGAAATGGTACATGTGCAGCACCAAACACATGTATTTGTTATGTTGGAAAGAACGGCACAGCTTGTGGAGATAATATATGCTACGGCCTATCAAGCAATGCTCCATATGTCTGCTCAGGACATGGTTCGTGTTTGTCTCCTGATTCGTGTGCATGTTCTACAGGTTATACTGGATCTATGTGTGAACTTACCAAGTGCTTTGGTTTGGACAGCAGCAATGCAAGTATCTGTAATGGACAAGGTGTCTGTGCGCTACCTAATGTTTGTGTATGCAATAGTACATATACAGGCGCTCAATGTACTGATCCTGTATGCTACGGCAGAAACCAGTCAGATCCTTTGATTTGTTCTGGACTTGGTAGCTGTATCGCTCCTGATACTTGCGTTTGTGTAGGAAACAATACAGGAGTAGACTGCTCAATACCAATTTGTTATGGAATACTCGCCACTGACGACAGCGTTTGTTCATATAGAAATGGAACATGTATTGCAGCAAACACGTGTAACTGTACTTCAGGATATATTGGAACACAATGTGAAACACCTCTTTGTTTCGGTACTGCCTCGTACAATCCAAGTGTCTGCACTGGAAACGGTACATGTATATTACATGATACTTGTGTTTGTTTACCAGGTATAGCAGGTGATCGATGTCAAAACATTATGTGTTACGGCACCGCTCACACAGATCCAAGTGTTTGTACAGGACGTGGTTTGTGTACAGCACCAGATAGTTGTCTATGCTATGATGGTTATACAGACAGTCAGTGCGAATCAATTCTATGCCACGGTATCAAACATACAAATACAAGTGTATGCAATCACCAAGGTGATTGCGTTGCTCCAGATACTTGTGTGTGTAGTGCTGAATATTCTGGGCCTAGATGTACTGATCCTACTTGCTTTGGAAAGAAACAAGATGATCCAACTATATGTAGTGGACTTGGTTTATGTGTTGCTCCCAACACTTGTCAATGCCAAACAGGATACGTAGGTCCAAGATGCAACATACCAATTTGTTATGGGCTCAATGCTTCAAATCCATTAGTTTGCTCATACAGAAATGGAACCTGCGTTTCAAAAGACAAATGTGTCTGCAACAGTGGCTATACTGGAATTAACTGTGAAGTTCCTATCTGTTACAATGTACTTGCTACCAAGCCAAGAGTGTGCTCAGGATACGGTACTTGTGCATCTAAAGATAACTGTGTTTGTGTGCCTGGAAAAACAGGACTACAATGCGAACAAAATATTTGCTTTGGATATAATAGTACTGATACACAAGTATGCTCAGGTCATGGAGCGTGTGTCGATCCTGATGTATGCTTATGCGACACTGGATTTAGTGACGCAAACTGTAACTTGACTGTATGCTATCAATTAGAGAGTAACAGTCCCTATGTATGTAATAGCCAAGGTAGTTGTGTAGCACCTGATACATGTATCTGTAACGCTACTTACTCTGGTGATGAATGTACAGATCCTGTATGCTATGGTAAACTTCAAGCAGATCCCAACCTATGTGGAAGCTTGGGTGAATGTATCGCACCTGATACTTGTCAATGTCAAACTGGTTATGTTGGCGACGAGTGTACAATTCCAGTGTGTTATGGTATCAATGCAACTGATCCATCAGTATGCTCAAACTCTAATGGTACATGTACAGCAAAAGACAAATGTGTTTGCGCTACTGGCTACGAGGGATCACAATGTGAAACACCGTTATGTTTCGATATACTTGCAACAAAACCAAAAGTATGCTCTAGTAATGGGCAATGCGTAGCAAAAGACACCTGTGTATGTACACCAGGAAAAGTAGGAGATCAATGCGAGCTAAACGTATGCTTTGGATACAACAACACCGACCCTAATGTATGCTCTGGACACGGTACCTGTGATTCACCTGGAGTATGCACATGTGTCGATGGATTTACAGATTACCACTGTAATACAACGATATGCTATGGAGTTAACGGAAGTGATCCATTAGTATGTAATGGTCAAGGAACTTGCGATTTACCAGACACTTGCGTATGTAACAGTAGATATACTGGCTTATTATGTACGCATCCTGTTTGTTATGGAAAAATATCCATCGATCCTGCACTATGTAGTGGAAATGGATCATGCATTGCGCCAGACATCTGTCAGTGCTCATCAGGCTATGTTGGTGACGAGTGTGATATTCCTGTTTGTTATGGTTTGAACGCAACAGATCCACTAGTCTGTTCCAACTCTAATGGTACTTGTGTATTGAAAGACAAGTGCGTTTGCAATACAGGATATACAGGTTCGCAATGCGAGATACCAATTTGCTATGGAACACTAGCTACAAAATCAAGAGTTTGCTCTGGATATGGTACATGTGCCTCAAAAGATAATTGTGTATGTTTGCCAGGCAAAGTTGGAGATCAATGTGAACTTAACGTCTGCTTTGGATATAATAACACCGATCCTAATGTATGCTCCGGACGTGGCTCCTGTAAATCACCAGGAAACTGTACTTGTAACAAAGGTTATAGAGGTAGTATGTGTGAACTAACAATTTGCTACGAGAGTGATTCTGGAAACACGCTTGGGCCTGTATGTAATGGCCAAGGAGCTTGTGTTGCTCCAAACACTTGCGTATGCAACAATCAATACGCTGGTGCCAAATGTACAATACCAATATGCTACGGCAAATTGGCAAGTAACACTACTGTATGCTCTGGTCACGGAACATGTGTTTCTCCGAACAACTGTAATTGTACCACAGGATATGAAGGCTCTGCTTGTCAAGAAACAATCTGCTATGGTATCAATACGTCAAATGCTACAATATGTAGTGGACATGGAACATGTGCCGCTCCTGATACTTGCGTATGTGACAACCAATACAAAGGGTACCAATGCAATATTCCAGTATGTTTAGGAAATTGCTCTGGTCATGGAACGTGTACTGCACCAAGTACATGTCAATGCGATCCTGGTTACTCTGGTCCTAACTGTAGCATCATTCACTGTTACGACAGTGATACTCTCAACTCTACAGGACCTGTGTGTAGCGGTAGAGGGTCATGTATTGCTCCTGATACGTGCAAATGTACAACTCCTCATTACTATGGACCACTATGTAACATCACCAACTGTTACGGAATATCAATGGAGAACTCGACAGTATGTTCTGGCGTTGGAAACTGTACTGCACCTGATCAGTGCGTATGTCCACTTGGATACTTGGGTTACTCATGCGAAACTCATACATGTTATGGACTCAGTCAGTATGACGAAAATGTTTGTCACAAACATGGAAATTGTACTGCACTTGATGTCTGTACATGTGATCCAGCATATGGTGGTTTCGATTGCGAACATCCACTCAAACTTGTACTAATAGAAACATTCCCTCAAACAGCAAGACTAGACGCTCCTGTGAAACTCATTGCTCAGGATCTAACACTTATCGATTGCGAACTAGAATGTGTTTTCATATACGGTGATCAAGTTAAGAACGTAACACCGATTGCAAACGACACCACAAGTATCACCTGCAATAATCCAATACAAGCTGTCCACGATGCTAGAATCTCAGTTACTGCCAAGTGTACTACCGATACATTTACAAACAGCACTATGTTGTACTTTTTGTTTATTGATCCTGTACAAATTGAGTCCAAGATGAATATCTCTCAACTTGGTTGTGATGAAACATCAGATGTACCAGGATCAAGTGGATGTCCACAAAATATGACTATACTTGATCAAGGAAGTATCATTATGAGTTCAGAATTTAATGAGACGACAAAAGTACGCAGAGCTCTCAAATCACTCGTGCCTACTGCAATCTTGAATCAACAAGCTGTTGTAGAGTTTAGAGTCGCTACAACTACAACTGCAAAAGGCAATGTTGTTGAAGGGTGGCTATCGTCACCTGGATCATACGCTGTCGTTGCATTTGAAAACATTGGAACAAAATCGTTAACGCTACTCTTGAATTCTACTGGTCAGATAGGTTACGCTGCGAGTGCATGTAGTTTTGAGTACGGTACAACGTACAGACTTATACTACTAGCGTCACCACTTCGAACAACATGGTCTGTTACAGGACAAGTGTTTGAAATACCGTCATTAATTCAGGTATGCAGTGTACAGTATGTGATACCTGCTGCATGGAATTTCCAAGTTGAAACTTTCTTCAAGAACTCGTTCTCTGTAGTTGTATCACAAAGTAACATACTATTAAAAACGTATGCAACAGATACTAGCAGAAGAGTAGAAGCAGGAGCAGTAACAGGTGGAACAATGACAGTAAGCATCAACAGAATGACTGTTGAATGTCAACCTGGGTATTGTGGAGGTGTAACAACTAAAGCACCAACAGTACTTCCTACTGGAACTTTGAAACCAACAATTATCAGCCATTTCATCGACAATTGGGTTTCATACATGCTAAGTGGTTTAATCGGAGGAGTATTACTAGTGATTATAATAATCGCTTCACTATTGATATTCCTAGTCGTAAGAAGAATTAGAAATCGTACAACAAAAGTTGGCGTTTATCATGTACCTCCAGAGGCAGAAGAACAAGCCGAACAAGAAGAATTAGATATTCCAAAAGACACTCTCCGCATTATGGACGAAGAGGAAGAAGCAGAAATCTTTAAAATGGTTCATAAATAAAAATACTTCATTTTATTTTATCGTGAGTTTCAACACGATGCATATCTGATTCTATTACTTCTTTTCGAGCGCTAGTATCAAAATTCTTCTATTTTGGGAGCAACTCAATCTTTACTGTTAACGTGTTGAAATTAGCTCGATCTATGCCAAGCATAAATGACCATCTAGTTCTTTGCTTCTGGGCGCTATTCTACATGTGAGTGTCTGTTGTTTGACCTTCAAAATCAAGTTTTGCTTATGCTAAATATCTATACAACTCCACTGTGGTCAATACGTCATACATGCTTGTCCGACACTTTCTCGCTCACTTTGGTACTGTTTAGACGAGCAACGAATTATTCACAGTGATAGAAAATACGAACTTCCTTAATACTGACCAGATATCCTCCAAACTCTAACGGTAGGCGATAATTGAGTTATGTTATCTACACTAGTAGAATCTACGTTTGAAAGCTAATGGCCGAAGAAAAAATGATTCTGATATGAAAATAATCCACTTGTCCATACATTCTTGATTATGGCAACGCACATGTAGTACGTAGAAACCGAGAAGTTTGTTTCAGTAGTGAAGCGGTGATATTCTCACATAAATATTGTATGATGTCGTTCTTTTGCGCTCATTAACAGCTGACTACAAGGTTGCAGACAGTTCATGTCATAGTTAGGCAAGACTCATTTTGAATATTAGAAATGTTTCTAATATCCATAGAGTTTTTGTTTTCAGTTGTCCAAAACGTAGTAAACCAAGTTATTTGTAACGGTAACAAAAAAATTCGCAGGATAATGTAGATAGTCGCATATAAGTATGATAAAATACGAAATCTAGTGCAGATGAACAGCTTCGCGTAGAACAAAATACAATATCTTTTACTGATTTCACATGTGAAAAATAGTTGGCAAAACATTTATTTATTCAAAAGAGTGAACGAAATTAAATGTTATAATTTATTTTTCAACAGATCTTACTAGATTGAATATCTTTTCTTCCTCTTCTTCATCCATAACTCTAATAGTGTCTTTCGGCAGTTCTATTTCTGACATACCATCATTATTTGTATCTGCAGTCGCTGTGTCATCAGTAATGTACACAGTCTTTGTCCGCTTTCTGTACCTATGAATTGCAAACGCCACAAGCGCAGTCACGACTATGGCCACCAAAATGAGAAGAATAAGCATTACTATCAGCACATAAACTACCCAATTATTTCCCAAAGTATAGACAGTTGGCGAAACAGGTGCTACATATGGTGCTTTTGTTAAACCACAATATCCTGGTTGGCATTCTACTGACATTCTGCTTAACTGCAATGTCATTGTGTCACCAGAAGGCATTGCGTTGTCAACAAGTACTCGTTCATCGGCCCGTCGAGCTCCAAACTTGAGTAGCATGTTACTCTGTGAAACTAAAACAGTATATGTTCTGTTCATGAATACATCTGCTTCAAAGTTCCATCCTGTTGGCAATGTGAATTGCGTCAGACATATTTGCTTGAGCGCGGGTAACGTAACAACAGTGCCTGTTACAGCATATGTTGTTTTGTATGGGAAAAGCATTAAATACATTCGATATGCAACGCCATATTCAAAATTGCATATACTTGACGAATAGCCTGTTTGACCTGAAATATTTACCAACATTGTCAACGATTTTATACCAGTATTCTCAAATGCAATAACATAAAATGCTCCTGGTGATGATATCCATGCTTCTACTATATTTCCAGCAGCGTTTGTTGTTTTGTCAATGTTGACTTCAACCACCGCTTGTTTGTTGTGCATTGGTTCAGGTTTTAGTGACCTTAGTGCTCTTCTACCTTGTAGTGACGAATTAAATACGGAGCTTATGATCAATCCGTTATCGGCAATCGTTAACGATGGACAACCATCCACTCCTGGAATGTCTGATCCATCGCTACATCCTAGTTCGGTAACGTTCAATTGTGATGCTTCTTCAGTATCTATATATCGAACGTAGAGAGCAGTTGTGTTGTCAAACTCACTTGTATCCGTGGAGCATCTTACAGCTACGTAGATCTTTGTATCACGAGCAGCTGTTATTGGGTTCATACAGGTGACGCTTGTATTGTCATATGTAGTAGGAGTAACTGTTGAGAACATCTCATTACTGACGTAGAACAAGCATGCCAATGTACAGTTCACCTGAGAAAGATCTAGTGTATGAATTTTGAGTGTGTCTCCAAATGATACACTCAAGGGTGATGTAGATGTCGGTACGATGCCAATTGGGTACTGACAAGTGGGACCTGCATAGTGCTCATAACAGGAACAGTTGTTTGCTGCTACACATTCTCCATGGCCATAGCAAACACTACTGTCATTAGCTAGAATTCCATTGCACGTTATTAGCTCACAGCTGTCACCACTATATCCATCAGGACATAGACACTTATTAAAGTCCACACATGCTCCTACACTGTTGCATGCAGATGAATTAGATAACCCATAGCATACAGTGCCATTGCAGAACTGTCCACTAAACTGTGGGAAACATTGACACGTGTTTGGAGCAATACATGTACCTTGTCCGTTACATAGCGTGTCTGAAGCGCTTATAGTGCTGTTTCCATAACATACAATTCCTTCGCAGGTTGATCCTACATACCCACTAGTACAGGTACAGGTATCAAACGCTGTACAGTTTCCATGGCTAGAGCATACAGTGCTATTTACACCACTGATGCCGTAGCAGATTGGTATCTCGCACTCTTTTCCTGTGTGAGTTGTATTGCATACACAGTGGTCAGGTGTCACACACTGACCATTTGAGCTACATGCCATTCCATTAATTCCAAGTGAGTCATTTCCATAGCATATCACTGCATTACACGTTATACCGCGGTAGCCAACATCACACGAGCATACATCAGGATTTGTACAGTTACCATGGCCAGAGCATATGTTGGGATCTGTGGAATTATGTCCAAAACATACAGGATTGGTACACCCCAGACCAGTATACGTGCTGTTACATATGCATGTATTTGGTAGTGTACAAACACCTTGGCCATTGCATACGTTTGCATCTAATGAATCCAAGTCATAGCATATTGCAGCGTTACATTCATTTCTACGGTATCCGGCTGCACACTCACAAGTATCTGTTTCTGTACACGATCCATGACCAGAACAGACATTTGGATCAGTATCTGCTATTCCGTAGCAAGTAAAGTGATCACAAAGACTTCCAGTTCTTCCTACATCACATAGACATGTATCCTTATTCACACAAGCACCGTTTCCAGAGCAGACATAGGTTGCTGTAGCTAGCTCTCCAAAGCAAATCGGTATTTCGCATTGATCTCCTGTGTGACCGGCTGTGCAGTTACAAACGTTATAGTCTACACAGGTACCATTTTGATTGTTACAGACAGCGTTGCTTGTGCCATTAATGCCAAAACATATTGGTATAGAGCACTCTAAACCTGTGTATCCATTATTGCATGAACATGTATCAGGTAGTACACAGGATCCATGTCGAGAGCAACTATTTGTATCTGACGCATTCTTTCCAAAGCAGATAGGGTATTGACACTTGGTACCAACATATGTGCTGTTACATATGCAGGTGTTTGGAGCAACACATGTACCTTGTGCGTTACAAACCTGCGAAGACGTTGTATCTTTGTCAAAGCACGTAATAATATCACACTTGGAACCTTTGTAACCAGTTTGACATACACATCTATCAGGAGACGTACAGGTTCCATGGCCTGAGCAAACGTTGCTATCTGTACTGTTATATCCATAACACGTTGAGAATTGGCATCTATCACCAGATTTTCCTGCGTCACAACTGCAAGTATCTTTGTGTACACATTTACCGTAACCAGAACAAACTGTAGCAGACGTGGCAAGTAGTGAGAAGCAAATTGGTACTTCACACTGATCACCTGTATGACCTTCTGTACAGTTACATGTGTTATAGGCAATACACGTTCCATTCATGTTGTTGCATACTGAACTGTTGGTACCATTGATTCCGTAACATATAGGTATATGACAATCTAAACCAGTGTACCCTCTGTTACAGGAACAAACATCAGGTAGAACACAATCTCCATGAGTGGAGCATCTGTCAACATCAGTAGAGTTCTTTCCAAAGCACATCGGGTACTGACATTTAGGTCCAACATAGGTACTGTTGCAAACACAAACATCAGGTCTAACGCACTGTCCTTGTCCATTGCAAACTTGAGCGTTGGTGCTATCTTTGGCATGACAAACAATAACTTCACAATTTAGCCCTTTGTACCCTGTTTGACATACACATTTGTCTGGAGCAACACATGAGCCGTGTCCTGAGCACGTAGCCACATCAGTACTATTTACTCCATAACACAAATTGTATTGACATCGATCACCTGTTTTTCCAGGGTTGCATGCACATACATCTTTATCGACGCAGTTTCCATATCCAGAACAAACTGTAGGTTCTTCTGCATCTTTTCCAAAGCATACAGAGATATCACATTTGTCACCAACATGACCTTCTGTACAGTTACACGTATCATGAGCTAAACACGTTCCGTTTCCATAATTGCATACTGAGCTACTGGTTGCGTTAATGCCGTAACATATGGGAATGTTGCAATATAAACCGGTATAACCAACATCACAGGAACAAGTATCATAAGCAATACAGTCTCCTAACCCTGAGCATACTGAACTTTGAGTAGAATTTACTCCAAAGCAAATAGGATATTGGCACATCGAACCAGTGTACGTGCTATTGCATACACATTTGTTTGGCGCAACACAGATACCTTGACCATTACATACTGATGAGTTTGTAGTATCTTTACCGAAACATGATATTGTTTCACATGTAGCACCTTTGTACCCTGATAAACATGAACACGTATCGGGAGCTACACATGAACCAAATCCACTGCAAACTTGTAGATCGCTGCTGTTTCTTCCAAAGCAAACACTTAGTTCACATTGAGTACCAACGTGTCCTGTTTTGCATGTGCAGTTGTTGATTGCTGTACAATTTCCATTTCCAGAACATACAGTAGGACTACTTGCTGCAATTCCATAGCATGATGGATACTGACAGAAAGTACCAGAGTATCCAGTTGTACAATTACATACGTTCTTTTCTGTACAGTTTCCACGCATAGAGCATACTGCTGGGTCAATAGCAGAAACGTTGTTACACAGAGGAATAGAGCAGTCACTAAACACGTATCCAGTGTTACATTGACAAGTGTTTGGTAGTATACACTGACCTCTTCCAGAACATTGCGTAGCATCTGTAATGTTCTTGCTAAAGCAGATTGGATACTCACAATTGTTACCTGTATAGAACGAGTTGCAAACGCAGGTATTAGGTGCAACGCATGTTCCCTGTCCGTTACATACTGTATTGTTTGCTGTATCAACACCATTACAAATCGTTCTGTTGCACGCTGGCCCTCTATATCCTGTATTACAAATACATCTATCAGGTGCAGCACAAGTTCCACGACCTGAACAAACAGTAGGATCAGAACTGTTGGTTCCAAAGCATAGATTGAGTTCACATTGACTGCCAACGCGTCCATTAAAGCACGTGCATTGATTATACGAGGTACAGTTTCCTCCACCTGAACATACATTTGCTGAGGTACCAACTATTCCATAACAGATTGGAGTTTCGCATTGTAAACCAGTGTAGCCAGTGTTGCAACTGCATGTATCCTTAGCAATACACGTTCCTTGTGAATTTGTACACACTGATGAGTTTGTTCCATTGATACCGAAACAAATAGGTATACTACATGCTATGCCTGTATAACCAGTTGTACAGTTGCATGTATCAGGTAAACGACAAGTTCCATGTGAAGAACAGACGCTACTATTTGTAGCATTTAGTCCAAAACATATAGGTATCGTACAATCAATGCCAGTGTATGTAGCGTTACATGAACAAGTATTTGCAGCGACACAAGTACCTTGTCCATTACATACTGTAGCATTTGTCGTATCTCTTCCCCAACAATTAATGATCTCACATTGTGACCCTCTATAACCAGGTGCACATGTACAAACGCTTGGAGCAGTACAGTTTCCATGTCCGCTACATACTGTGCTATCGTTGCTGTTCTTGCCATAGCATACGTTAAGTTGGCACATGTTTCCTGTCTTTCCAGTTGTGCAAGCACAAACATTTGTAGCGGTACAGTTTCCAAATCCAGAACATACTGTCGGCTGTGATCCAGATATTCCAAAACATGTTGGAATTTGACAGTTAACGCCTGAGAAACCAGTTGTACAATTACAAGTGTCCCTATCTAAGCATGTTCCATGCGACGAGCAAACATTGCTATCAGTACCATTAACACCAAAGCACACTGGTACAAAACAATTTTCTGATGCATAACCAGTAGAGCATTGGCAAGTATTTGCAGCAACACAGGCACCATGTGAAGAACATACTGTCGGATTGGAACTGTTCTTGCCAAAACATACAGGTAGTTCGCAATTACTGCCAACGTAGTTTGTTGAGCAGGAACAATTCTGAGGAGACACGCAGGTACCATGTCCTGAGCAACTGTTTGAATTATTTGAAGAGTATGAGTAACATATTGGGAATTGGCATCTATCTCCGTCATATCTCAAATCGCATAGGCATATATCTTGTAACACGCAAGTACCATGCCCAGAGCATTGTGTTGGATCTGCTAACACCTTGTCAAAGCACGTTGGAGTACTACAGTCCCATCCAGAGCTTCCTGGCCGACATGTACATACGTTAGGATCAGTGCAATTACCTAATCCGTTGCATACATGTGGATCTGTTTCGTTAAGTCCAAAGCATACGTTCATGTCGCACTTGGGTCCAACTTTATAAGCTGTAATGCAACTGCATGTATCAGGAGCGATGCATTGACCATATCCGTTACAAACAGAAAAGCCGTTCTGTATATTCGTTGAAGAAGCAGCTATACCATAGCACACTGGCATAGAACAGTCCAAATCTGTCCAGTGCAGTGGATCAGTACAGTTACATATGTCAGGTGATGTACACGCTCCGTGACTGTTGCACACATTAGCATCAGTCGAGTTGATACCGAAACAAGTTGTGTACTTGCACTCTAATCCAGAGTAACCATAGTTGCATGTACATGTATCTGTAGCATCACATTTTCCATTTCCGCCACATACGCTAGAGTCATTACTTGCAATTCCAAAGCAGGTACCGTATTCACATTGAGCTCCATAGTAACCAGGTTTACATGTGCATGTGTCAGGAGCGGAACAGGTACCTCTGCCAGAGCATACTCTTCCATTTGTATTCAGATACTTGAAGCACTTGATATACTCACAATCACTACCACTATACCCTCTATTACAACTACACGTATCCTGTTCCACACAATTTCCTCTACCATTACACACATGCGTAACATTATTCTGTAATATATTATTACATATATATTGTTCACCTATAATATTAGTAAAAGAAGTATTTCACTTACATTCATCTCCTCCATATCCTGGATAGCAGAAACATACATCCAAATTAACGCACTTTCCTCTAAGATCTGCTTCATTACATGGTTTTGTTCCTGATGTCGAGTTCTTTCCATAGCAAGTTAACGGTTGACAAACACCTTTGTACACAGTTGTCAAGCACGTACAGTTATTGTAACCCATACAGGTACCGTTCTTTCCAGAGTCGCAAACTGTTGGATTACTTGCATTCTTTCCAAAGCAAATGGGAGTAGAGCAGTAACTGTCGACCCAACCAGTTGTACAGTTACACTTGTTTGGCTGATAACATGATCCATGACCAGTACATGCCGACGACATGTCAACGATGAGATCAACTGTTGGAGCAGGTTTTGTACTGTACGTTTCTCTTCCAGTGTTAATGTTATAATCTCTACTTGTACACATGGGTGCACTGCAATTTCCACCTGTGTAACCTGGTGTTGGAAGTGTAGTACACGCACAATAGTTTGGCTGTGAGCATGTACCTTTTCCACTACAAACCAGCGGATCAGTTTCATTTCTTCCGAAACACATCTTGATGTTACATGTAGGCCCAGTGTGAGTAGGATAACAAGTACAGTTGTTGGGTGAGGAACAAACACCATGGCTTGAGCATACGAGTGGATCATTATCCAACAGGTTGTAACAAATAGCATATTGACAGTTGTATCCTGTATACTTTCCTGCTTGACAAACGCACGTATCTAAATATGTGCATGTACCATGTCCTGAGCAAACTGTACTGCTTGTTTGATTCACTCCATAACAGGAGGCATATTGACATTTCAATCCAGAGAAACCTGATTTGCAAACGCATGTATCAGTATCTATGCATGTTCCGTTTCCAGTACATACATCAGGGTCATCTTGTAGTACATTGTAGCAAGTTGTGCCATTGTACGTGACGTATGAGTTAAAGTTTCCAATTCCAATGTTTGTAGGATATCTTGATGTGTAGTTTGCTGGTTGTACAAGAAGCGTTGGACTAGTAAAGTATGGTATGGTAAGGTTATAGATGGAAAGCTGTCCATAATTATTCAAACCCCAAACATAGATTTCTCCAGCAGTCGTTAATACCATACTATGTCCTGCTTTGCTAGTTGTCAACTTGCTAACATATACATTTGATAATCCAGCCACCAGATTGGGTAATAGTCTAGAGGTAGTCGTACCATCTCCTAGTTGACCATTGGCATTCGATCCCCAACAGTAAACTCGTCCAGATAGCGTTACTGCGCAAGAATATGTCGCACCGCCAGCAAGGCCAGTAACCAACTCTTGGTCCAAACCTTTGACAACACCAGTAGTTAGTCTTGCATTTGTTGTATTATCACCAAGTTGTCCGTTAATGTTCGAACCCCAAGCATGGATAACACCATCTTGCGTAAGTGCCATAGAATGATAGTCTGATGCGTACACAGATACCAATTGTTTGATGATCAGAATGTTTTGATATCCAACAACATTGTACGGTAACCATCCAGTCTTTGTGCCAATACCAGAAGTCGTCGTTCCGTCTCCTAATTGACCTTCATCGTTGGTACCCCATGAGTAAACTCTTCCCTCTTTCATGAGAGCCAAACAATGCTTTAGAGCACATGATATCTTTGCAGGTGTACCTGTAAAGTTGTACACTTGAGTGGGAACAGTTACTGCTGTTTGTGCGTAACCTAGACCTAATTGACCTGTTAAATCATTTCCCCATACCCATATTGTTTTATCAGACAATATCATTCCTGATATTGCATCTCCTGTTGACAATGAGACGATCGTAGCGTTTCTATTCTTGGGGTTTAATGATAAAATTACTGGTGCTGTTCCACTTGACGAACCAAGTTGATTTCCATTACCAAATTGACCATAGCTGTTCGCACCCATTGTATACACTAGTTCTGTAGTTGTAATGACCGAAAAGTATTGATTGCCACCGACTACAAATTTAACAGGCATCATGTCCATTCCTGTAGCTCTACTCTTTGTAACGTATGGTTTGTCAACATTATCTCCTGTACCGAGTTGGTAGAATGAGTTTCTACCAGCAGCGAACAGGTATCCAAAGCTTGTACTGTCACAGAATCTTCCTGAATACAAATCATCGCAGGAACATGTATCGTTAGTCATACACATTCCATGACCATTGCATACCAAAGGATCGTAGTTGGGAATACCATTACACGAGAATATATTGCAATCATCACCAACAAATCCAGGGAAACAATCGCAGACGTTTTCTCCAACGCAAACACCTCTTGAACGGCAAACGTTAGGATCGTCGTACATAAAACCAAAGCATGAAGTGGTATTGTACAGAATGGCTACATGAGTATTTCCTGCTGCTAGAGTTGCTATGGCTCTAGTTGCGAATGATGTTGTCATACTCACTGGATAGTATCGTGTTGTGCTGATACCGGTACCTAGTTGGCCACTGCCATCACTTCCCCATACTTGTACGCTACCATTGCTATTCATTACGTAAAAGCTGTCAGTTAATGCAATAACGTATCGTGGGTTATCAATTGCTTGGATAGAGAGTGGAGTAAATGCAGACACTAGTGTAGCGGTGGAATTGATACCTACTTGACCTGCAGAGTTGGCTCCTGTAGCGAGTATCTTATATGTACTGGTAACAACAACACTTCCTTGCTTTGATGCTACGAATGATACAACAGTGTTACCAACTAGGTTTGGTGCTCGTATCACTCCTGGCGAGTATCTTAGCAGTAATGTTCCATCGCCGAGTTGTCCATAACTATTAGAGCCCCAACCATATACTACTCCTCCTGGCGTCAACGCTAAGGCATGAGTATCACCTGCAGAAATTGCTACAACAAAGATATTGGATAAAATGCTAGTGCCAACAACTGTAGGTGTGTTTCTGTTTGTATTTGTGCCATCACCAAGTTGTCCAAGTGTATTGAAACCCATTGAGTAGACAACTCCAGTGTTGACTAACGCCAAGCAATACATACCACCACATCCGGTGGAAACTGTTACTTTTCCAACTAGACCAACAAGTAGAGTAGCCGTTGCAACATTCGAGCTCGTTCCAATACCTAGTTGTCCATATATGTTGTAACCCCACACCCATGCTCTTCCTAATGTATCAAGAGCAATCGTGTTACTTTGTCCGCACTTTACCGATGCAATAGACGTGTTTGCATATATTCCTTTCACTAGTGTTGGATTAAGCTTGGCAATCAACGTGTTATCACCAAGTTCATAGTTGTTGTTTGTTCCAAATGCATACAAAACGTTGTTCATCACTACAACAGTAAATTGACTTCCTGCAGAAATGGCTGAGCAAATTTTTCCAAGTAGCAATCCACCAACAGGCGATGGAACAAAGTATGAGAATTGGAATCCATCTCCCATTTGTCCACTGCTACCGTCTCCCATAGAGTACAAGAACCCAGTGGATAGCTCACTACAGTCTTGTGTCTTGTAACCTCCAAAACACGAACACGAATCTGGAGCAACACAGGTACCGTGTTTGTTACATACATTGGTATCGTTGTAACTCAGTCCAAAGCAAGTGTATGTACTGCATTCGGTACCACTGTAACCATCCCAGCATACGCATGTATCTTGTGAGGTACAGTTTCCTCTTGATGAACATGCAAATGGATCATCTATAAAGTATCCAAAGCATCTTGGCGAGTTGAGTACGAGATATGACGTTGGTGCTGTAGAGTCCAAACTTGCAACAATGCTTGTAGTAGCACCATTAGGATACAGTTTGCTAATTGGTATAATTCTTGGCAATGGTTGTGCAGTAGCACTTACTGTACCTTGACCAAGTTGTCCACGAGTATTATCACCCCATGAGTACAATTCACCGGTGTCTACTTGAGCAATCATATAATTAGCTCCTGTTGCAACTTGAGTAACGTTACTGATTAACGCCATAACTATTGTAGAATTTCTAATCATTGTAGTGTTATCACCTAATTGACCTCTAGCGTTATTTCCCCAAGTGTACAAGTTATTTGCAGAGTCGATCGCGGTCGAATACTCGTAACCTGCCGATATTGATTTTACTACAATTCCATTGAGTACTCCTTGAATGCGTACAGGTAACAAACGTAAAGATGCAGACAATCCATCTCCGATTTGTCCAAAGTTGTTACTACCCCACGTGTAGAGCTGACCATCCGTTGCTAGTGCCATAGTATGATAGGAACCACAGGAAATCGATATGATAATAGCGTTTTGTAAGACTCCATACACTAACGTTGGTGATACACGATTAGTCAAAGTGTTGTCGCCAATTTGACCTACCAAGTTGTTACCCCAAGTGTAAACTGATCCACCTGCTGTTACAGCTGCAGTGTGATAGTAACCACATGAAACATCAGTAACAACATTATTGGTTACATTCACTTTTCCTGGTGTATATTGAGTATATGCTCCTGATCCTGTTTGGTTTGTACCAATTTGTCCGGATGTCGAAGTACCCCAACCGTAGAGGTTGCCATTATTATCAAGCAGCATGGCGTGTTGATATGATGCACTAAGTATGACAACGTTGTTCGTGAATGCAGTTAAAATGTTAACTGGTATCATTATAGGTACAGTAGAAGAAATACTCGTGTTACCGATAGTACCAAATTGATTCAGTCCAATGCCGTACAGTTGACCAGTTGCCAACTTGAAGATAGAATATCTGTAACCAATAGCAACAAGTGTGACACTCGAACGGAATAGTGTCAATGGATAGAAATTGCTCTGATACACTGGTGAAGCTACAGTTCCAAAGTTCTTGTCACCTGCTTGTGAGTATGTGTTATCACCAGCAGCAACTAGATACCCACTATATGACAACTCGCACTGCGTTCCATAGTATCCTTTTCTACACGAACATGTGTTGAATGAAATACAAACACCTTTCCCAGAGCAAGTAGTAGCATCGCTAGAGTTTTTGCCGAAACAGACCTTGGTGCTACAATCGTAACTAAAGTACATGGGTTGACAAACGCAGTTGTCCAAACTTGCACAAACTCCTCTTTGACTACACACTAGTGGATCGTTGGCTAGATATCCATAGCACGATATAGAGTTGTATAAATACACTGCAAATTCCAAACCTGCCATAGCACCTGATATTGATGACATATTTAACGGTGTAAACTTGGTAGCTGTTGTGCCGTCACCATACTTTCCATAATTGTTTGGACCAAACGCCCACGTTTCACCATCTGTTTTCGCAAATCTTGACCAACTAAATACATTAAAGTACCGCACTGGAGCTGGTATGATTGCTTTTGAGAATGTTTTACTAGGTCCACCTCCATCTCCTAAAAGTCCAGTTGGTCCAAGACCGAACGAATACAAAGTACCGTTTGCCAATAGCGCATAACTGTTATCGGTATCTCCACCACGCATCAAAGCAATCGGTTGACCAGCTATAGACCCATGAGAAAGATACATTCTTTCTCGATTTGGAGATGTATCACCATATTGATAATAGTTATTGGAGCCACACGAGTACATAGTACCATCATTAGCCAGTACAACAGAGTGATACTGTGATGCATGAGCCTTGACGACAAACTTGACAGACAATGCATACCAAATTTTTCCAGGTGTTGATGCAGTTGACAATTGTGGTATTTCTGGTCTACCTAACGCCCAAAAGTAATTATAACCCCAAGAGTAAACCTATTTTGTTAATGATCATTAAGTAACTTACGCTTCCAGACGCTCCAACAACTAGTGTATGCCCATAATGTATTGAAATATCGACAATAGTTTCATTTGTTAATAGTGATGGTGGTGTGTACGGTGTGAGAACATCAGCAGTGTTTCCTGTACATTGTAAGAAATGATTCTACATAACATACCAGTTTGTGCGGTATAGTAATTGTTATATCCCCAAATGCGAACTTTGTTTGTTCTATCTAGCGTTGCGTGATTGCAGTAACTAGAAGAAAAAACTTTAAAAGCAACACCAGTGAGTGCAGTGATCGCTACTGGATACTGTTGAACAGCACTATTCCCTATTCCTAAAAATCCATACGCATTTTTACCCCATCCGACTTGAAAAATGAGTAAAATGTATTAAAAAACATACCTATTTCACCAGTAGCAATGTTCATTAGAATTACTCCGTTATCACCTCCAGTTACAAAGTTGTATGTTTTCCTGACAAATAGTTGCGATTGTGCCAACGTGGTACGGTCAGTTAGACTTAATGGCCCATCACCAAGTTGTCCGATATCATTGCGACCAGCAGCAAATACATAATCTTGTGGAATTGTAGAGCAATTCAAACCAGAGTAACCAGGATAGCATAAACAAAAGTCAACTTCTGTACAGAATCCATTTCCACTACATGTCTTGTTCGAGGTAGCAAGTACACCAAAACATGATGGCGTGGTGCAATCAGCTCCACTGTATCCTGTTCTACAAACACAAGTATTGTTTGCTACGCAGGAACCACGGCCGTATCCACATGCAGCAGGATCATCAGGTAAAATGTTGTAACAAAAGAATGGGCTTGTGAATAGTACTGCAGAGTGACGATAAGAAGGACTCATCTGTACTGCATATCGAGTTGGTTTGTCCAAAATATATGACACTGGAGCAGGATTACCTGATGGTCCTGGTATTTGTAACGCTCTTGCAAGATAGCACCAATGAGTAGGAGTTTCGTAACCAGTAATACCATAAATTGAGTAAACTTGTGGGCCACACACCAGTGGCGGTGAACTGGCACCATACTGCGCGATTCTTAAATTACATGTTGCTTGCGTGCTTTCCCAGTAACAACTATAAGACGGATTTGTCAAACATTGAGCATCACCAGAAGCACTAGTTGATACCGGCGCCCACATATTATTTGAAGGAGCGTACATGCAAACCCAAGGAAAGGTTGTTGCTGTACCATCTCCTTGCATACCTCTTAAATTAGAACCAGTTCCATACAGAGATCCATTCCTTGTAAGAATCATAGCAGTTGTAGCGTAAGGGTAAGGATAATCAGAAATAGATGTTGTGGGAATTGGGAAGTAGGTCGTATGTACCATGTACGCATTAGTTATGCCTGGCATAGCAACTGGACGATCAACTGTGGCAATAGTTGAACTCCTGTTCAATCCCAACACAGTGTTATAATTTGCTCCAAACGATAGTACAGTACCAGTAGAAGTTACAAGAAAGCTAGTTTGACTACCAGCACTAATACTAATGACCGGTGTTGCATACGAATTCTGATATAACACTGGAAGGTATCTATTAACATATGTACCATCACCGATTTGACCTCTGTTGTTCAAACCAAAAGCAACGACATCTCCTCTGTCTAGTAATACCAACGTGTGAAAATCACCTGCTTTAGCTGCTACCGCTTTTCTACCATACATCCAAGAACCAAAAGCCGCAGCTCCAGCAACTGCGTATGGTGTAAGATAAAATTTTGTTGCACTAGCAGGATTTTGCAAGTACATTCCATCTCCTATTTGTCCTTCGTTTGCTCGTCCAAATCCATATACAACTCCAGCAGTTGTTACAGCAACAGTGTGGTATAATCCAGCTGAAACTTGCGTAAATTGTGGATTTCCTGGTACAGGTACATATAATGGTGTATAAGAGTAAAAGTAACTGCTATTTCCTAGATTTCCGATCCTGGCACCTTCACCAGGGTTACAAACACATGAGGTCTGTGTACATGTTATTACAGTAGCTCCTGATTGACACTGAAGAATGTAATTAAACGGTGGTGCAGCTCCAGAATATCTTGAAGCACCCCATCCAAGTGTATAGATGTAACCTGACGAGTCAATGAGTGCTGTATGATGAAAGTTTGTGGAAACTGCACTAAACTTCATACCAGTTTGTGTTAATAGCGTTGGTTCAATTAGCGTTGCGTATCCTGCCACCGTTGGATCTCGACCAAGAGTGCCATAAGTATTTGTTCCCCAACTGTATACATCTCCACTAGCAGAGAGTGCAAGCGTATTATCGCATCCTGTAACAATCTGTGTGATGTAATTACCATTCAATAGAGGGTACTGCGTCTTGGTTGGCGTTGTTAGCAATGTATTAAATTGTTCACGATCTCCTACTTGATAAGCAGAGTTGTCACCAATTGTGTACACATATCCGCGTATCGTAGTATTACACGTGACTCCAGTGTATCCCAAGTTGCAGTAACATGAATTGTACGCAACACATGTTCCTTTTCCAGAGCAAACAGAAGCTGTTACATTTGATAGTATACCAAAGCACTGCGTGATTTGACATTTTGTGCCAAGATAACCAGAGTTGCACGTGCATGTATCATTAGCAGAGCAGACACCTTTCCCTGAGCAAACAATTGTTTCACTTGCGAGTATTCCATAACAAAACGTTCCGTTCAAAAGTAACACTGTACTAGCACTTCCAAAACTCATTGACACAATGTTGCTACCAGCAGGGAGAATTATATTCATGAGAACTGGCGAGATACGATTCGTATTTGTTCCTTCACCTAGTTGAGCCCAGATGTTATATCCCCAAACATAGATAGCACCTGTTGATGTTACAGCGTAAACACTTCCAAGCATGCTAGCGTACACCTTCGTTACGAACGTTCCATTAGGTAAAGCAACATCACGAGGGTATGAGAATGATACTGTGTCTCCACTGCCTAGTTGACCAACATCGTTTTTTCCCCATGCAAAGACTTTGCCATCTGATGATACACAAAATGATGAATAAGCTGCAGCTGCAATGCTCACTATCAGCTTTTTGTAAATACCATAATGTACATTAATAGGGTGACTCACGACGCTAGGTATAGGAGCTACTGTACCAATTTGCCTACAATAGTTAGACTATAAAATTATCAACTTACAAGTCGTTATTGTTTCCCCATGCCCACAACAACCCTTTACTCGTTTGTGCAAGACAGTGGTAATACCCACAAGCAATGTCGATCACTTTGTGGTAGTTAATCACACCTGCAACTGGGACCAAAGAACCCGTAACTTGATTATAATAATAGTAATCACCATAGGCAAGTTGCTATCGTGTTAGAATAGTTAAACAGTAAACTTACTCCGTAAAGAGCACTTCCCCACGTTTTAACCGTTCCATTACTAGTTAAAAACGCTGCAAACGTGAGGCCATTGCATACTTTTTTGAACGTCGTGGATGGAAGAGAAGTTGTCTTTAGTGAGGTAACAAGGTAATTACCCCAATCATTATTCGCTACGGCTCCAGTGTTCATGCCAAACATATTGATCAAGGTTCTATTTGCAGATAGAAAATGAAAAGAATATGCACTACCAAAAATATGGGTGATTGCAGTACCGCTTTGGTATGGGTATGGTCTTGGAAAATATTCAAATGAAAGACCTGGCGCTAGTTGCTGTGTACCGTAGATTGGGAAAAAATATAAATTTGCTCCCCACAAGTAGTATGATCCATCAGTAGCTAATGCGCTATTTGCACTATCCATAGATGCCACTTGGTTGACCAACTTGTCTGTAAGATGACCATACACTTTCACTGGGTTGACACCATTAAACAATGTTTGACCACCAAGTTGATAGTACATGTTATTTCCAAAAGCGTACACAGAACCAGCGATAAAAGCTTCACAGTCGGGACCAGCGTAACCAATCTCACATACACAAGTATTTAACGAAACACAGGTACCCTTTCCTGAGCAAGCTGAACCACTTGATGCCACTACACCATTACAAACGAATGTAGAGCAGTCGTAGCCACTGTAACCTGCGTCACAACTACACACATCTGCAGCGACACATGAACCATGCATACTACAGCTAAGAGGTTCAGTAGATAATAAACCAAAACATGAAAGCGAATTGTTGTAGATGACTAGAGTTGTGAAACCAGATGCGCTAATTGCTAATGCTGGTGTTTTCAGCTTATTGGAATAACGTGAATTGAGCACAGTGGGCGCATTGCCATCTGGATAGTTTCTCCATGCATTACCAAACTGGCCGTATCCTTGAAAACCGTATCCAACAAGATAGCCATCGTTTGTAATGTGGAAACTAGCGCTGTAGTGACCATAACCAGGATAGGCTGGTCCATCCCACATGTATGATACATTACTTGATACTTTGGTAGGTACAAGAACTGGATGACCTGGAACACCCACCTTTAAAGGTTAAAAACAAGTTTTTAAAATTCTTACCGCCCAATGTGAGTTGTAACCAACTCCATACAAATCTCCAGTAGAATCTAGAAAATGCGAAACAAGAGTACCAGCTGCAACACGCACTATTCTCTTTCCAGCGAATCCAGGTATAATAAATGGTGGCGACATAACAGTTTGTGGACACGTTCCAAATTGGTAATAGTAACAATCACCAACACCATATGGAACACCATCTGCAGCCAACATAACTGTATGTCTTTGACCTCCAGCGATGTGAACAACTCTCTTTTTATAGATCAAACCAGTGAGATAAATTTGGAATGGAAGTAGTCTGTCTGTAGTTAACCCATCTCCTACTTGCTTGAAATCATTATTACCCCATATAAATGCTGTAGCATTACTTGTAATTGCCATAGCGTGTGATGTTCCACAAGCAATTTGAGCTACAGTTATATTCAAGAGATCACCACCAACTTGAATCGGTGTGTAGGTACTCGTTGTTCCTCCAGTTCCAAGTTGTCCATAACTGAAAAAATTAATAAAAAATAAATCATACCCGTTGTAACCCCATGCGTAAAGTTTTCCAGTGCTATCTACTGCCATAGCAAATTTTAACCCAGCACATACATCAATAATCTTTTTCCCTAAAACAGGACCTGTTACTAGCGTTTTTGCTAGCCTCATCGTTGCTGTACCATCACCTAAAAGTCCATAGGTATTGAGTCCTACACCGTATAATACACCAGCTGTAGTCAATACGAGAGATGCATCTCCTTCTTGTGATATAGATGACCATGTGACATTAACACCACTAAAAGCCATAGCTTGTGTCATATACCATGTGTATGTGTTATACACACCAGATAACCCATCTGCTGCTTGTCCAGTATCAGCTCCTCCAGCACTGTACAAAGTTCCAATAATTTGGTTGCCACACGTTGTACCAGTATAACCACTATAGCAGATACAAGCATCTACATCTCCACACATACCGTGACCACTGCATACACTAGGATGTGAAGAGTTCAAACCATAACATATTGGTAATCCACAATCAACATCAGCGTAACCAGTTCTACAAACACAGGTATCTAGTGCTATACAATTTCCGTGTCCTGTACAAGTGTTGACGTCTTCGGCAAAAATACCAAAACATGAATTACCACTTATACTGTACACACCATGGCTACTGTACGACACTGCTGCAAACGTACTTGTTGCGTATGGTCCAAATATTTGTGTCGGTACTTTTAGCGTGGACTGCAGTGTAGCGTTAAAGGGTGAAATCATCACTTTGTTTAGTGTGTTGTCACCCCATACAAAGTTTGTATACCCACCTAGTGCTGTAGTATCATTGACTTGGATCATTACAGTACTTGTTGTGAAACTAGCAACTACTTTTGTTACTTGTCCTGGAGTACTTATCGGAGTAACAATTTGTCTGTGTGCGGCTACTCCATTTCCTATTTCATATCTAGATTGTTAGTAGATGCAAAAAGACTTACTGATCTCCTTTACCCCAACTGTACAGCGTGCCACTTTCAGAAACAGCATACGTTGTCGAAGGACCTGCTGCTATGTCAATAATTGTTTTTCCAAAGATAACATTTGATACTATTCGAGGTGTACTTCTTGCTACGCTAGTGGTTGATCCGTCACCATAGATTTGGTAATATTCAGAACGTCCCCATGTTAGAACTGATCCATCGTTTGCTAACACTACGCTAAAGTAGGTGCCTGCTGCTATTTTAACTACATAGCGAGTGTAGAAAGGTACAGCTGATAATCTTGTTGGACCAAGACGCCCTGTACCTCCTGCTTGATAATATGTGTTACCACCCCACTATTTTGTTAGTTTATGTAAGTGGAATTACTGTAAAGACGGAACCATCACGTGTCAGCGCGAGAGAATGGCATCTTCCTGCTGCGACAGAAACAAACTGTCCCATATTGGCTGTTGATATTATAACAGGAGTAAAACTTGTTGCAGTGGTGGTATTTATGCCTAGCCAACCTGTATCAGCTCCCTCTGCAGTTTGTGAACCCCAAGCGTACAAAGTACCGTTAATATCTGCTGCTAAAGAGTGCGTTCTTCCAGCAGCAATACTCACAAACAATTTTCCAATTGTTGCTCCGAGTGGAGATGTAGGATTTAGTACGAACGTGCCTGCTCCACCAGCGCCGTTTCCATTTTGTCCATATCTACATGTTAAAATATTTTCAATTACAACTTACGTGTTATCTCCCCAACTAAAGATTTGTCCTTTTGTACTCAATACTAACGTATGAGTAGCACCTGCAGAAACAGCAGAAACTGTTTGGAATAAGAACCAAAGCTGTGACCGCGTCCAAAGAGCTGTTGTTGTTAACAAACCATTTCCTAGTTGACCATATCTAATCATTAGTAAACACTAAACGCTTCTTACGTGTTATCTCCACTTGTAAACGTAAATCCAGATAACTTAGTGTTGCAGAGAGAACCTGAATAACCTGGGAAGCATACGCAGGTATCTACCTTGACGCATTTTCCGTTACTTGAGCAAACACTACTTGAATTTGCACTTGTTCCAAAGCAGGTATAGCTATCACAGTACGTACCAGTATACCCAGCACTGCAAGAGCAGGTATTGTATCCAGTACAATTACCATGACCACTACACACGAATGGATCATCAGGTAATGTCATATTACACGTTATGGTTGCATCGTAAAGCACATGTAGTGTATTGATACCAAACGAAGCATGACGAACAATTCGATTCGGAAACTGTGGATTATAGCGTGTTGCTGATAAAATGTTTGTCGTTGTTCCATCTCCTAGTTGACCATTTTGGTTTCTTCCCCAAACATACAGTATTCCTGTTGTTGTTAACGCTGCTCCACTGTTAGGACCAGCAAACACATTCTTAAAGACTGTTCCAACTGGGAAACCAGTCAATGCAGTACTAGCTTGTGCAGAAGCAGATGATGTACCTGTTCCTGCTTCTCCAAAACTACTTGATGTACTCCACGAGTACAATGCTCCAGTACTATCCAGAGCATAAGTACCAGCACCTCCAACGCATGCAATTCTTACAATTCTCTTGTTTCCTGTTACATTGAACGCAACAGGTGTTGCTGATGAACCAACTCCATTGTAACCTAGTCCCCAACCATATAGTTGTGCATCATCAACTAACGCCACAGAGAACGAATAACCAGCACAAATTTGAGAAACTCTTCTTCGAACTAGTACTGAATCTAACCATACTCGATACGGTGATGTTTTGGCTGCAGTACTTGACCAATCTCCAAGTCGATAGTTTGTCCCTTCACCATATGAAAACACTGTTCCATTGTTTGTTAGTACAAGTGTATGAGTATAACCCATAGCAACTTGAACTAGTGTTTCATTGGGAAGAGTAGAGAACGAAACAGGTGTCAATTGATTAACTGTATTCCCCAAACCTAACTGACCAAATGCATTGTATCCCCAAGTGTAGCAATTCTTGCCAGTATTGTCTAACACGAACTGTGTTCCGTAACTTCCAGTTACAATTGCAGAAATTGTAGTCGAACTCAATGTTCTGATTGGAAAATATTTTGTTACACCTGATCCATCTCCAGGGTATCCAGTGCCCATTCCTACACCATATACTCCAACACCATTGGAATAAAAGAATGCTTCGTTACCTCCTGCGATCATACTATAAAGTTGACCAATTGATCCACTAGAGTATACAGGTGTAACCACGTTTGCATCAGTATTGTAAACCATGTCGTTCACTGGTCCATTGACACTTGAACCAGAAGCATAAATAATTCCAGTCATGTTTGTTGCGCATTGATCACCTTCCCATCCGGTAAAACATACGCAAGTGTCCACTGTGAGACAATTGCCATGTCCATTACATACGAGTGGACTTTGGAATGGTATGCCGTAACATAGTGGTAACCCACAATCTGTTCCAGTGTAACCAGTGTTACATACACATGTATCGTTCGATGCGCATGTACCATGTCCTGTACATACACTTGGATCATCGGCAAACACTCCATAACAAGTTACGCCATTTATAGCAAATAACGCGAAAGAGTCTCCAACGCTTATTGTCGAATACGTCGTTGATGGGTAGGGTAACGGCAAAAGTGTTGGTAGAAAATTATTTGTACTCGTTGTTCCTATTCCAAACTAGATTGTTAAACATTTGTAAATTTTCTTACTTGTCCATTTGTATTTCCTCCCAATGCGTAACATGTTTTGTTATTTGTTAGAACAAATGCTGCTTGTGAAAAAGTTCCTCCGTATAACTTTCTTCCTAAGGCGTTACCTGTCGGTATAGCGACAGGTGTACCTGGTAATCCTAGTTTTGCAGCAGTTGGTGTGTAACCTAATTGTCCATTGACTCCTTTTCCGAAACCATATGTGAGTCCATCGGACATGATCACGTATGAGGTTTGTGCCGTAGCTGTAATATCGACTCCAAAGATACTACCGGCAATGTTATTTGTGTGTATAAGTTGAGGAGTTGTGACTTGATGCGCCAAAATGATATCATCTTCACCTGTCTACAATGTTACTCGTGATGTTAAAATATTACTTGTCCATCTGTATTGTATCCCCAACACCAGACTCCTCCATCTGAAGTTAGCGCGATTGTGTGATTTATTCCTGTATTTACACCGATAACCACTCTACTGTCGCCACTCGCATCTACTCCCATAATCGCTTTGGGAGCGTATTTAATATTGTTTCCTCCATCTCCAACCTAGATTATTAGTAGTATTCCGGTAACATACTTGATTTAGGTCACTGGTTCCCCATGCCCACAGACTATATGTTGTTGATATGGCAACTGAATGTACGTATCCACAGGCTAAAGTTCGAAATTTTCTGCTTGTTAAAGAACCACCTGCCGAAGTTTGTGTGATCTTAACTGGTGTGTAAGGATAATAAACTGTTGATTGTGGTGTTCCTATTAGACCTGCCCAACCTTGCGCAGCTCCAGAAATATAGTTTACGCCCCACTAAAAATGTAAGTTGAAATATGGAAATATGGAACGTACTGTGTGAATTATTCCAGTAGAATCAATAGCCATAGAGTGATAGTAACACGCTGCAGCTGTATTAAACGTTTTTCCTGCCAAAGTTCCTGTCGCGATACTGATGGGTGTTGGATATGCAGCAGAATTTACTCCACCAGTGCCCAACTGACCATATTGGTTCGAGCCAAATCCCATCAACGCACCACTGTTCGTAATAACGAGTGAGAATAAATTTCCAGAAACGATTTGGTTAATAAGCGAGTATGAAAACCATCCGTTGGCGCGAAAAAGTGTAGTTTTTTGTACGAGAGTAGCTTCAGTTGTTTGACCAACACTACCTGCTCCAGCAGCAAACATTAATCCAAAAGTTTTTGTTGAACAAAACTGTCCGCTCCAGCCTGGATAACAATAACAAAAATCATCTAGAATGCAAACTCCATTGCTCGAACACACTCCAGCAACAGTTGAATCGATAGAGTCACATGTTATCGCGTACACGTCTGTGTGACAAGTTAAAAATTACAAACGAGACAAACCAAAAATGCAAAGAGCAATGACAAGTAATGCTAGAGCATACCTGCTCCTCATTCTTAGATGTCTCTATGATACTATTAGAAATCTGTTAACAACGAGAATGGCACAAGATAACTTGCGATCAAAAGAGTTTATTTAGTTAGATAACCGCCAAGTCAACCTTTATGCCAAAGCCCTACAAAGAGGTACGACATCTAAATGAGACATGCAGATAAACATGCATTTGTTTGCGAATGGTGTTTGTGCATAAACCATGCTCAACTAGCAGTGCCAATACACGCTAAGAACTAGTTTCACAGCTGCGGTCAAAGATATTACTTGCTTTGGTAAAACGAGCACACGCAAAAGTTACTCCGTGGCGGCGTTATCCACACAAAACTGCATCGCTACCAAGTAGATACTTGTACAAAGTTTCCTTTGATCTCTTTTATCAATTCTCTTGTTTCCAGGTCATAAATCATGAGATTGTTATGATCTTCATCACTATTGAAACTATCCTTTACGACTAGTATCTGCGAACCAACAATACCAAAAGGATTGTAAATGCGAATGCAACCACCAAAATCAATTGGATACTCTTTTGGCTCTTCGTTCTGTTTCCAAAGACGCACAATCCAATTATAATCTAATTCAATTGTGATAATACGATCGCCTAATATTCTTGTGTATTCGATCAATCTCTCCCGTTCTTCTTTAGCGTATGTAATTGTATCGAAAACGAAAGAATCATGCTCTCTAGAAATTATCATTTTTGTGCCAAACCAGTTCCAAGCACTAGTAACGTTCTCTAATTTGGTATCGATTCTTCGAATAACATCAAGTGTCACGATATTCAATACGACTAGAAGGCCATTGTCATGGGCAACTGTTAACGCGCGATCTCGAGCGCAAACATGGTCAATATTGTGCTCTAGGTCTTTTGTTGACATTTTTTCTGTAAATGTATTCCACACTTCCAATATACTTGCATCGTGTAAAACTAAATAGTTGTTATATACAAGTGCAGGATCAAATAAAGACTCTACTGTGCGAGTGTATTTTGCGTGTGGGATACTCCAAACTTTTAACGCTTTTTCGCATTTAGTAATTAATTCGTTCTTGTTCAAGAAGAAGCATATATGGTTGTCCGAGAGTGTTATATTTGCGACTGTTTGTATATGCTCCCATGTAACACCGTCGAATATCTGTATAGAATTGCTTGTTGTACACGCAACGTAGGATTTGGGTTCCCAAACATTCGTTAGTTTGTGCGATAGCAGGTTTTGCAATGCTGGCACTGTAACTGATGCAAGTGCAGAACCTTCGAAATAAACGTCCACATCACACGCAAAACCACTGTTTGGTTCTGTTTTGCTGCGTTTGTTTTGTCTCATGTTTCTTGTAAGGAGTAACAAAACTCAAAAGACTAAAGATGTTTTCTTTTTGAAAAAAATCTCCATTTAATAGGAAGTTTCTGTGCGAATTCCTTCCTCACCAGAGTAAAACTCTGTAAATTTGCCAAATCTCTCATCCCAAGCGCAAAAAAATTGGTCTATTGCACTCAATTGTGGTGGACCGTCGAGTAAGCTCCAACATGCTTGCTTCGAAATATTTGTGTAGCCATTGTCGTTGTTTGATATCATCTCTTCACTTTTCGCACAAACAAATACGCTCTGCGAATTTTATTGTTGGTCTTTGTTTGATTTCGTATCTAGTGCATAATCCTTGACTGTCGAAGTTCACCAAATAGTGATCAGAAATGAGTTAACGTTTTGCCATCATTTGAGTTGCGATAGATTTTTTCAACGTGATTGAGTTCAAATCCCATGTCTCTACGTTTTTGAACTTGAGTCGGAAGCGAGAAAGAGGGTATAGTGTCGACTACTAAAAAGATAGCACATGAAAAGGAGAGAGCGACGTGAGTATGGATCAAACAGCACGCGATGAACATCTTCGTGCACAATGACATTGTTTTTGCAGTAGAAAATGGAAGAACTCTGTCTGTCGTGTTGTGTTACGCAGTATAGTTCTATCAGTTCGAATGGCGAGTCAAATCGTTGTGTTGTGGCGTTGCACGGTTGAGTTGTTGACATGGATAGAAAAAAAGGCAAAAGTGCAAAGAAGATGTGCTACCCATTTGTTTAATTTGAAACAAAATGTTTTCTTTATAAACTTCTACTGGCCAGATCTAACTACGCTAGCACTTCTAGCACTTTGTTCAAGTTATTGTATGGCTAGAACTACAGCTCAGCAACAATCTGTAGCAATATTCAAGTTGCTTACAAGTAGTCGTTGTATCTTCCTGTTAACGTCACTCAAAAATTAAACCCCATTAGACAATTTAGCAAGAGCCATCAGACCGTTGTGAAAACATCAGCTCCGCATGAGGTGTTGTCGTTCCATTAGGGAAGAGTTCGTTGTAAATCTTACTTCTAATTACCACTATTTTCATACTTGTATCTACAAAAATATAACTCTCAAGACCCATATAATCCCATGCGGCCTGAAGCTTTCGTACCGTCCACAACAAAAAACAATGACACACAGTCTCTATCCATCGTCTATGCTTAGCTCACAGGAGCACTATTATTACGGGTACAACTATAATCGTCCCGTACAAAACCAAGCTCAAATTCTACCATCCCTAGCTTCAGTTCTTCAAGCCGTAGGATTGTCACCTTCATCGCCATCACCATCTCCTCCACTAGTACAGCCATTCTACCATACTCCACAACAATACATGTTTCCACCACCAATCTATAGTTCACACCAAGTTTCCATTTCTCATAGTCCACCACACATAATACTAGATCGTTCACCAGTTTCACCGCAAGAAACATCCATAACAGCGCCAGCTAAGTTGAAACCAATGAAACCTAGGAAAAGTAATAAGAAGGCTAGAATTCTCCCAACGGAAGCGTCGGCTATTTTAAACGAATGGTTCGAAAAGAACAAACATAATCCATACCCAACAAACGAAGAGAAGGAATACTTCTTGAGAGTAACAGGTTTAACTAGAAAACAAGTCAAAGACTGGTTTGTCAACCATAGATCACGACTACCGTCCAATTTAAAGAACAAAGCTGCGGCAAAGAGTGTAGAAAAAGTACCAACTATTACTAGCGATAAGAACATGATCAAAAAGTCACAAAAGACAAGAGCATTCCTATATTCGCTAACATAAATTTTTTTTAAACAATGTTCAATGTGCTCTAATGCTTTCAAATCTCGTCATGCATAGGCCACTTACTTGGCGGCCTGATGTTTGGCATCAGGAACGAAGAGTTCTGCCAGAATGCGTTTGGACATGCATAAATCGGACCAAAAGGGGAGATGCCATTTCCGACTCACAAACAGGAAAGCGTATCAACACCAAGAGTTGTACCGACAGCAGGTCTTTTCTTGAATAAAAGATCGAGCAGTTTTTTCCAGCAGGCAACGAGCAATAATTTAGGTAACTATTTACTTTTCATCCATCATAGAGTCTTCGTCGATGATGCCAGTTCCGTATTGTGCTTGTCTTTGTTCGTAAGATTGTACTTCTGCTTGGTACTGTACAAGTTTTTCATTTCTTCTTTCTTTTAATTTACGTGATGAAGATGGTGTAACAGGCAGTGGTGCTAAACTGAACGAGTGTTTGGGTCTACTGTGTCGTTTCTTTTCCTTTCCTACAATGGCAGGTTCCAAACAATACAATAGAAAATCGCGTTGCTTCTCTGCATATATTTTAAATTCTTCAATTTTTGCAATGTACGGTTTCTCTTTTTCGATATGTGATTCTAGTTTTTCGAAAGTTTCTTCGGTTTTCGATAATTGTGAATCTAGCCATTGCAACTGCGCCAAAAAATCATTACTCGTTTGTGAATTTAGTGTTGATGCTAATAACTGAAGATCTTCGACTTGTTGCAGCAACGATGTTTCGAATGCTTCAAACGACATGTTGTGGCGGTAAAATCGTTTTTGCTCAACCCTGAAAAAATGCAAACAACAGTTCTGTTGGTACTTGCAGTAACATGTTATGTTCACGCAAGTGTCACTATTGCAACAGCGTACGTATCTGGACAAGGTGCGTGGTCAGTTCAAGTCGGTAAAGAAGACCTACAAAATGGTGTTGCAGTTGCGAGTAAGCGTTCTTACACTCGCATCTAACATTAGGATTTTACGACCAAACATTCGAAACTGGATGGGCACAGTTAAATATTACTACGACAAAAAACACAGCATACGATGATGCTCACCAAACCTACGCAACAGGATACTTGGAAGGTTATTTGACGCAAAAAAATATTTTTGATTTTTATCCTAACCAATATCAAGTAAGAGCACCTACATGCAACTCACACAAAGTAGGTTTGGGGATTCCCAAAAACCGGAATTCCAGACAAAATGGCAAACTTTATGTCATCCAATTTGGCGTGGACACGAGAACAAACCATTGCCAATCCAACAAGTCCATATTGGCAAACTGTGAAACTCGTACTCACTCGATTTGACGGACTTGTAGCAGGATACGCAGCAAAAGCACCATCTGAACAAAAACTTTCAGAGTTAGAGTTATTCTGTATGGAATTATGTTCACCAACTAACATTTAGTTTTAAACAGTGCTGGTGATTTGGAAGATTTGATACCTGCGCTTATGGACCAAATACCATCCGATAACAACGGTATCGCTTCGTATCGTATCAACTCGAAACTTTCACGCGGAGTTCCACGCAACGATGCAGATGGCGATGATCTCAGTGACTGCAGTGCACTTATCAAAATCAAAGCAGATGGCTCCGACATGTACGCAGGACACACCACTTGGCGTTCGTTTGGAATTATTAACAAAATGTACAAATACGTAACCATGCCAAATCTCAAGAATCCCATCGCAGTGTCGTATGCTTCATCTCCAGGATTTTTATCTTCAAAAGATGATTACTATGTCACGTCGAATGGACTTGTCGTCATGGAAACAACAAACAGTTTATTCAATAAGGAACTATACAAGTTTATCACACCAAAAAGCGTACTTTGTTGGGTACGTTCCATTGTTGCGAATCATTTAGCGACAAATGGTTCCTCGTGGACACACTACTTTGCCATGTACAATAGTGGTTCCTACAATAACCAATTTATGGTTTTGGATTATAAGAAATTCACACCTGGACAACCCATCAAGAATGATACATTATGGATTTTGGAACAACTACCAGGAGCTGTTGCAATGGCTGATGTTTCTTCTGTTTTAAGAAAACAAGGATTTTGGAAATCGTACAATATTCCATATTTTGTTGATAGTATGTTTTTTTAACAAATACTAACAGAATAGTTTATAACGCTGCTGGATATCCTGCAAGAAAAGCGCAATTTGGTGATGATTACGATTATGACAAATGTCCACGTTCTCAAATCTTTATTAGAGAACAAGCAAAAATTGATTCGTTAATGGCATTTGGAAAAGTGTTACAATTTAACGAATGGGAAACAGATCCTCTCTCGAAAGGAGATCCAGGAAAATCGGTCAGTTCAAGATACGATTTACGTAAAGAAAACGCACATGCATTTGGTGGTATCGATAGTAAAATTACAAATGCTGTACGTGTGCCAAAACTTGGTGGCTACGGTATTTGTGGACCAACACATCAAGGTCAACCAGTATTTAATTGGAATGATCCACGATGGAAAGATTATAGCCATAATGGCCAACCAAATGAGTTTAACTTTACATGGATTGAGTTTGGTGGATATTAATCCACTTCATTCTCCTCAACTTCTTCAATTTTGATTTGATGTACTGATAAATTATCTTCTTCGTTTGTTGGTGCTGGTTCTTCTGTCTCTTCGGTTTTTTTGACTTCTACAGGACCTGCCTCTTGTTCAGCTTCTTCATCGCTACCTTCGCTTTCTGTATCGGAATCAATTCCATATGATTGGTACAATGATGGATCGTCTGAGGAGATTCCTTGCTCTTCCATGATTCTTTGTCTAGAACGTTGTTGCATAGCCTCAAAATCGGCCAAGTTTTTCTTTCTAGCTGCTTCTTTTTCTTCTATAATTTTGTGTCGTTCGTCTTGTTCAGCTTCTAGACCTCCTTCTACCCATGCCATAACGCATCGCCTTTCTTCTGGGAAGATTGGTCTATCATCAAGATACTTGAGCAACGGCAAGCCTGATATCAATCGCTTTCTGTAATTTTTGGTCTTATTTACAATTGGATTAAGCTGGAGGTAAATCACGCCAAGCTCAGGCATCTGATTGAACACTTCTTCTATCACTCGTTCATCATTGATGTAATTGTTTTGAATGTCGAGCACTGTCAACTTTTTGAGCTGCGATAGTGCCTGCACATCTTCTAGTGATATGAGTCTGTTATTGCTAATGTCCAATGTGTCCAAATCAGGACACCCTTCTAATCCCTCTATTTTGCGTATTCTATTGTTTGACAAATTCAAAGAATGGAGGTGGTGAAGGTTTTGCAACCCTTCTATCTTTTCAATTGCGTTCTGTTGAAGGTATAAACACACAAGCCCATGCATGTGTCCCAAGTTTTCAATCTTTGTGATAGCGTTAGATTCTAACCACAATGCCTTCACTTCGGAATATT
>JAESGV010000171.1_pt1 | contig 48685 bp, 48 predicted proteins | sample 9269781 | NCBI WGS metagenome assembly JAESGV01 (sample SAMN15741586, study PRJNA653496) | algae metagenome | isolation source: Tildeniella torsiva UHER 1998/13D and co-occurring heterotrophs from... | place: Slovakia: Slovak Paradise National Park, Hrabusice, Kosice Region | collected 2000-01-01
GTGTCTTTCAACAACACCTTGAGGCTATCGGTTAACGCTAGAGGGGCAACATCCATCATCGAAGCTCGACAACAACACAGCTCTCTCCTAATCTAATGGATAGTTATTTGCTTGGGATACTCTAAGCTGCGATCGGTTTTTTGTAATCGTCACTAATTAAATTGATTGGCCTGAGGCATCGAATCCTGGCTTTGGCTGACTTCCTGAAGGGCTGACCCAGGGTTAAACGCAGAGCATTCATATTGATAATCTATTGGCAGGCATAACATTGGGCCAGGGCCAGATTCGGGGTAAGATCTCCACGACGTTAACTACTGTAAAGTCATGGCAGACACTCCGGACGCTTCCCCTGAGAAGCCCAAGAAAAAAATTATTACCGTTGGAGTCACAGAAGACAGCGGTGGCGGCGGTGAGGATCGCCCTAGGGGTAAGGGCAAGCGCGCGGGTGGCGGCGGTGGTCGGGGCCGCGATCGCGACGATCGCGATCGCAAGCCCTCGGTGCCCCCTGCGCTGATGCGCGGCCCCAAACCCAAGCCTAAGGTCGAGGCCGTCGAGGAAGTTGCTGAGGAAGCCCCTGTCGAAGCAGTAGCCGACGAAGTTGCAGAAGAAACCGCTGCTGAAGGCGAAACTGCTGAAGCTACCCTGGCTGAGGCTGAGCCCGAGTCTGAAGCCTCGCCCGCCTAGCGACCGGCAAGGGATGACTTAGAAACCCCGGTAGATTAGTCTGCCGGGGTTTCTGCTAACTCTAAAAACTGACTATCGACTAAAAAAGACCCTTTGTCGAATTTGATGCCCCAATAGCCGCCGGGGCGACGGCTGAGAATGACCCCTTCGGCCCCCACCGGGAGCGTATCGGCGGGACGCAGCATGGGCATGGGGTCTGCGGTTTTGAAATAGGGGGGCGGCAAGGCAAGGCGGACGCGATCGCCAACGGCAAATTCACTAGTCATGGCAACCTCTGAAACAAAATTAGGGTTGACGGCCTAACGCTAGATCGTGGTTGGGTTAGGGGCCGTCGCTATTCCTGGAGTGTAGTCTAATGCGCGATCGCCCCGTTAGAGCAACGTCCTAGGGCAAAGTATCGCTGCGTTCTAGGTGCAATTTAATTAGATGCTTGCCGGTGCTGGGGATGGGGCTTTGAGGGCAATTCTCTAGGGGCAATAGAGCGGCGAAATAGATGGCTGCTCAGTTTCGCTGAGGAGAGGAGTTTCGCTGGCCCCCAGAGTAATTAGGGCGGCCTTTTGAGCCTCCGTGAGGCCGGTTACCCCGGCGATCGCCATGCCTTCGTAGGGGCGGGGCACCCGCAGGGTGTGCTCGTGGCAGTAGATAAAGCCATCGGGGGTGAGCAGTTTGCTCCAAACCTGAATGGTTTCGTCTTGGCTACAGCTGATCAGGCGATCGCCGTCGGGGCTAAAGGTGACGTAACGCACCCACTTGTCGTGGCCACAGAGGGTTTGGTGGCACTGGGGCTGTTGGGGGCGGCTGTGCAGGTTCCACAGCTTAATGGTGGTGTCGCCCCCGCAGCTGGCCAGCCACTGGCCATCGGGGCTAAAGGCGACGGCTAGTACCAGGCTGGGGTGGGTGCCAATGACCGTGCGATGGCCCAGCTTCAGATCCCACAGCATGACGTAGCCGTTAGAGCCGCCGCTGGAGAGAAACCGACCGTCAGGACTGAAGGCCAGCCCCCGCACCCAGCTGCCCTCGCAGGGCAGAATTTGCAGACAGGTCTGAGTTTCGATATCCCACAGGCGCACGGTTTGGTCTTGGCTACCGCTGGCCAGGCGGCGGCCGTCGGGGCTGATGGCCAGGGTCCAAACGCCGCTGGTGTGGCCGGTGAAAATGCCCTGGCAGGTAGAGCTGGCCAGATCCCACAAGCGCAGGGTGCCATCTAGGCTGCCGCTGACCAGGCGACGACTGTCAGAACTAAAGGCTAGGGCCCAGACCTCGTGGCTGTGGTCGGCCCAGGTGGTGCGGCAGTGCCCAGTTTCACTGTCCCACAGGCGAACGGTGCGATCGTCGCCGCCGCTGGCAATCCAGCGACCGTCGGGGCTGACGGCCACAGCAAACACCCAGCCCTCGTGCCCGCCCACGGTTCGCGGTGCCAAGCGGGAAGACCCTGGGGATGGCAGGGGCCAGAGGCGCACCTGGCGATCTTGGCCGCCACTGACCAGGTAGTGGCCCTGGGGATGCAGGGCCACTGACCAAACGCCGCTGTTGTGGCCGCTCAGCATCCGCAGGGCCTGGTGGGTCTGGCTATCCCAGAGGCGCACTGACTGATCTTCGCTGGCGCTGGCCAACATGTAGCCGCCCTCTTCAGCCGTCGCACCGCCGACAGGACTAAAGGCCACGTTTGAAATCCAGCTGTTGTGGGCCTTGATGGCCCAGTCTACCTGCCCCGCCTGCCAGTTCCACAGGCGCAGGATCTGGTCATCGCCGCCGCTGGCCAGGGTGCGCCCGTCGGGGCTAAAGGCGACGGAGCGCACCGCTCGGTGCCCTTGAACCGCAAGATCCTTTGGCCGTGGCGATTGCACCCGCGCCTGGGTGACAACATCCCAAATGCCGATGCTGCCGTCGTGGTGACCGCTGGCCAGGGTTTGGCCGTCGGGGCTAAAGGCAATTGACCACACGGGCGACCCGGCTGCCATGGCGGTGCTATCGCCGCTGGCCAGATCCCACAGGCGCAGGGTGCCGTCGTAGCTGCCGCTGGCCAGGGGGGCCGGGCGATTCTGGAGGGGATAGTCGTTCTGGATTGATTTCTGTTTCTGGGATGCCGCAGGCTTTACGCGGCGCGCCTCGCCCAGGCTCAGACCGCCGCCCAGGTAGCCCTGGGGCGAAAATGCCACCGATCGCACCTCGTCGGTATGGCCCACCAGACTGTGGACTAAGGTTTGAGTCCGTACATCCCACACGCGAATCTGGTGATCTTCGCAGCCGCTGGCCAAAAAGCGCCCATCGGGGCTAAAGGCCAGGGAAAAGACTCGGCTGGAGGAGGCTTTGAGCTGGCCGTAGCGATCGCCGGTTTTAAGATCCCACAGGTCGATGGTGCCGTTGGCGCTGCTGGCCAGGGTCTGGTTGTTGGGGCTAAAGGCCACCGCCCAGCACCAGCCGTCCTGGGCCTGGAGGGTGAGCACGGGCTGGGCATCGCTGACCCGCCACAGGTGAATTTCGTAGCTGACATCGCTGGCGGCGAGCAGCTGGCCATCGGGGCTAAAGGCGATCGCCAGCACCTGGCTAAAGGTGTCTTTGAACACCGATCGCGCCAGATCGGCCTGGGCAAAATTGGCGTGGTGTAGAGTGCTGTCTTGCAGATAGGCCTGCCAGATCGTCTGCTCAGAAAAATCCCAGCCCGCCAGGGAAATATCGGCCTGCTGGATCAGATTGAGCACGGTGCCGCAGGCATAGCTTTGCAGGTTCTGCCCACGCCAGATGTCGAGGTGGTGGCGCAGTCGCTGGGCTAAACTGTCGGGTCGCAACCGCAGCCGCTGCAACACCGGTTGCAGAATCAGCCGGGTTTGGCTGTCGCGAATGTAGTCTTTGGCCTGGGCCAACACAAGGGCGTGAGTGTGCAGCACGCTGGAGTCAGTGGTGGGCGGTGCCAGAATAGCCTGGCTGATCTGCTCCACCAGCCAGTCGGTGATGTATTCCATCACCACGGGCTGGTGGGTGAAGCGGGTGGGGCTGGCCCTGGGAGTGTCGCGCTCGATCAGCGATCGCCGCTCTAAGCTGGTGAGGGCTTCAATCAACTCTCCCAGGGCCAGCGGCTCCACCAGATAGGCGCGAATCTGGATGAGGGTGACCGGTTCGCGGTGAATGGCCAGCCAGGCCATCACCTGCTGTTCGACGGTTGTGAGGCGATCGAGCTGGTGGGCCAGCAGATCGCGAATGTCGCCAAACACTGAATCGCCCTGGGCCAAAATCTGCACAAACGGCCCCAGCTGCCCGTCAAAAAAGTCTTGCACCACGGCGGCCACCATTTTGAGGGCCAGGGGGTTGCCAGCGTAGTGGCTGACCAGCTGCTGCCAGTGGTTGGTGGTGCCGGTAAACTGCCCCTTGGCCTGGAAGATCGACTGGCCGACGGTCGGCGGCAGCCCCCCCAGGCGCAGGGAGCGAACGGGGAGGGCGGCCCCCTCCTGCTGGGCAATTTCTTTGATTTTTTCGCGGCTGGTGAGCACGATGGCGCTCTGGTGGTCAACATTGCCCAGGCTGTGGAACAGTGCCCCGTAGTTTTCGTAGCCCAGCTGGTAGGTGCCGGTGCGATCGCGCGGCTGCAAAATGGTCTCGCCGTTGTCGAGCACGATCAGGCTGCGGCGCTGGCGCAGCTGATCGAGCAGCGATCGCAGCAGGCCGTCAAACTCGGCCCCGGTAGGCTCGGGCACGGTTGCCGAAAACACCCCCAGCAGGTCTCTCAGCAGGTCATTGACGGTTGGGGCATGGCGCAGCGATCGCCAGATCACCACCTCAAAACGGTCTTGCACCTGCTGGGCCAGCTTTACCGCCAGGGTGGTTTTGCCCATGCCGCCCATGCCAAAAATGCCCACCAGCCGACAGCCGTCGGCGATCACCCAGTCTTGCAGCTGGGCCAGCTCAGCGGTGCGCCCGTAGAATGCGGTGGCCGTGGCGGCATCGCCCCAGTCGCGGCGACGCCAACCGGGAGCAAGTAGGCGAGCATCTGGGTCAGCGCCTGTGACCGACAGAGCCTTGACCTGGCGGGCCAGCACCTCCCGCAGGTTGCGCTTGGTGACCTTTTCCCCCAGATTTTCGGAGAGGCACTGCCACAGGTCAGACCCCATCTGCTTGATGTAGCCCACCTCATAGCCCAGCGCCAGGGCCGTGTCCTGGTAGGTGCGATCGCCCCAGGCCTGGTGAAATAAGGTCACCTGAATTTGGCTTAGCGACTCCACCCCGCGCTCGGCGAGAACTCGCTCAACCAGTCTTAACCCATCGTCGGCGGTCATAGTGGTGTATCCAATGCTACCCGCATCTCTAAAACTAAAGCGTGACAGGGCATAGCGGCATTGCTTTGGCCTTGATACTAGCCAAGCCCCACCCCCAACTTTGTACCTTAGGCAACATTTCCCTGGGCCACTCGACCTGTGCTCCTTGGAAACGTACCTTTGGCGAACTTTCCTCGAACCTGGTTCCCCAGACTCCGTTGGTAATCTCTCTCTAAGTTCAGCTTCGATCTGACCAGCTTTCAGACTCAGATTTCTAACTTGCCAAAATTCCCAACTTAAAGGAGACCCCATGCGAAACCCTACGTTTCAGGTGACCCGTCGCCAGGCGATCCGGGGATTGCTGGCCACTGGTGCCTTTGGCCTCACGGTAAAACTCAGCGGCTGCAGCACCTCCCCCACGGCGGCAGGGGGCAGCGACACCCTCACGGCGGGGTTTGTCTACGTCGGCCCCAAGGATGACTACGGCTACAACCAGGCCCACGCCGAAGGCCGCGCCAGTTTGGATGCGATCGAGGGCGTCAAAACCTCCGAAGAGGCCAGCGTGCCCGAAACCAACGCGGTGCAAGAAACCATGCGCAGCATGATTGACATCGACGGGGCCACGGCTATTTTCGCCACTTCCTTTGGCTACTTTGACCCCCACGTGCTGGCCCTGGCGAAAGACTTTCCCGAGGTGCAGTTTTTCCACTGCGGCGGTATGTACCAAGAAGGCGTCCACCCCGAGAACGTCGGCAGCTACTTTGGCTACATCGACGAAGCCCAGTACGTCGCCGGGGTGGTCGCCGCCCACGCCTCTAACAGCAAGCGGCTGGGGTTCATTGCCGCCAAGCCCATTCCCCAGGTGCTGCGCAACGTCAACAGCTTTACCCTAGGGGCGCGCAGCATCGACCCCAGCATCACCACCCAGGTGATCTTTACCGGCGACTGGGCCGACCCGGTGCGTGAGGCCGAGGCCGCCAACAGCATGGCTGACCAGGGCATTGACGTGCTCACCTGTCACGTAGACAGCCCTAAGGTTGTGATCGAAACCGCCGAGCGGCGCGGCATTTTTGCCACCGGCTACCACGCCAACCAGGCTGAACTGGCCCCCCAGGGCTATCTCACCGGGGCAGAGTGGGACTGGTCGAACGTGTACAAAAACTACGTCAGCCTCATGCAGGAGGGCAAAACCCTGATGAACGGCGGCATTCCCCACCTGGTGAGGGGCGGCTTTAAGGACGGCTTTTTGAAGCTGTCGCCCTTTGGCCCGGCGGTGAGCGCCTCGGCCCAGCAGGCGGCAGAGGCGGCCCAGGCCCAGCTGGTCTCTGGGGAACTGGTGATTTACAAGGGCGAAATTAAAGACAACAAGGGCAAGACCGTGATCGCTGGCGGCAAAGAGCTGGGGCAGACGGCGGTGGAGCTAGAGCAGATGAACTGGCTGGCGGAAGGGGTGATGGGGAGTGTCGGGTAAGTAAAAGGAAGAGTTTTGAATTCTCAATTTTGAATTTTGAATTCAGTGCAAAGTTCAAAATTCAAAATTTAACCCTCACCTAATCCCTAGCTATTGGGAAAAAAAGGAGCTTAATATGAGCGATCGCTGGCGGAGTCTTCTCGAAAAAATCTGCATTCCCATTGGGGCGCTGGTGGCGGCACTGGTGCTGTTTGGTCTATTTTGCGCCCTGGCGGGGGCCAACCCCTTTGGGGTCTATTACTCGATCTACCGCGCCGCTTTTGGCAGCTGGAGTTCGTTTCAAAACACGCTGATTCAGGCCTCGCCGCTGATGCTGAGCGCCCTTTGTACCGCACTACCTGCGCGGCTGGGGCTGGTAATTATTGGCAACGAAGGGGCGCTGGTGCTGGGTGGGCTGGCGGCGGTGGCCGGGGGCCTCACCCTGGGGGGCTGGGGTTTGCCCACCCCTGGGGTGCAGCTGGGTATGGCCCTGGCGGGCATGCTGGCGGGGGGCATCTGGATTGCCATCGTCGGGGCGCTGCGCCACTACCGAGCGGTGAATGAGACCATTAGCAGCCTGCTGATGAACTACATTGCGATCGCGCTGCTCAACCACATGGTCAACGGCCCTATGAAGGACCCCAGCTCCCTCAACAAGCCCTCCACCTACCCAATTCCCGAAATGCACATGCTGGGGAATCTGCCCGGTAGCCGGGTGCACTATGGCCTGGTGCTGGGCCTGGTGGCCTGCGGTCTGGCCTACTTCTTAATTCAGCGCACCACCTTTGGCTTTGCGGCGCGCACCGCCGGAGGTAACATTCGGGCAGCGCGGGTAGCGGGGCTGCCCGTGGGCAAGCTCACCCTGGCAATCTGCTTTTTGGGCGGGGCCTGCGCCGGTCTGGCGGGGATGGTTGAAGTAGCCGCCGTCCACGGTCGAGCCAATGAATCGCTGAACGCAAACTACGGCTACGGCGGCGTGCTGGTGGCCTTTATTGCCCGCCACAACCCGATCGCGGCCAGTCTAGTGGCCCTGCTGTTGGGGGGCATTCTCGCCAGCGGCGGCATTTTACAGCGCAGCCACGGTCTGCCCGACGCCACGGTGATGGTGTTCCAGGGCCTGGTCTTTCTATCGGTGCTGTACAGCGACTCGCTCTACGGACGACTGCCTATCTTCAAAGCGCGCCCGGCCCGGCCCGCCAGCCCGCCCATGGCTACGGCGACCCCGGTTTAGTGTCTACTGTTTAACCACACCCACGGAGAGTGAGAACCATGGCGACTGAAGCACTGGGATTGTGGGGCGTGCCCCTGGCGATCATTGCTGGCACCCTGCGGGGCAGCGTCCCGTTTCTGTTTGTCAGTTTGGGGGAATGCCTGACCGAAAAAAGCGGCAAGATCAACCTCGGCCTTGAAGGCACCCTGCTGATGGGGGCGATGAGCGCCTACGCCGTGTCGTACCTGACCGGGTCACCCTGGCTGGGGGTAATTACGGCGGGAATAGCGGGCATGTTTTTGGGCCTAATCCACGGCTGGCTGTCGCAGCAGCCTCGGGTTAACGACGTGGCGGTGGGTATTGCCATGATTATCTTTGGCAGCGGGCTGGCCTTCTTTCTGGGCAAGCCGTTTATTCAGCCCTCGGCACCCCAACTGCCGACGCTGTCTTTGGCGGGGTGGACCCAAATTCCTCAGCTGGAGTCGGCCCTGAGCATTAGCCCGCTGTTTATTTTGGGGGTGGCGATCGCCCCTTTAATGCAGTGGTTCTTTCGCTCTAGCCGCTGGGGGCTGCTGGTGCGCGCCGTGGGCGACAGCCCCGACGCTGCCAAGGCGATGGGCATTTCGATCTTTAAGGTGCGCATGGCCAGCATTGTGGCGGGCAGCTTTTTGGCCGGTATCGGCGGTGCATCCCTCTCGCTGTTTTACCCCGGCAGCTGGTCAGAGCGCATCTCCAGCGGTCAGGGTCTAATGGCCGTGGCCCTGGTGATTTTTGCCCGCTGGAACCCGGTGCAGTGCCTCTACGCCTCACTGCTGTTTGGCGGTGCCCAGGCCATTGGCCCAGCCATGCAGTCAGTGGGCATTGACGCCTACTACTACCTATTCAACGCTTCGCCCTACATTCTGACCCTGCTGATTATGGTGATTACCTGCTCGCCCAAGCGCACGCTAACGGGTGCCCCAGGTTCCCTCGGCCAGGCTCAGGAGTAACAGTTTGCCGCTGACTTTTAAAGCATTTTGTAGGGATGTTTCGCACTGTAGTTGAGCAGTAGGTTGGGTGAAACGCAGTGCAACCCAACACAAAGTCCCCCACTGCTGGGTGCCGCTACGCTCTACCCACCCTGTGGCACTGCAACCTCCTTTAGCTATTCACTTGGAGAGAACCCATGGGAATTTTCGTTGAAGCCGAGCCTTACCCGTACCCCTACAACGGGGATTTGCGGCCCGAAAACACGGCGCTGATTGTGATCGACATGCAGACCGATTTTTGCGGCATCGGCGGCTACGTAGACAAGATGGGCTACGACCTGTCGCTCACCCGCGCTCCCATCAAGCCGATTGCCAAGCTGTTGGAGGTGCTGCGCGATCGCCACTTCACCATCATTCACACCCGCGAGGGCCATCGCCCCGATCTGGCCGACCTGCCAGAGAACAAACAGTGGCGATCGCGCCAGATTGGTGCAGGCATTGGCGACCCCGGCCCCTGCGGCCGCATCCTGGTGCGCGGCGAACCCGGCTGGGAACTCATTCCTGAGCTGCAACCCCTGCCCGGTGAAGTGGTGATTGACAAACCCGGCAAAGGCTCCTTCTACGCCACCGACCTGGATTTGATCTTGACCAGCAAAGGCATTCGCAACATTATTCTGGCAGGCATCACCACTGACGTGTGCGTCCACACCACCATGCGCGACGCCAACGATCGCGGCTATGAGTGTCTGCTGCTGTCAGACTGCACGGGTGCCACCGACTACGGCAACCACCTGGCCGCGCTAAAGATGGTCAAAATGCAGGGCGGCGTCTTCGGCGCAGTGGCCCATTCCGAAGCGCTAATCGAGGCGTTGGGCTAGGCAAAATCCAAAATTGCCAATCCAAAATTCGTAGAGGCAGGCCTGTGTGTCTGCCATTACCCCTGGGCAGACACACAGGTCTGCCCCTACCTATCCACCCCCTACCCATTCACCCCCTACCCATCCACCCCTCACCCGCCATGGAAACCACCGCCGTTGCCGTTCAAACTAAACCCGCGCCGCCCGAGCTAGAGGTGATTAACCTCACCAAACGCTTTGGCACCTTCACCGCCCTCGACCAGGTCTCGATCAAAGTCACCCCCGGCAGCTTCCACGCCCTGCTGGGAGAAAACGGGGCGGGCAAAAGCACCCTGGTGAAATGCATCATGGGTTTTTACACCCCCACCTCTGGGGAAGTGCTGGTCGATCAGCAATGCCGCGATATTGACAGCCCCAAGGATGCCCACCACTTTGGCCTGGGCATGGTCTATCAGCATTTCACCTCGGTGCCCGCCATGACCGTGGCCGAAAACCTGGTGCTCTCGCGCTACGACAGCCCCCAGTGGATCAACTGGAAGGCCGAGTACGATCGCCTCGACGCCTTCATGGCCACCTCCCCCTTTCAGATCGATCTGCGTACCCCCATCTCTCAGCTAGCGGCGGGCCAAAAGCAAAAGCTTGAAATTCTCAAGCAGCTGTACTTGAACAGCCGGGTGCTGATTCTCGACGAGCCCACCTCGGTGCTCACCCCCGACGAAGCCGACGAGGTGCTGGGCCTGCTGCGGGAAGAAGTCACTGCGGGCCACCTCAGCGTACTGATGATTTCCCACAAGTTTCGGGAGGTGATGGCCTTTACCGACGAGGTGACCGTGCTGCGCAAGGGCAAGCTGGCGGGCCACGGCTACGTGCGCGATCTCACCGTCGATGACATGGCCCACATGATGCTGGGCGAAAAGACCGAGGCCACCCCGGTGGAGAAAGTCACGGTAGCTGATTCGCGCCCCGTTCTAGAACTCAAAGACCTCTGCGCCGATCGCGACAACGGCCTGCCCGCCGTATGCAGCGCCAGCCTGGTTGTCAACAGCGGCGAAATTGTTGGCATTGCGGGCGTCTCGGGCAACGGCCAGCGCGAGCTGGTGGAGGTGCTAGCGGGTCAGCGCCCCCGCCACAGCGGCGATATTCTCGTCAACGGTGAGCCCTACCAGTCAACCCGCCGAGAAATGGCCCGCCACCAGGTCTACACCCTGCCCGAAGAACCGCTGCGCAACGCCTGTGTGCCCCACATGAGCGTGGCCGAAAATATGGCCCTGCGCACCTTTGACTGTCCGCCCCAGGCCCGGCGCGGCTGGCTGCTCAGCCTCAGCAACATTCGGCGCATGGCCGAGGGCCTGGTCAAGGTGTTCTCGGTCAAAACCCCGTCGGTGGATACTCCGGTGGGCCACCTCTCCGGCGGCAACGTCCAGCGCACCGTGCTGGCCCGCGAGCTATCCTCGACGGAAATTAACCTGCTGATTGCCGCTAACCCCTGCTTTGGCCTCGACTTTTCGGCGGTTGACTATATCCATACCCAGATTCTCGCCGCCCGCAATCGCGGCGTGGCGGTGCTGCTGGTGAGCGAAGACCTGGATGAGCTGCTCAAGCTGAGCGATCGCATCGTTGTGATCAGCGGCGGCGAGCTGGTCTACGAAAGCCCCACCGCCACCGCCGACATCAAAACCCTGGGCCACAAAATGGCTGGACACTAATCTATGGAAACGATTCAATCTACGGTTTTTCCGGGGCTTTGGCAGATTCTGGCCCAGGCCAATGAGCTGCTCTGGGAACCCTTTCGCCCTGGGGTGGCGATCCATCCGCTCTATTCCCCAGAGCCCAACGGGGCCGCCGCCGCTCTGCTGCGCTATGAGCCTGGAGCCAGCGTTCCTTACCATCGCCACACCGGCTTTGAGCATATTTTGGTGCTCTCCGGTTCCCAAACCGACGACAACGGCACCTATGGGGCGGGCACCCTGGTGGTTAACCCGCCCGGCACCCGCCATACCGTCAGCAGCGCCGACGGCTGTATCGTTCTCGCCATCTGGGCCAAACCCGTCCACATCGAAGAATAGAGCAGACGCCCCGAAGGGCAGACACGTGGGTCTGTCCCTACCACCCATCCATTCCCTACCCATCCACCCCCTACCCCCATGCCCCTCCTCACCCTACCCTACCCCTACCCCCTACCCCCCACCGGCCTAGCGCTGATCATCATCGACATGCAGCGCGACTTCATCGAGCCCGGTGGCTTCGGCGATGCCCTAGGCAACGATGTCAGCCTGCTGCGATCGATCATTCCCAACGTCAAGAAATTGCAGGATGCCTTTCGGCGCTACAACCTGCCGATTTTTCAAACCGTAGAGGGCCACCGGCCGGATATGTCAGACTGCCCACCGTCGAAGCGCGATCGCGGCACGGGCTCGCTCAAAATCGGCGATCGCGGCCCCATGGGGCGAATTTTGATTTTGGGCGAACCGGGCAACGGCATCATCCCCGAACTCGCGCCCCTGCCCGATGAGGTGATTATTCCGAAGCCCGGCAAGGGAGCCTTCTATGCCACTGAGCTAGAGGCCCACCTCAAGGCCCAGGGCATTACCCACCTGGTTATTACCGGTGTGACCACCGAGGTCTGCGTACAGACCACCATGCGCGAGGCCAACGATCGCGGTTACGAATGCCTGCTGGTCGAAGACGCCACCGAGAGCTACTTTCCCGAATTTAAGCAGTCCACCCTAGAGATGGTGCGCGCCCAGGATGGCATCATCGGCTGGACGGGGCACACCGAGGCGCTGCTCAGTGCCCTAGCGGCCCAGTATGCCGCCCAGGTAATGGCTTGACGCTCTGGCCTCACAGTCCTTCAACACCCTTTCTCGTCCAGGATTTGCACCAATCCTGGATTTTTTTGGCTAGTGGCAAAAGGAAACCTTGGAACGCGATCTGGTTCGCCATGCTACTCCAGAAGTATGCCTGCGGCCTGCTCTCACGACATCGGTGATAGAGATGGAACCTGCAATTTTTTGGGGTCAAAATGGGTGCATCCCAGTTATGCAAGTTGGCCCTCATCCCTCAACCCCTTCTCCCAAAATGGGAGAAGGGGGGTCGGATTCAAAGTCCCTCTCCCGCCCTGGGAGAGGGATTTAGGGTGAGGGTTACAAAGGTGGGATGCACCCGGTTAAAATTCACCCGCGATCTACTTGTTGTAAAGAGTTATAAAGCGAAGCAAAAGCTACGTAGAGAAGAATTTTTTGCCCAAAGGATTTGCCCCATTTGGATGCCGGGTTCAGCAAAGATTTTGGCGAAACCATTGACAGGGGGTGATTCAACGCGATACATCATGGGCATCGGGTAATAATAGCTTGCAAAATGCAAAGTTTTTTAAATTTCTGGCTTGATCGGTATCAGGAGGGGTGGACATGAATGCCAACTTGATCGTGTCCAATATTTTGAACCCTCCAATACTGTTTTTCTTTTTAGGAATGCTGGCTGTTTTAGTTAAATCTGATTTAGAAATTCCGCCGCCGATTCCTAAACTATTTTCGCTGTATTTGCTGCTGGCGATCGGGTTTAAGGGGGGCGTTGAGCTAACCAAGAGTGGCATTAACCAGCAGGTGGTGCTGACGATTCTGGCCGCTATCATCATGGCCTGCGCGGTGCCGCTGTACACCTTTTTTATTCTGCGGCTAAAGCTCGATACCTATGACTCGGCGGCGATCGCCGCCACCTACGGCTCGATCAGCGCCGTTACCTTTATTACCGCCAGCGCCTTTCTCACGGAGTTGGGCATGCCCTTTGACGGCTTCATGGTGGCGGCCCTAGCCCTGATGGAATCCCCGGCTATTATCGTCGGGCTGATTCTGGTCAACTTCTTCGCCAGGGATGAAAAGCGAGAGTTTGTCTGGTCTGAGGTGCTGCGGGACGCCTTTCTCAACAGCTCGGTCTTTCTATTGGTCGGCAGCTTAATCATCGGAATGCTCACCGGAGAACACGGTTGGGAAGTGCTCTCGCCCTTTACCCAGCAGATGTTTTACGGCGTGCTGACTTTCTTCTTGCTCGATATGGGCCTAGTGGCCGCCCGCCGCATTAAAGACTTGCAAAAAACCGGCGTGTTCCTAATTTCCTTTGCCATACTGATCCCAATACTCAATGCAGGTATTGGATTGCTGATTGCAAGGGCGATCGATATGTCCCAAGGCAATGCCCTTTTATTTGCTGTGCTGTGCGCCAGTGCATCCTACATTGCGGTTCCTGCTGCCATGCGGCTAACCGTGCCTGAAGCTAACCCGAGCCTGTATGTTTCTACGGCTTTAGCGGTCACGTTTCCGTTCAACATTATTGTCGGAATTCCGCTTTATCTGTACTGCATTAACCTGTTTTGGAGCTAAGCCCATGCACCTTGTCAAAAAAATCGAGATTATCGCCAACTCCTTTGAGTTGGCCAAGATTTTGGACTGCCTCCAAAAATCAGGTGTCCATGGCCATGCCGTAATTCGCAATGTAGCAGGCTCAGGGCTACGAGAAGGCAGCGAAGATCTCGACATGACCATGCTCGACAATGTCTACATCATCGCGTTTTGCATGCCCGAGCAAATCAAAACCGTGGCCGAGAATGTACGCCCGCTGCTGAACAAATTTGGGGGCACCTGCTACATCTCGGACGTGATGGAAATTCGCTCGGTGAAGTGTGTGGCGTCGCTTTAAAGCAGTGGTTTTTTAAGGAAGCGGGTTATGGAATATAGCGATAGAGGTATCGATCGCCGCCGGGTGCTGACCCTCGGCGGTGGACTGCTGGGACTGGCGGTACTGGGGCCGTCCCTCTGGCCGACCAGAGCGGCGGCAGCGGCGTCTTTAGTGCCGTCCTCCCTCAGCCCTGAGGAGGCGCTGAAGCGGTTGATGGACGGCAACCAGCGCTTTACCGGGCACCACCTGGAGCATCCCGACCAGTCAGAGGAGCGGGTGCTAGAGCTGACCCAGTCCCAGCACCCGTTTGCGACGGTGCTGAGCTGTGCCGACTCGCGGGTGACCGCCGAGATCATTTTTGACCAGGGTCTAGGTGACATTTTTGATGTGCGCGTGGCGGGCAATATCGCCACGCCTGAAACGGTGGGCAGCATTGAATACGCCGTTGAGCTGCTCGAAACCCCGCTGCTCATGGTGCTCGGCCACGAGCGCTGCGGCGCGGTGACGGCAGCCGTGGCCAATGAACCCCTACCGGGCGACATTGGCACCTTCGTCCAGGCGATTTTGCCTGCTGTGAACCAGGTGAAGGGCATGCCGGGGGATGCGGTTGACAATGCGGTGTCGGCCAACGTGCGCTACCAGGTGGAGCAGGTGTTGAGGTCTCCTCTGGTGCGCGATCGCCAGCGATCGGGCCAGCTCCAGGTGGTCGGTGCCCGCTACGATCTCGACACTGGCGCTGTCACCTTAGTGACCTGAAATATTTACCGCAGCCGATCCAGCAAGTGATCGCCCACCCGCAGGGCATTGGCCATCACCGTCAGCGCTGGCCCCATACTAGAGCTGGAGGGGAAGAAGCTGCTATCGACCACGTAGAGGTTATCCAGCTCGTGGGCGCGGCAGTTAATATCTAACACCGAGGTGGCTGGGTCGGTACCCATCACGCAGGTGCCGCACTGGTTGGCGACGACCGGCAGCGGTACCTCGCCGCGCGGGTGCATGCCCGATCGCGAAAACAGGCTGCTATCTTTTTCGACCGCCTTGAGCACGTCGAGCCAGCGATACACGAGGCGATCGTGGGCCTCGGCATTGTTGGCGGCAAAGTGAATATAAAGCTTGCCGTCTTTGACCTCCACCCGGTTTTTGGGGTCGGGCAAGACCTCGGTCATGGCCCACCAGGCGATCGATCGCGTCGCCAACTGCTTCAACCCAAAGTTGGGCATAAACTTGGTAATCAGAGAAAGCACCGGGGGCGACTCGGCAAAGATGGCGTCTTGTAGCACCCCACCCATGTTTTGAATGTGGCCCATGGGGTAGTTAAACTGGCTGTCGCCCCAGTAGTAATCGTTAACGCCCACGGAGCGAGGGAACTTGCCCGAGTTTGGCTGCGCCGTCACCTCCACAATAGAACTCATCTGAATCTTCATCAGGTTGCGGCCCACCTGGTCAGAACCATTGGCCAACCCGTGGGGATGTTTCTCATTGGCCGACTGCAACAGCAGCACCGCCGAGTTAATCGCCCCGCAGGCCAGCACAATGATGTTAGCCAAAAATAGGTAGGGCTGGCCGTTGATCTCAGCCTGCACGGCCTTGACTGCCGTGCCCGATGGGTTGGTGAGAACGCCAATGACCTTGGCCGAAGTCTTGAGGGTGACGTTGCCAAAGTCTACCGCCGGATTGACCCCAAATACCTCCGCATCCCCGGTTGGGTCATCTTCTCTCAGCGAGAGAGAGATAGGCAGCGGGTATGGGTGACAGCCCTGTTTAGCAATGCCATCCACCACAAGCTGAATGGTGGGGTCGTGGGCGATCGCCGGGTAGGTAAAATCTCCGCTGCGGGGGGGCTCAGTCGGATCTACCCCGCCCTGACCATGCACCTGGTACATTGCCTCGGCCTCGGTGTAGTAAGGCTCTAGATCGGCGTACTTCAGGCACCACTCCGGCGAAATGCCATCCTGGTGGTTTACCGTTTCAAAATCTCTTTCGCGCATGCGCTGGAGGGCGGCCCCGTAGATTTTGGTGTTGCCGCCGATCGCATACTTCATCTGGGGCGTAAACGGCTCGCCCTCGCCGTCATACCACTGCTCGGGGGCGTGGTAGCGCTGCTTCTGAAAAATATCGACATTGCTGATGTTCTGCTCTTCAAGGGGCATGGCATCACCCCGCTCTAGCACTAGAATTCGCTTACCTGAGGGGGCTAGCTTGCGGGCCAGCGTGCCGCCCCCTGCTCCGGTGCCCACAATGATCACGTCGTAGTGCTGGTCGTCGATAATCATGGTGCTTTCCTATAAAAGGTTCAGGTGGAAAATGTATCGGGTGGGTGCCATCCAGCAGAAATCCAGGCTTGCCTGACCGTAACGGCATAGGGATTATTGATCTGTAGGGCACCAACGGTAGCACGACCTATATCCGTTTTACCTTCAATTAAAATACCGCCGTTAATCCATCCAAAATGCTGTTCCCAGGTTTGTAAACGGGGATTGAAGAGGTTTACAGTGCGGCGGGTAACAGGATCTTTTGCCTCGGTCTGAGTGCCCTTATAAGAGTTACATAGCCGACAGGCCAGCCACAAATTTTCCTCATCATCAGAACCACCCGCAGCTTTAGGAACAATATGGTCAATTTCTAAAATGCCTAACACATACTTCTGCTGACTGAGGCAATATCCACACCGATTACTAGCATCAGTCCTGACTCTCTCTCGAACTTCTGCACTAATTTGGCTCACTCGCTTAATGGCTCAATCAATTCTCGTTTCACAGCCTCGCTTAGGGCTGTCGCTTTCCGCAGTAATCCCTCTTGGTAGATCTGTATTAGAGTTGCTAACTCTAGCTGTTCAGAGCTAGTCAAAGTGGCCTCTTGTTGGCGATCGAGCAGCAGGCTGAGCTGCTGATCTTGGTCAGGCTCCATTTGTAATTGAGTTAAGGCGATAACCTCCTCATCCTCTAAGGACGAGATAGGGGCCAGCATTAGCACCTCTTCGCGAATAGCTGGTATTGAGAGCAAAATCGAGTCCGCTAAAACACTGGCCACATCCCGATTAGCCAGGTGAGCAAAGCGCTCAGCCCGTTGGTAGACCTCATCTGGCAGTGTGATCGTGACTTGAGTGCTCATTGTAGATACCTAGACAGAGGTTTTTAGGTAGTCTCCGGCTCCCCTCTCCCTGAGGGAGAGGGGCTAGGGGTGAGGGCCACAACTACTGCCACACATAGATCAAGATAAATAGAATAATCCAGATCACATCGACAAAATGCCAGAAGAGGGAGGTTGCCGCTACGCCCACCTCGCCATCGTCGTAGTTGCCCGGAATAAACGATCGCCCCAGCATAACCCCCTGCATCAGCACCCCGGTTAGCACGTGCAGACCGTGAAACCCGGTGAGTAAATAGAACGTGCCGCCAAACAGCCCATCGGTGAAGCTAAAAGGTAACCCCGCCCACTCTACCGCCTGGCCGTAGAGAAAAAAGCTGCCCATAGCCATGGTCAGCAGCCAAAAGGCCCGAAAACCCCAGAGGTTTTCTTTGTGCAAAAATCGCTCAGCGAAGTAAATCACAAAGCTGCTCGACACCAGCACAATGGTGTTGATCAACGGCTCTCGCACTTCCAGCCCCTCCACCCCAGCGGGGAGCCAGTCGGTGGCGCTAGTTTTGTAGACGATATAGCCCACAAAAAAGCTCAAGAAAATCACGCTTTCTGAGATCAGAAAGACGATGAAACCAAACAGGCGATGTTCGCCTTCGTCGTGGTGCTCGGCGGCGTGGACGGTGGCCGCTGTGTTGAGATTTTGGTCGAGGTTAACTGAGCTCACTGGCCAACTCCGTAGACGCTTGGGACGCAATCAAAGGTTCGTTTTTGCCATAGCCATAGGGCGCTGAGACTACGGTCGGGATCTCAGCAAAGTTCTCGTGGGGCGGCGGCGAGGCCACCAGCCACTCCAGGCCGATCGCCCGCCAGGGGTTGGCCGGAGCCTTCTCGCCCTGAATCCAGGAGCTGATCATATTCAGCAAAAAGGGCAGGGTGGAGACGCCGAGTAAGAATCCACCCAGACTGGCCAACACATTCCAATAGGCAAACTCGGGGTCGTAGGAGGCCACCCGGCGCGGCATGCCCATTAGCCCAGCGAAGTGCATGGGCACAAAGTTGAGGGCCACCCCCGCAAAGGTGAGCACAAAGTGCAGCTTACCCAGCCCTTCGTAGTACATGCGCCCGGTCATTTTGGGGAACCAGTGGTAGATAGCGGCGTAGATACCCATCACCGCTGCGCCGTAGATGACGTAGTGGAAGTGCCCCACCACAAAGTAGGTGTTGTTGACGTGGATATCAAAGGGCACCGCCGCTAGCATGATGCCGGTAATGCCCGCGAACAAAAAGTTCACCAGCCCCCCCAGGGCAAACAGCATGGGAGTAGTCAAACGAATTTTACCGCCCCAGATGGTGGCAACCCAGGCAAAAATCTTCACCCCAGTGGGCACCGAGATCGCCATACTGGTGGCCATAAACAGCATCCGCATCCAGCCGGGGGTGCCGCTGGCAAACATGTGGTGCACCCAAACGATCGCACTCAGCCCGGTGATAACAAACGACGACACTGCCACAAAGTGGTAGCCAAACAGCGGCTTGCGGGCGTACACCGGAAACACCTCTGAAAAGATGCCGAACACCGGCAGAATAATTACGTACACCGCCGGGTGAGAGTAAAACCAAAAGAAGTGCTGAAACAGCACCGGATCGCCCCCCTTGGCGGGGTCAAAGAAGCTTGTGCCCACGGTGAGGTCAAACAGCAGCATTACCGCGCCCGCTGTCAGTGCCGGGAGCCCAAAGAGCTGAATGGTCTGCGCCGCCGCCACCGCCCAGCAAAACACCGGCATTTTGAAAAAAGTCATGCCCGGTGCCCGCATGCGAATGATGGTGGTGACAATATTCACCCCCCCCATGATGCTGGAAATACCGGAGAGAGCCACCGCCAAAATCCACAAAAACTGGCCGTTGATCAGGTTCCCCGTGGGGTTTTGCAGGCTCACAGGCGGGTAAGACCACCATCCTGCCTGGGCTGGGCCACCGGGCACCAAAAAGCTGGCCATCAAGATCACTCCAAACACCGGCACCAGCCAAAATGCCACCGCATTCAGCCGAGGGAAGGCCATATCCCGAGCGCCGATTTGCAGGGGCACCAGGTAGTTGGCCAGGCCGTTGAGCACTGGAAACGTCCACATGAACAGCATGATGGTGCCGTGCATGGTGAACAGGGCGTTGTACACGGTGCGATCGATTAGGTCGGCCTCTGGGGTGATCAGCTCGCCGCGCATCACCATGGCGAGAAAGCCGCCGATTAGAAAGAACACAAAGGCGACAACCATGTACTGAATGCCGATGACTTTGTGGTCGGTGCTAAAGCTAAAAAACCGCCGCCAGTTTTCCGGTTCACCAGGGACGGGCTGTTCGCGCTTGGGGGCGGTTTCGAGGGAGAGATCAGTCATGGGGAAGTGGGGAGCAGGGGGAAGGTAGAGGAGATAAGGGAGGTGGAGGAGTGGAGAAGTTCTGAATTCGCGTAGGTTGGATAGGAAGTCGTAGGGTAGGTTAGGCGGTCGGGGGTGGGGCTGGAGACAGATTCATCAGGGGCCGCCGTAACCCACCGTTGGGGAATAGGGCGGCGAGATCAGAGCCTGGGCACAGGTAGCTCGGGGGAACCGGGAAAGTTGACCAGGGGAGCTGGGGCAGGGGTGACGGTTTTCCAGCCGGGGCGGTTCTCGCGGTTTTCGACCTTGACCTGGTACTCGTCGTAGGAGGGGTTGAGGCCGGGCTGCGGTGAACGAGCAGCAACATCGTGCAGCCACTGTTGGTAAGCTTCGGGCGATTCGACTACCACGTTGGCCTGCATGGCGGCAAAGTAGGTGCCGCTGTACTGCGAGTCGCGCAGGCGGTAGACGCCCTCGCGAATGGGGGTGAACTCAAAGTCGATTTTCCGACCAGGGATAATATCTTGCTTGACCCGAAAGGCGGGGACAAAGAAGCCGTGCAGCACATCCTCGGAGGTGAGGGCCAGCTTGGCGCGGGTGTTGTTGGGCAGGTGCAGCTCGGTGCTGGTGACCCCCGCCTCGGGGTAGTAAAACTCCCACACCCACTGGCGGGCGTGGACTTCGATGGGTTCGGGTTCTGTGGATGCCTGGGTGGTGAGGGGGGCGGCAATGGCTTCTCCCATATGCATGTGCTCCATCGGCCCCAAGATGCCCATTTCGTCGTAGATCTTGTAGCTGTAGCCCGCAATCCAAATCACCAGCACGATGGGGATGGCCGTCCACACAATCTCCAGCGTCAGGTTGCCTTCGATGGGGGGGCCGTCGCCCTCGTCATACCGGGCCGCCCGCTGAAACAGCACTGAGTACAGCAGCGTCCCCACTACGCCCAAAAAGATAAAGGTGCCCAGGGTGGTGAGGAAGCTGAATAAATCGTCTACCAGCAGGGCTTCGGCGGAGGCGGGCTCAGGCATCCACGAGTAGGATAGCTGCCCAATCCAAAGGCTGATGGGGGCCATGATACCGGCCAGGGCGGCCAGTCTAAGCAGTACCCGAATGTTCATCACGATCTAGAGCCCCCTGGGCAACAGTACATTCAAGGTCGATAAGTCTTCTCCGGCCCGCAGCAGCATGTCGGCGCTAATGTGAACGCCAAACTCACCGGCCAGGTGCGCCCCCAGGGTGCCGTGGGCAAACATCAGCACAAACACGCCGAGGCCGGTGAGCAGGTACGACCACTGCACCTGTCGCGCCCGATCTTTACGCCAGGCGTAGCGCTGAAAGCCGCGCCAGATGGCCATGCCCACAATCAGCGCCAGCAGCAGCACGCCGCCGACCCCGTGCCAGAGCATAGTTTCGAGGCTGCCTAAACCCCAGTCGCTGATCTCGTCGCTGGCGGGTTGGGCCAGCAGCATTTCGTAAAACCCTGCCGCCACGGTGGGGAAGGTGATTACTGCCGCCGCCACAATATTGAACCAGCCCACATCAAAGAAATTAGACCGAGTGGCGGGCACCGCCAGAAACTTGAACACCCGCTTCTCTAAGGGAAACAGTGCCCCTACGATATCAAAGCTGATGGCGACAATAAACAGACCCAAGGTCAAGTGCACCAGGTTGGGGTGAATGGGCAGGTAGTAGGGCAGCCCGTTGGCCCCCAATTGGTCGGCCATCTGGTTGAGGAGATCGTCGTTCATTAGAGCACTCCGCCGCGAACGGCTTCGACTACCTCAACGGTGTGCAGGCCGTAGATCCACACCAGTTTGTCGCCCAGGTAGGTTTGAAAAAACACTAGCCCGGTGAGCAGTGCCCCGGCCCCCAGGTAGGCGATCGGGATGGTTTTGGGGTCGTTCAGGCGCAGTACGTAGCGCCAGCCGGTAATGGCCGCGATGATGCCCGACAGTGACCAGCCCAGGATGGTATGCAGGTTGAGGGTGGATTCTGCGGAGGGTAGGTAGGGGGTCGCTAGGCCAGCTTCTACCTGGCCAAAGATGACGGCGATAAAAATGGAGACGGTGGCGAAGGCCATGTTCCACCAGCTGACTTCGAAGTAGCGGGGATTTTGGGTGAAGTAGCCGATTACGTCGCACACGAAGGCGAATAGGGCCATGGCAATGACGAAGTGCACCACGATGGGGTGAATGGTGTCGGGGTAGGGCAGGTTGTGGGCGTTGAGGGGGGGGAGGTACTCAAACACGGGGGTGTCCTTGGGGAGAGGGAGCTTGAGCCATGTTGAACGACACGCTTAGAGTTTAGCGCCTGGGCAAGTTGTGGGGGCAGCAGTTTGAGCATAACAAGCTGCTGTTGATAGGGTAGGTATCAGAGCTATCAATCGCTAGGGCTATCTTAACTGTGGGCAGATTGTCTCGCTGGTGAGGTAGGAATCAATCGTATTTTTGTGAAATTTTAATTTCTGATGAGAGAATTTGGTTCTGCTTGGCGGTAGAGCCTGGGGATGAGGGCGGGGATAGATGCGATCGCCCTACTGTAGGGGCAAATGGCGTTTGCCCAATGCAGTATCTGTAGTTGCGGAGCGATCGCGGCGCATAATCTCGATCAAAAGCCAGGTCTACCGCTGGGGCCATTTCGCAAGCCCCAGACCCCGGGCTTCGCGCGGCCTCCGGCCTACGAGCAGGACGTTCCGTCGTCCTGCACCTCCCGGAAAGGAGTGAGCGATCATCGGTTTAAACCTCTGTTTTGCAAATCGGCCTGTGGGCAACTGCGATCGGCCTCACATGACATTCCCAGTCCCATCTCCCTCACCCACACACCCACACCCCTCACCCCCTACTCCCCACTCCCTACTCATTCATATTCTTATAGGTCGCTACCGCCGAGGGCGAGATCCGGTTCAGGTAGCGGAAGATCCAGTATTTGAAGATGGTGTCGAGGATCACTGGGAAGGTGGCGATAAAGAGAAAGATGAAGTCGCGGTTGGCGGGGAGGCCGAGGTGTCGCGAGAGGCCTTCTAGGAGGATCTCCCAGCCGTGGGGAGAGTGGAAGCCGACGAAGGTGTCGGTGAATAAAATGATGATGAAGGCTTTGGCGCTGTCGCTGAGGCCGTAGACGATCTCATCCATGAAGGCTTTGATGTTGGCTACGTCTTGCTTGCGGTAGATCAGCAGCAGGGCGAAGGCGATCGCGGCCAGGATGTCAGAGAATACGTTTTTGACGGCGCTGGCGCTGCGATCGCGGTAATCTTCCTCAACTTCGGTGGCTTTGGCGCGGACGCGCTCTTCGATGTTGAGTTCTGACAGGGCGGGGACTTTGCCGATCAGCACCTCAAAGCGCAGGCGCTCTTCAAACTGCTGAAGCTCGTGGAGGGCTTCTTCTTCCATTTCAGGGTTGAGAAAGACTTCAACCTCTTCGCCCCCGGCCCGCACCCGATCGACGATCGGCCCGACGATAAAGGCTTTGGTAAACTGCTGGGTCAGCAGCGGCACAATCACCAGCAGCAGCACAAACCGAATGGCGGCGGTGGTTTTGGCTTTGGAGTTGCGGAACTCTTTGACTATTTCCTGCTCGGCGTTGGGGTCGAGGTCTTGGCGAATGCGATCGACGGTGCGGAGGATGGAGCGGGGCAGCACGTTGACCCGGTCGGAGAGGCCCGCTGCTCGGGTGCCGTCTTCGGGCGGGGTGTTGACCGCCCCAGTCTGGCCGGTTAGCAGCTGTTTATCTCGCGCTTGGTCGGCCCGCGATCGCAGCACCTGGGCAGAGGGGGCGGGCTCTAGGCTGCCGCTGACCCCATTGTCGAGGGTAATCACCCGCTCGGGGCTGGCGTCGAGGTTGGCGTAGCGGGCCAGCACGTCGTCGATGAGCTGGAGCTTGCGAAAAAACATCGCCTGCTGATCAATTACGCTGACGGCCAGCTCGTCCCCGGCGGCGGGCAGCTGCACCTCGGTCATTCTGGGGTCGCTGACTCGCACCACCGAGCGGCTGGCCCGAAACACGGCCATGCGAACTTTGATCAGATTCAGGTATTTTTTTAGCTCGCCCTGGAAGTAGGCGATCGCGCTGTCGCCGTAGTTGCCGTAGCGGGGCGAGATGGGGTTGCCGCCAAAGTACTCGCGCTCAATCGCCTCAATCATTTGGGCGGCTTCGTAGGCCTGGTTGAGCGCGCGCTCGGGGGTACGAGAAACCCACTGCTGGGCGCTGCGAAAAAAGCCTGAATTCTGCATTGGGTTGGGTGCTGGCGCTGAGATGTCCAGATCCTACTACAGTCGGTTCAGACCGGGGGGTATGGGATGGCTGAATGGGCGTAGGTGGGTGGGGATATATATTTATTGATATATATGACTGATATATATCAAGCAACCTGGCGTTCCCAGCACCAAGTCATTGCGAAGAGACTACGCACTACTGCTGGCTGAGCGGAGTCGAAGCCAGCAGTAGCACCTGCGCGTAATGGTCGTGCTATTGGGGACTCTCAGGGCGCTGACGAAGGTCAAACCGCTAAATCTGAAAAGTCACGATCCACGGTGGCCAGGTTGGTGTGGATGCCGCTAGAGCGAATGCCGCCTGTCTGAATGTCAAAGCCAACGATCGCGCCATCCAGCTCAGGCACAATTCGACAGGCATAGAGCCCCTGGACCTCTGGGGTTAGCACCCGAACAGATGTGCTGGCGGGGAAGGATGGGGTGCGATTCTCGCTTGGAGAGGCTGCGCCAACGACCTCTCGGGTGGGTCTTTGATTATCGCGATCCTCCATCCAGCTCTGGGGAAGGGTAACGCCCTGAAACCCGCCTGTGCCCCCGGTGACGGGTGAAAAATCGTACTTGGCCCAGCAGGAGAACACCAATTCATCGCTGCCGTGGGCATGGCGATAGAGCTGGGGCACTTCCATTTCGGCGTAGCAGTCGGGCGCTAAGAGCGGAGTTAGGTATTGCCATTCGCGATCGCCGCGAACCACCTGGGCAAAGTCGGCTTCGGTGGTTTGCAGTAGGGCGATCGCGCCACTCTTTCCGATCGGGCCATACTGCATTTTGGCCGACACCAGCATAAAAATTTGGCCACTCTCTCGATGCCGAAACAAAAATGGGTCTCGCCAGGCATGGATGGTGAGATCGTCGGCAATGCCTCGGGTTTGGTAAAAGAATTTTGGCTTTAGCTGGGTGTCAGAGAAATGCCACTGATTAGCGAATAAATCGCTGGTGTAGGCAACGCCTATGCTTTGGGTCATGCCGTCGTCTTGATGGCGGTCTCTTGATGTGTAGAACATGAGATAGCTGTTTTTGGCTTTGATAATATCGCCACTCCAAATGCAGGTGTTTGCCCAGTGGCCTAGGGGAGGTTTTAGCACGTCGAAACTGCCCTCGTCGCCCCAGTCGATGATGACAAAATCGGTGGTGGTGGCATGGCCCACGCAGGCGGCGAAGTGGTGCTGCTCCGATGGAACTAGGTTGCGATCGGCATTGAGATAAAACACGTGAAAGAGTTTGCTCTGCGGGTCAAAGTGATACCAAAAATCCCACACGTGGCGGCTGGGATGCTGCGTTGGAAAGGGCATTTTGCCACCTGTAGAAACGTCGCGTAAAACCCTACCTAAAATACCGTAGAATCCTCTCCTGGCTTTGCTTCTAGCGATTCGGCAAAATCTTTATCATGGGGATATAGCGATAGTAGACGTAATCGGCAGTATGAAGATTCAATCGTCGGTGTTGGTGCACTTGGGCTTTGGTAAGTATGTGCGATCGGATCAGGTGACATCGCTTCAGCCGGTGGAGGAGGAGCGCGGGCCTGGGCGGAGGACGTTTGTATATTTGGAAGGGCACACTGACCCGGTGGTGGCCTCGCGGGCAGAAGACACCATCGTGCGCGATTTGGTGCAGGAGCCGCGTGAGGTGATTCAGTCGAGGCAGCAGCAGGAAATTTTGACTGATCTGCTCGAAGATTTGTCGAAGGTTAACTCGACGGTGCGCCGCATCAGCCGCGATGAGGGTGGGCTGGATCTCGATCAGCTAGAGCGCCGGATTCAGCGCGTGCTGGAAGTGTGACGGCGTTGACACCTTGCACCTGGAGAAAAAGCGGTAATCTGGAGATCCGGCTTCCTTTCTTCATCAGGAAGCAGAATTCAGGGGACAAGGTGGGCAAGTTTGCAGCCGAATTTTCAAAAGTTGAATGCACCCCCTTATCTCTGACCAAAACTCAAAGCTTTATCGAAAGGCTTTTTTCGTCATAGTATAGAGCTGATTTAGGTCTTCTATAACTTGAGGCAGAACGGATGGAGTAAAATTGCCGATGCTTCTTTAAGGCTTGTATTCACCCTAAATTTGATGATATTTCACTGCGTTAACAACAGATAAAATAACTGTGAGAAATGCAAACAAAAGCCAAAAAATAGCATTTGCACTAAACAGAGTTAATTCAGTTAAAATCCCATTAAAAACTGGTGAAACAGCGATGAAACAACAGATTATCAATTCTGCATTGTAAGGGCGCAAAACTACAAACGGACGAAGCTTTCCTGTTGTACGTAAATTCTGAACATGTCTTTCCCACATAAAGCCGCTATCGTCTCTGCAAACCTCAGTGGAAACGAAAGATGCAATTTTGCGTATGCTGAAGCGCTTCTCTGTAAAATAACATAGACTAACGAAAGCTAAAAGGCTTACGAGCCATTCTAGTTGTACTGAGTACAGTAGGCCAAAACCCGCAACTAAGTAACCCATCATAAGTAGACAAATATTGTCAGCCTGAAGAATTTCGGCTCGTAAAGCAATGTACTCTGTTCTCAGATTTTCTAACTTCTCTTTATTGTCAAATTCCATTTACCAACGTCCTTACAGGAGTTCTCTACTCTGACTTGTTCTGCTGTTCTGCATAGTAAACTCTCGTGGGCAGGTAGGCAGTTTCCTTCAGCAAATCTTCAGCCCCCAACCAATCTGACAACTACGGTTGACTTAATCCGATCGCACCACTATTCTATTAAACCAACTGTTCTGCTAGAACGGTAACCACACAGAACTCGAAAATCTTGGCGCTGCCTGAAGGTGCTGACACCACCAACAGACAGCTAACCCCGCAAATCTACCGAGCAGATTGCGAGGCTAAGGGAATCGTACCTTAGCCACCCCAGTTTGCACTGCATCTGCGGGTGGCTAGGGTTTTCGCGTTCTGTTTTCTTCCCATCACTAAAGGAAACAGAACCGATGTTTGAATATCTCGAACCCGACGCCAGCGATGATCAAAAGGCCCGGTCTCTACCGCTGCCACCCAAGTCTGGTGCAAATAACGGAGGCACCCGGCCCCAAACACCTGAGAAGGTGCGGCATATGCTTTACGGCAGCCTTGCCGCCATAGATCGCACGATCAAGATTCTCCACAGCTTTGGTTACGCTGATCCGAATGATTGGAGCGATCCTATTCCTGTGCCGCAGGGTGGGGGTGATGCAGTCGAAAAGCCCGATCAGTGGATGGTGATTATGACCAAGATTGTGCGGATTGAATAGCGCTGCTGCCAGATCCATCTGTAGGGGCGCATGGCATGCGCCCAGTGCAAAATCTGTAGCATTGTTTGTGTAAGCCCTTGCGCTTGCGCAGCGCACAATTGGGGTCGAAAGCCAGATCTGCTGCTGGGGCCATTTCGCTGGCCCCAGCCCCCCATCGACCAGGGACGCTCCGCCGCCCTGGACCCGACGGAAAGGATTGGCTGATCATCGGTTTAAACTTCTGTTTTGCGGATGAGTTGGTTGGTAGATCCTGTGGGGCTAGTGGCTGGGGAGCGGGAGTCGGCAATGATTTGGCCATCGCGGAAGGTGATGGTGCGATCGCACATGCCGGCCACTTCCTTATCGTGGGTGACCATTACCAGGGTCATGCCTTCGCGGTTGAGGTCGGCGAAGATTTGCATAATGCTCTGGCTGGTTTGGGAGTCGAGGGCTCCGGTGGGTTCGTCGGCGAGCAGGAGTTTGGGGCGGTTCACGATGGCGCGGGCGATCGCAACTCTCTGCTGTTGTCCGCCAGAGAGCTGGTTGGGGCGGTTGTGGAGGCGGTTGCCGAGGCCCACTCGTTGCAGGGCGCGGGTGGCGCGAGAGCGGCGTTTGGCTTTGGGCAGGTTGGCGTAGACCATCGGCAGCATCACATTCTCTAAGGCGCTGAGCTGGGGCAGCAGGTGAAACTGCTGAAACACAAAGCCCAGGGTGCGGTTGCGGATTTCGGCTAGGGCGTCGGCTGCTAGGCGGTTTACCGGGTGGCCGTCAAGGCGATAGGTGCCTCCGGTGGGGCGATCGAGGCAACCGAGAATGGCCATCGCCGTCGATTTTCCTGACCCCGATGGCCCCACAATGGCGCAGTATTCCCCGGCCTGGATCGTGAGGCTAACGGGGTGTAGGGCGTGGACAGTGAGTTCGCCGCTGCCGTAGGTTTTGCTGACGCGATCGAGTTCTATCAGGGCCATAGTTTAGCTCCGCAGGGCAACGATAGGGTCGAGCTGGGCGGCGCGGCGGGCGGGCAAAATGCCAAACACCAGACCAATGCCGCCGGAAACTGAGAAGGAAAGGGCGATCGCCACCCAGCTCACCCCCGCCTCCAGCGGGCTCAGCAACGCCACCAGCCCAACGCCACCAGCGCCAAACACGATTCCCACCAGGCCGCCCGTCACCGCCAAAATCACCGCCTCAATGGTGAACTGGGCCATCAGGTCTGCGCCCTTGGCCCCAATCGCCTTGCGCAGGCCAATCTCTTGGGTGCGCTCGGTGACCGACACCAGCATGATGTTCATAATGCCAATGCCCCCCACCAGCAGCGAAATGCTGGCCGTAAACCCCAGCAGCAGCACCAAAATGTCGGATACACTAGCCGCCGTAGACAGCAATTCTTGCTGACTCTGCACCGTAAAGTCGTCGGCTCGGTTGCGCAACTCATGGCGCAGGCGCAACAGGTTAGTAATTTGATACTGGGCAGCGCTGGTATCCGCCTCGCTGCGGGCCGACACGGCGATCGTCTGCACCGTGGGGCTGGTCTGCCCCACCTCCAGCCCCGTAATCTGGCTCACCATCGCCTCAATAGGAATATAGATCGCCTCATCCTGGTTTTGCCCAAACGAAGACCCCCGCTCCGCCGCCACCCCCACCACCGTAAAGCCCACCCCGTCAATGCGAATTCTCTGATTGAGCGGGTCTTGGCTGCCAAACAAAATCTTCGCCGCCTCGCTGCCCAGCACCGCCACCGTTAGCCCCCCCTGAGCATCCACCGGGTGCAAAAACCGCCCCCGATCCACCGTCACATTTCGCACCACCGGATAGTCTGCCGTGGTGCCAATCACATTGGCCTGGGTCTCAGCCGTACCCTGCGTCACCCGCAGCCGCTCACTCTTCTCCGGCGACACCGCCTGAATCGCCAGCACTTCCGCCGCGATCGCCCTTGCATCCGCCAGCGTCAGCGTATTTGCCCGCGCCACCCTCGCCTGCGGCCCCCGCTGCGCATCCCCCGGCGTCACAAACAGCACATTCGTCCCCAACGCCTCAAACTGCCGCGTCACAAACCTCTGCGCCCCCTGCCCCACCGCCACCATCGCAATCACCGACGCATTGCCAATCACAATGCCGAGCATCGTCAGACCGCTCCGCATCCGGTTAGCGTTCAAGGTTTTGACCGCCATTGTCGCGTTTTCGAGAATGTTGAGAGACATAGGAGTGGGTGAGTAAGTGGGTAGATGAGTGTGTGAGGGAGATAGGGATACGAGATGAGGTCGATCGCAGTTGACCACAGGCTCATTCGCAGAATGGAGGTTTAAACCGATGATCAATAACTCCTTTCCGTAGGGTGAAGGGCGGCGGAACGCCCTTCTCGATGGGGGTCTGGGGCCAGCGAAATGGCCCCGGCAGCAGATCTGGCTTTCGCCCCCAACTGTGCGCCGCGACGACTTGTTGGGTGATTCAATTCAGCGTTGGTGCATTGCTTCGCGAATGCACCCTACGGTCTGGGGCCTGCGAAATGGCCTCAGCAGCCGATCCGCTATGCGCCGCTACCCAATAACTAACCCGGCGGCGGCGACGGCGGACTAAACCTCGATCGCCCCCCCTCCTGCGGCATATCTAAAAAAATGCGATCGCCCCCCTCCACCCCCGTCAAAATCTGCGTCTTCCCCCCCTGCGTCAACCCCACCGTCACTGGCCGAAAAATCGGATTGCCCAACCCATCCGCCACCCGCACCCCCAGCTGACCATCCTCAGTCGCGATCGCCACCGTCGGCACCATCAGCGCGTCCGCCACCGTCTCACCCACAAACGTCGCCGCCACCGTCATCCCCGACCGCAGCCGATCCAGCCCCGTTTGTAGCTCCACCGTCACCTGAAACACCGTGACATTATTCTCAATCAACGCCTCCGGCGCAACCCGCTTCACCCGACCCTTAAACGTCTCCTGCGGAAAAGCATCCGCCACAATCTCCACCACCTGCCCCACCGCCACTTGGCCAATGCTCGCCTCCGACACCTCCACCTCTACCTCCAGCCCCGACGACAGCGCCAAAATTGAGCTAGAGGTCGCCGAAGCCGTCGCCGAGGCACTGGTCGTCGGCGTCACGATCGCCCCCACAGTCGCATAGGTCTGCGTCACCACCCCACCAAACGGAGCCCGAATCGTCGCCTCACCCAGCTGAGTGGCAACGATCTCAACCTGGGCCTTAGCCGCTGCCACCGCCGCCGCCGCCGCCGCAATCTCTTCCGGGCGAGCGCCACTAGCGGTTTCAGCCAGCTGCTGCTGGGCTTCGCTCAGGCTGGCCTCAGCATTGCGGGCCTCAGTTTCGTACTGATCTAGCTCGTTTTGAGAAATGGCCCCCTGGGCCGCTAAGTCTCGAAAGCGATCGCGCTGACTCACTGCCAGTTCCACCTGCGACTGTGCCGACGCCACCTGCGACTCAGCCCGACGAATCGCCTCAGGCCGATTGCCCGCCACGGTGCGATCGTATTCAGCCTCAGCCTGGGCCAGCTGGGCGCGCCGCTGGGCCAACTCGGCCTCCAGCGTGCCCCCTTCCATGCGGGCTAGCACTTGCCCAGCCGCTACCGTGGCTCCTTGATCGACGTAGAGCGCCTCCAATCGCCCCGTGGTCTTAGGGCTGAGATTCACCGTAGTGACCGCCACTACGCTGCCCCGCCCCTCGACCCGCACCGTCAGGTCGGCGGTTTCGACTGGCTGGGTCACAGCGTTGAGGTCACGGCTCGCCGCTTCGCGTTTGGGCGGCGTCAATAGCCCCACCCGAGGCCCAACGATTAGCACCAACCCCAGCAGCCCTAGCAGCGCTAGCAGCCAGATCCCCAGGGGCCAGCGCTTTGGCTTTGCCACCGATCCACCAAGATCAGGATCAGGCGATGACTCCTCCGTGACCGGGGTAGTCGAAAAATAGTCTGTCATAGGTTCTCTAGCTACAACCGCAGTTAGGAAAGCTGCCCTTGGCCCCAACACTGAGACCAAGGACAACGGGGAGTGATGTTTAGGAAGTGAAAAGTTGAAACACACAACCAACCCAATTGGGTTAGCCCCATCCTAAGGAGCCGCCCTTGGCCCGCGCCTGAAGCAAAGCTCCCAAACTTTCTGGGGCAAATGTCGCTGGAATAGTGCCCTGGAGCTAGGAGATTTGTCCTACCAAAGCTGGGCTGCAACGGGATGTCAGCCCCTGGTCACCGCCGATTGACGGCCTGTACAGTTGAAACAGCCAGCTTTTTTGGACGCCGCTGTAGTGAAATTTGCGTTTCTACGAGGATCAAAGCCCGCCCGCCCAAGGGAATTGTCTGGGGCTGACCTGAGCCATCCCTCACCACTGCGGCAACTACTCTACGTCGAGTGGGTGCTGCTCGGCATCGCTCTATTTTTAACCCTGCCTTCATTCTTTTTAATGCCGGGGAAGGGGAGTACTTGGCTAGAGCTATTGACCATCGCCCTGCTAGGTCTCATCGGGCTATGGCATCCGCAGCGGCGCCCTCACCGGGTGGCGCACACGGCCCTGGAGCTGGTGCTGCTGGTGGGACTGCTGCTGGTTGGCAGCGCTTTTTCATCCCTGATGCGTATTTTGCCGCTGCTAGGGCTGGTGGTAGTGGTGCGCAGCTGCCAGCGCTTTAAAACCTGGGGCCAGGTGGGGGTAGTGGCCATTATTTTTGTTCTGCACGGAGTTGTGGCTCTGGCCCACGGGAGCATGCCACCCCTTGAGGATATTTCTTTGCAGCTGGGCTCTCCCCCCGAGCAGTGGCGAATCAGCGTGCTGCAAACCAACGCCATGATTGTGTTTGGATTGGTGCTGGTGTTTGTGTCGCTGCTGGTGAATGCGCTGCTGTCGGTTTACCAAAGTCAGCAGGAGCTGGCGATCGCCCACGAGCAGCTGCGAGCCTACGCCACGCGGGTTGAAAGCCAGGCCACCCTGCAAGAGCGCAACCGCATTGCCCGCGAAATTCACGATTCCCTCGGCCACGCCCTTACCGCTCAAACCATTCTGCTAGAGAATGCCCTGCTCTACCTGCCCGCCCAGGCCGACCAGTCCCGCGGCTACCTCGCCAGCGCCAAAGACTCGGCCTACCAAACCCTGCGAGACGTGTCGAAGTCAGTTTCTGCCCTGCGCAACAGCCCCTTACAGGGACAATCGCTGACTACAGCGGTACCCCTTTTGGTGGACGAATTGTGTAAATCGGCGGGCATGGGAGCTGATTGCTCCGTCGAGCTGCCTGAAACCCTGCCCGATGATACCAAGCTGGCCCTGTTTCGCATTGTGCAGGAGGCGATGACCAACGCCGTGAAGCACAGCCAGGCCACCGCCGTGCAGGTCAAGCTAGGGGCCAAACCCAGCCGCGTTTACCTCCAAGTGCTCGACAACGGCCAGGGCTTTGACCCCAGCAAAAACACCACAGGCTTTGGCCTACGAGGCATGCACGAACGAGCGATCGCCCTCGGCGGCACCTGCCAAATCTGGAGCGCCCCCAACGCCGGCTGCCGCATCAGCGTAATTTTGCCCCTCCCTGCGGCGATCGACCACCCCGCCTAGGGCTCGGTGCAGGAATCGGTGCAGTGCTATCACGACTGCACCCTACTTCATTCCCCTATTTCCCCCACCTTCCCCATCTCCCTCATATCCCTGCTTCCCCTATCTCCCTAATTCAAAACTTAAAACTCAAAACTCAAAACTTCCCCCTCACTCACCCACCCATCTACCCACCTACTCACCCACCCATGATCCGCCTCCTACTCGTTGACGATCAAACCATCATCCGCCAGGGGCTGGCCAACCTGCTTGAGGCTCAATTTGACCTCACCGTGGTGGGCACAGCTGAAAACGGTCAGCAGGCGGTAGAACAGGTCGCCGCCCTCTACACCACCCCCTACCAGCCCGACGTAGTGCTGATGGATGTACGCATGCCCCAGGTGGATGGAGTCGCCGCCACCCGCCAGATCTGCGACGCCTTTCCGGGGGTGAAAATTTTGGTGCTCACCACCTTCGACGATGACGAATATGTGCAGCAGGCCATGCGCTATGGGGCTAAGGGCTACTTGCTGAAGCAGACCCCGGTTGACCAGCTGGCGATCGCCATTCGCGCCGTGCACCAGGGCTACACCCACATGGGGCCAGGGCTATTCGAAAAAACCCAGTATCCCGCTGACCTACCCGAAACGCTGATTCCTCCTGAGCTAGCGGCACTGTCGCCCCGTGAGCAGGAGGTGCTAAAGCTGATTAGCAACGGCCTCAGCAATCGCGAAATTGCCCAGGCGCTCTACATTTCTGAGCGCACGGTGCGCAACCACGTCACCAGCATTTTGAGCCAGCTGAGGCTGCGCGATCGCACCCAGGCGGCGCTCTATGCCAGCGGCTTTTGGCCGAGGGTAGAAGGGTAAGTGGGTGGATGGGTAGGTGGGTAAGCGGAACAAGCCCTGTAGGGGCAAATGGCATTTGCCCTAACAAACCCAGCAGAACGTAGATTACTCGTACTTTTCGCCGCTGAGAATGAAGATTGGGTCTACCGCCGTAAACACCTGGTAGTTGCCCTTGGTTTCTAGGCGGTTGACGGCGGGCTGGGCTGCCTCAATGTTGCGCACCCGCAGTTGGGCAAAGGTTTCTGACACCACGTAGAGGGTTTCCAGATTTCCCGCCGTCACCACCACCCGCCCCAGCGACGGTAGGTAGTCCCAAGCGGCCAGCAAAATGTCTTTGAGGTTGCGCCCGCCTTCGACGAAAATGCAGTCGGGGTGGTGGGGCAGCTCGCTCAGGCAGCCGGGGGCGCTACCCTGGATAACTTGCACATTGCTGAGGCCAAAGCGATCGCAGTTGCGCCGAATCAAATCGGCCACATCCTCGTCGCGCTCGACGGCCACCACCTTGCCGCCGGGGCACATCAGCGCCGCCTCAATTGCCAGGGTGCCGGTGCCCGCGCCAATATCCCACAGCACGTCTTTGGGCTTGAGGCGCAGATAGCCCAGCAGCAGCAGCCGCACCTCCCGACTGCTGAGGGGAATGCCGGGCAGCTGCTCGAACAGGTGGTCGGGAATGCCGGGGGTGGCATAGGGCCAGAGTTTCGCCATAGAGTTGCCAGGAATAGCGCTGGCTCTATTATGGCTGGGGATGGCGAGGCAAGTCTTTGCATTCCCAGCTGGATTTAGGCACTCGTCTTTTGTTCTGTTACCAGGGTCAGGCTTTCCCAGGTGCCCTGGGCGCTATAGGTGCGAATTAGCCGCTGCCGCAGAGTTGGGGTAATCAGCCAGCCCGCTTCCAAAAACAGCGGCTGCCCCGACTGAACCTCGGTGGGAAAGGTGGCCGAAGCTCCCCCTGGCAACAGTAAAACGGTAACAGGCTGGCTGCCCTGCTCAAACCGCAAAGTCGAGCCCGCCAGCCGACCCTGGGACTGAATGGCGGGGCTGTTGCCGAAGGTGAGGGTTTGGGTAAGGTTGCGTTGGTTGTAAACCGGTCGAAGACCATCGCCCTCTCGCTGAATCTCTAGCCGAGTCGCCATCGACTGCTGGGGCTGCCAGTCGGGGAACACCGTAGTCGCCTCCCCCACCCAAATACCAATCAGCTCATCCACCGTCAGCGCGGGGCGCGGTGTGGGTTCTGTACCCGCCAAATGCTCGCGAATTAACGTCAGGCTGCCCAGAGTTGGCTGCCTGGGAAAAATCTGAGCCACCCGCAGACGCTCGCTGCTGTAGATCAGCCCCAACTCGGCCCCAAACTCGCTCACTGGGCTGCGCTGAATCGACCCCTGAGAAAAGGCACCGGTCTCGAAAAACAGCACGCCCCGCCCCAAAGAACTGTATTCCAGCACCGTTTCGCTGGGGGGCTGACCAGGGGAAAACTTGCGAATCTCCTGGCGCATGGTGTTGCCCTCGTTGAGGGGAATCAGCGCCACCTCCGAGGGGGTGTCCTGCAAAATTTCCCCCGTTGGCGACACCTGGGTAAATGACCCTACCCAATTGCCCTGGTTTTTGAGCAGACGCGCCCACTGAGTCGAAGTAGCTGAGGTCATAGGGGGGTGAATAGACGATAGCGTGAGGGGTTTGGTGGGGAGGTTGGCAAGTTGGCAGGTTAGCAGGTCAGCAAGTTGGAAGGTTGGCACGTTGGTAGGTTACCAAGTCCGAACCTTTGAACCTTCCAACCTTTGAACCTTCGAACCTTTCAACCTCCTCACCAGAAGCCACGTTCAATTGCTCACCCATCCAAAACCTGGGTAGGCCAATTCAGCCCTGCATCAGGCTAACTAGGTGCGGCAGCTCCGGCAAAATCAGCGACTCCATGGCCAGGGTTACCGCTTTGCTCAACCCCGGCAGTGAAAAAATTAGGGTGGATTGGTAGACCCCGGCCACGGCGCGGGAGGCGATGGCGCGGGAGCCAATCTCCTGAAAGCTGAGCTGGCGAAAGATTTCGCCAAACCCTGGCAGGGTTTTCTCTAGCAGGGCGGCGATCGCATCATACGTCGTGTCGCGGGGGGCAATGCCCGTTCCCCCGGTGAGAATGATGCAGTCAACCTGCGCGGCCAGGGATTGGCACAGCGGGCGAATCTGCTGCGGCTCGTCGGGCACAATGCGGTAGTCGCTCACCTGGTGGCCCGCCTCGGCCAGCAGAGTTTGCAGGAGTTGCCCGCTGCGATCGCTCTCAACGGTGCGAGTGTCGCTCACGGTGACTACCGCGCAGCGCACCGGTCTGCCTAATGCTTGGGGATGGGCCATGGCCGGGGTCGCACCTAGCTCTTGGTAAAGCCCAGCCCGTTTTGCTCGGCGTAGCGGTTCATAAACCGCATAAAGCGATCCCACTCGGCTTCGCTTTTCATGATGTAGGTGGCCTCAATGCCCGCGGGTTCGCCGTTGACAAACCGGCCATTGACCTCGCGGCTGACCAGCTCGCCCTCTTCATCCACCAAGTACATACCGGTGATTTCCACCCCTTCCTGCTGGGAGAGCGCCTGGGGATGGTCAAAGTAAAAGGTGGCCGTGCCGTCGGAGCCATCCTTGGCGCGAGTGAGCCGCACATCAGGAATTACCGGTTCTGCAACGCCACGGGCAAATTGAATCTCGGCCATGCCAAACGTCCTAATCTAAGATTGCCATTTATAAAAATTCATTCTCGCACGATACCGGAACCGGATCTGACGTGGGCAGCAACTCTACCGCCGCCGCGGGATCAAGCCATCCCCTCAGCGTCTTTAGGGAGCGTCGCCAAGGGGATCAGCCATGGGATCGGCGGTCAGCACCGTGAACGATTCGGCCAGGGCCACGGCTTCCTCGGGGCTGACATCTTCGCAGGCCTGGAGCGACTCAAATAGACCGCTAATGTAGGTCGCCCCCACCAGCCGGTAAGCGCCAGAAGCCCCCACCATCCAGTCGGTGAACAGGTTGGAGTCGGGCAACTCGGCCCGCACATCGGCCTCGACAAAGGGGCCATAGTTGAGGCCGTAGCCCTGGTCGCCAAACAGCGGCGGCTGAATGGGAACACGGTTTTCGGTGGCGGGGGGGTCGCCAACACCCTCGGCGGCAAACTCGACGGCAAAGCACTGGCTGCGGTCGTTTTGGTAGACCACCAGGTAGCCGGGGCCAGAGTCGCTGGAGTCAACCCGCATTTCTGCGATCGCAAAGGACGGCGGCACCTGACCCGGCACCACCACCTCAATCCCTAGACTGGTGAGCTGGCTGGTTTGGGTGGGCGACATTTGGGCTAAGAAAGCGCCTTCGGGGGGTGGCGGTGGCCCTTCGGCGACGGGGGTATCGAGAGGGGCCGAGGTGGCGGTTGGGGGTTGGCGATCGCAGGCACTGGCTAGGCCCACGACTAGCAGCAGGGCGGCGGCAACCTTGGCTATCTGGGTTGTCATAGTGGCTCTATCACCCGCTAAACAATGCCGCCGCTATCTTATCGCGTTGCCCGATCGCCCCGACCACCCAAAAACCGCCATCCCAGGTGAACCTATGGCATGATGATCCCCTATTGACCTGGAGTTCTGTTCGTTGGCTAAGCTACCGCCCCTGCCTTTTTCGGTCAAAGTGTTCTACGGCGTGGGTGAGCTAGCGGCAGCGGTGCCCGCCAGCCTGTCGGCGTTTTTTGTGCTGTATTTCTTTACCACCGTGGCGGGGCTGAGCCCGGCGCTGGCGGGCTCGGTGCTGCTGTTTGGCCGCGTGTGGGATGCCATCAATGACCCGATCATCGGCTGGCTGAGCGATTGCACCCGATCGCCCCTGGGCCGCCGCTTTCCCTGGATGCTGGGCGGGGTGATTCCCCTGGCGATTTGCTCGGTGCTGCTGTGGGTGGTGCCGCCCTTTTCAACCCAGATGGGGGTGTTTGCCTACTACATTGTGCTGTCGATTTTTGCCTTTGCGGCCTTTACGGCGGTGCAGCTGCCCTATACCGCCCTGGCGGCGGAGCTGGCCGACGACTACGACGAGCGCACCGACCTGATCGGCATGAAGTCGGCGTTTAGCATTGGGGCCAGCATTTTGGCCCTGGTGATGGCCCAGATTGTGTTTGCGCGGGTGGCCGACCCGGCCCGCCAGTACGCGCTGTTGGGGATGCTGTCGGCCAGTTTGGCCCTGGTGGTGATTGGCATTTGCGTGGCGGGCACCTACCGGCGCTACTGGCAGGTGCAGCGAGGCCGCCCTTCGCTGGCTGGGGCCGCCGCTCCCCCGGCGCTGCTCAATCAGCTGCGCACTGTATTTCGCAACAGCGCGTTTCGCCAGGTATTGGGCCTCTACCTCTGCGGCTGGATGAGCGTGCAGGTGACCGCCGCCATGCTGCCCTACTTTGTTGGGGCCTGGATGGGACTGCCCGCCACCCATTTTGCCCAGATGGCTCTGGCGGTGCAGGGCACGGCGATCGCCATGCTCTGGGTGTGGGACTGGGTGACCAAACGCACCGGCAAGCGCACGGTATTTTTGATGGGGGCACCCCTGGCGGCGATCGCCCTGGGGGGGCTGGCCACGGTGCAGCCTGGCCAGGTGGTGTGGATGTATACCCTGGGGGTGATTGCGGGCATGGGGGTAGCCACCCTCTACGTAGTGCCCTTTGCCATGCTGCCCGACGTGATCGACCTCGATGAACTCAACACCGGCCTGCGGCGGGAAGGGCTGTACTTTAGCGCCCTGGTGTTTTTGCAGAAGCTGGGGCTGGCCCTGGCGCTGTTTATCTCGGGCCAGCTGCTGAGCTGGACGGGGTACCTGGCTAACGCCCCCACCCAGCCCGTGGCGGCCCTCAACGCCATTCGCCTGCTGATTGGGCCGCTGCCCGCCCTGCTGCTGACGGTGGGGCTGTGGTTTTGCTACCGCTACCCGATTAGCCGCGATCGCCATCAGCAGATCTTGTTAGCCCTACAGCAGCAGCGCCAGCAGCAGTTTGACCAAGAAGCCACCGCTAGCTCAGACGCCCCCAACCCAGGAGCGTAGCGCCTGACGTGCGACCCGATCCCCGAGCCGGGTTTTAGCCCTGGGCAGAGATCTTTTTGGGCGGCGATCGGCAACATTGGGTTCTACCCTGCGGTAGAGGAAGCGGCCAACAACGCTCGTTAAGGTACGTTAAGTGTTTTAACGAAGCGCTTTAAGGATTTCGTCTTTGCGAGGCGTGCTTGTTCTTCGCCTCCGATTTCGTGAATCTATGCAGTTTTGAGTGTAAGGATTGTTTTTGATGACTACTGTTCGTTCCTCTAAAGCAAAGCGTTGGATGGTTGGTTTTGCAAGCGTGGGTGCAGCGGCTATGCTGGCTGCCTGCGGCCCTAGCAACACCGACACCGCTGTGGAGACCACCCCCGGTGCTGACCCCATGGCCACCGAAGAGCCCGCCACTGGCACTGAGCCCATGGCTGAAGGTGACACCGTGGTTGACGTAGCTGCTAGCGACGAAAATTTCAGCATTCTGGTGGAAGCCATTGAGGCCGCTGACCTCACTGAGACCCTCAGCGCCTCTGGCCCTGTGACCGTGTTTGCCCCCACCAACGAGGCCTTTGAGGCTCTGCCCGAAGGTACTCTCGACGAACTGCTGCTGCCTGAGAATCAGGATCTGCTGCGTCAGGTTCTGACCTATCACGTGCTTCAGGACGAAGTGCCCGCCGCTGAAGTAACCACGGGTGAAGTTCCCACCGCCGCTGGTACCCCCATTTCCATTCAGGTTGATGAAGCCACTGGCGATGTCATGGTCAACGAAGCCATGGTGGTCACCCCTGATATCCAAGCCAGCAACGGCGTTATCCACGCCATTGATCAGGTTATTCTGCCCCCCGGTCTGACTCTCTAAGGTCAGTTGATCGGTCAAATGCTACGTTTGACCCAATTTTGTCAACTCTCCGACTCCCTGTAAGCAAAATCTCCAGGAGCAGCTTTTAGCCAAGTTAGCTCCTGGGGATTTTCTCTGTTGGGCTAGCCGCCTTGGTCAGAGGGCTGCTGCCCTAGGCGCGGTTCGGTACCAGCCAGCAGGCGATCGATGTTGCTGCGGTGGCGCAAAATTACATAGAGCGCTCCCAGCGCGCCCAGCACGGCATAGGGTAGGGGCTGACCCGTGACGACCATGAGCAGGCCCGCTGCGATCGCCGCCACTATCGAACTCAGCGACACAATGCGGCTCAGGGCCAGGGAGAGACCAAAGGCGATCGCCGCCCCCAGGGCCACCGGCCAGGCCAGGCCGATTAGCACCCCCAAGCCAGAGGCCACCGATTTGCCGCCGGTAAAGTTAATCCACACCGATTTGCTGTGACCCACCAGGGCCAGCAGCCCGGCCCCCACCGCCACCCACGGCTGCCAGAGGGCATCTAGGGCGGTCAGCGCCGCCACCTGGGGCCAGACCAGCGCTACCAGCAGCACTGCCAGCAGTCCCTTGAGCAGGTCGATGATGAGGACGGCGATCGCCGCCCCCTTGCCCACGGTTCGCAGCACGTTGGTGGCCCCAGTGCCCCCCGAGCCATGCTGCCGAATATCAATTCCCTTGACCCCTTTGGCCACCAGGTAGCCAGTGGGAATCGAGCCCAAGAGATACGCCGCTGCCAATAGCAGCACAATTGCTAGAACCGCCAACGCCCTATGTCCTTAAAAACGTGGTGTAACCCGAAAATGCGGTGCAACCGGAAGCATCCGCCATTGTGCCCTGACTTCAGGGGGGGTGCATGCCAATCGCCGATACCAGCCTCGACATCAGTCTAGAAGGATTGGAGCCCGGCGGTTAGAGATGGCAAGAAAAGTCTAAAGATGAGCCTGCCCCAAGGTTTGGTGTTCCCTCAGTCCGTCAGATAGGACTACCGCCAGCGGCGGCGCACAGGCGCTCGATCACCTGCTCAGCAGTAATTAATCGCTTTAGCACCACCTGACCAATGGGTTCACTGGTGACCCCCTCGGGCTTGACCTCGACCATCAGCACGGTCTCTTCAACCTGGTAGAGCCAGAGGGTTTCTCCCTGTTCTTGAATCGACAGGTTGAGGCGGCGCATGTGGGGTTTACGCTGCCAACCCAGCTCGTTCCACAGGCCGCCAAACTCCCACACTCGGCCCGTCACCCAACCATCCGAAAGAAAAAAGTATTTCACCGCTCACTCTGCCACACCATATATCAATGGCATTATGCACCGTGACGACCCACAGACCGCAGGCCTCACCTAGTTTAAACGCTAATCACAGGTAAATCGGCTAGCCCATGATTCACATTGCCGCCCTTGACCACCTGGTGCTCACCGTGGCCGACATGGCCCGCACCTGCGAGTTTTATCGACTGGTGCTGGGCATGGAGGCGGTGACCTTTGGCGGCGATCGCCAGGCCCTGCACTACGGGCGGCAGAAAATTAACCTGCACCAGACCGGAGCATCGTTTGCCCCCCATGCCCAGGTTCCCACGCCCGGATCAGCAGATCTGTGCTTTTTAATCAGCGGTTCCCTGGACGCGGCTGAGGCCCATCTTCAATCCTTGGGAGTGCCGATTGTGGCGGGGCCAGTACGCCGCACAGGGGCGGCAGAGGAACTGCTGTCAATCTACATTCGCGACCCCGACGGCAACTTGCTGGAGCTGAGCGTACCGGCAGGCCCCTTAGGCGACGGGGTGAATGCACCGCGCTGAGCCAAACTTTTCGGCAACTGTCCGGATGGGGACAGCCCCGTATGTATTAGAGAAAGGTAGATGCACCCTGATTGTTAGCCCTGGGATACCTGGAGGGATCCTAGGGCTTTTTTTTGACTAAAGTTAGGGGCTGGTTATCCGGCAGCGCGGCTGTGATACCCTATCCGCAATTGGCGCGATGGTGAGGAACTGTACATGGCAACCGTAACGGTAGGGCTGGTGTTTGGCGGCTGCTCAGGGGAGCATGAGGTGTCGATTCGCTCGGCCCAGGCGATCGCCCGCGCCCTGGCCAGCGGCAGCAACGCCCAAAAATACACCGTGCTGCCGGTCTACATTCGCAAAGACGGTGTTTGGCTGGCGGGTTCTGCCGCTGAGTCTGTCTTAACCGCTGGCGTGCCCCCCCAGGAGATGCCCGAGGCTCCGGTCGCCACCGCCCGCGATCGCCTGCCTCAGTTTGATCAGATGGCCGATATTGACATTTGGTTCCCGGTGCTCCACGGCCCCAACGGCGAAGACGGCACGGTGCAAGGCCTGTTGACGCTGATGCAGCAGCCCTACGTCGGTGCTGGGGTGCTGGGCTCAGCGGTGGGTATGGATAAAATTGCCATGAAAATGGCCTTTGCCCAGATTGGGCTGCCCCAGGTGAAGTACCTGGCGGTGAGCCGGGCCGAGGTGTGGTCGAACCCCTGCGTATTTCCGAAGCTGTGCGATCGCATTGAATCCGAACTGGGCTACCCCTGCTTTGTCAAACCCGCCAACCTGGGCTCGTCGGTGGGCATTGCCAAGGCCACCACGCGCAAAGAACTCGAAGCCGCCCTCGACAACGCCGCCAGCTACGATCGCCGCATCATCGTCGAAACCGGGGTGGTCGCCCGCGAGGTCGAGTGCGCCGTGCTGGGCAACGACAACCCCAGAGCCTCGGTGCTGGGCGAAATCACATTCCAAAGCGATTTTTACGACTACGAAACCAAATACACCAGCGGCCAGTCGCAGCACACCATCCCGGCCCAGGTGCCCCACGATGTGGCCCGCCGCATTCAGGAGATGGCAATTACGGCCTTTCAGGCAGTGGATGCCGCCGGACTGTCGCGGGTCGATTTTTTCTACGTGGAAGCAACCGGAGAAGTTCTGATCAACGAGATCAACACCCTGCCCGGATTCACCGCCACCAGCATGTACCCAATGATGTGGGAAGCCAGCGGCGTCAGCTTTGAGGAGCTGGTCGATACCCTGATTCAGCTCGGGTTTGAGCGCAGCAGCACCGTAGATCCGCAGGAATAGTCAACGACTTGACGGCGTTTTATCAGCGAGTTGCGCCGCTCTTCGCCTCTGGCTAGGTAGCAAAGACAGGTGGTTCTTTGTGTCGTAGATAACAATTGAGGCGAAAGGAGTGGGGCAGCATACCCCTAGGGATGGCTGAGTTTCTGCGGCCTCTAAATCACCCCATGCGTATTTTGCTGGTAGAAGACGACATCCGCCTGGCTGACTCCCTGGCCGAAATTTTGATGGCCCAGCGCTACACCGTTGACTTTGCCCGCGATGGCGAAACCGGCTGGAACCAGATCAGCGCGATCGCCTACGACCTGATTTTGCTGGATATCACCCTGCCCAAGCTCGACGGCATGGGGCTGTGTGGGCGCATGCGCGATCGCGGCATTGCCACCCCGGTGCTCATGCTCACCGCCCGCGACACCAGCTCCGACAAGGTGATGGGCCTCGATGCCGGGGCCGATGCCTACATGGTCAAACCCTTTCACTTAGAAGAACTGCTGGCCCAGGTGCGCGCCCTACTGCGGCGAGGCCAAACCAGTTTTACCCCGGTGCTGAGCTGGGGTGCCCTCACCCTCGACCCCAGCAGCTACGAGGTCAGCTACAACCGCACCCTCGTTCACCTCACGCCAAAGGAATTTGCCCTGATGGAGGCGCTGCTGCGCTACGGTCGGCGGGTGCTGAGCCGCAGCGCGATCGTCGAACACATCTGGACCTGGCAAGAGGCCCCCAGCGAAGACACGATCAAGACCTACATCAAAAACCTGCGCGCCAAACTCAGAGCCGCCGGAGCCCCCAAGGATGTAATTGAAACCGTACACGGGCTGGGCTATCGACTAGGGGCGATCGACTAAAGGAAATTGATCTCGGCCCAAGAACTCACCATTATCAGAACCCAAGGTTTTTTTGAAAAACCTTGGGTTTTTAACACAAATTATTGTTGTGAGGAATCGACTATATTCTCCCCGATTCCTTCACTCATTAATCCTTAAAACCTTCACGATGGGCCTGTAAATTCAGTTCCCAAGTTCTAATGGTTCGCGCATCAAACAATTTCTTGGATTAGAAGATTTTGCAGATTTTCTGTATCCGCTGATGCAATCGTATCGCAATTTTGGGAGTTTGTGGAGGCCATGGTGAATATTCGTAGACGACATTTTCTTCAGCTCAGCGTCGGGGCGGGGCTGGCCGTAGCGGCCCACGCCTGTAGCCAGCCCCAGACCCAGGTATCAGAAGGATCAGGGGGCGAAGCGCCCGGCAAAATTGCCATCGGTTTTTGGCCGGTGGCCTCAGGTCTGCCGCTGTTTGTAGCTGTTGAGAAAGGCTACTTTCAAGAGGCGGGTTTAGAGGTAGAAGCGGTCAAATTTGCCAACCCTAACCAGGTGGCCGAGGCGCTGATTGCCGGACGGTTGCAGGGCACGGGCAATGGTGTCGCTAGCGGAGCATTGGGATTGGCAGAAATCACCTCGCCGGGGCTATTTAAGATTCTCACGTCTAACCCCAGCAACGTTGACTACGTCCTCGATCAGGTGATTGTCAAACAGGATAGCGACATTAAATCGATTCAGGATCTCAACGGCAAGGCCTTTGCCACGGGGCCAGGGGCGCAGAACTTGGCGATCGCAGAGGCCATTCTCAGCGCCGCCGGGGTAGCTGACCCCAAGGTGCAGCAGCTGGAAATTAGCCAGCACGTAGCGGCGATCGAGTCAGGGCAAATTGCCGCCGCCTATACCCTAGAACCCACCGGCACCGTGGGAGCCGTCAAAGGCATTACCCGCGTACTCGAAAACGGCGTGGTGTCGAAATACATTCTGGGCGATGCCAAAGCGCCCTGGTTTGGCGGTTCCGCCGCCCTCAGCAGCAAGTTCGTAGAGCAATACCCCGAGACGACGGCGGCCTATGCCGAGGCCTACCGCCGCGCTGTGCAAGACATTCGCGACAACCCCACCGAAGTGCGCCAGTACCTCACCGGCTACACCGCCATTGAGGGCGAACTGGTGGAAAAGGTGCCGATGGTCGGCTACACCATGTACGACGAATTTAGCGCCGAAGACATTGCCTATTTCCAGAAATACTTCGACTTTATGACCGAGAAAGAGATTTTCTCACGCCCCATTGATGTGGCAGCACTGATGTACAAACCTGCCTAATGCACCCACCGTAGGGTGCATTAGCGCAGCAATGCACCGCACAGATTCGCTATGCAGCAGGTATCTCCCTCTTAAGAGATGCCTGTAGGAGATCCCCATTGCCCCCCTTAAAAAAGGGGGTTAAAGCGCGAAATTTAGGTCGCAAGCATCCAGGGGGATCGGCCTCATCCATAGTGCGCCTCACCAGTTTGAGATATTCCACAGATCGTCTTCAAACCCTCAGCAATCGGGAAAATCACCCATGATGCTCGATACACCGACTACTCAAACGATCGCACCCCCTGAGCACTTTGTCTCGGTCAAGGGGCTGTGCAAATCCTTCGGCAATGCCGTTCTGTACGACAACTTCAACCTCGATCTGCCCAGCAACCAGCTGGTGTCGGTCTTTGGCCCCAACGGCTGCGGCAAATCGACGCTGATCAACATGATCAGCGGCCTGACGCCCTTTGACTCTGGGGAAATTCTGATCCACGACAAGCCGATTCGCCGCGCACGGATTGGCTACGTGTTTCAGAACTACCGAGAGGCGATGCTGCCCTGGCTCAGTGCCTTCGACAACATTGCCTACCCGCTGCGGGTGAAGGGGGTGCCCGAGGCGGAGTGCCGCGATCGCGTCGAAACCCTGATTCAAACCTTCAATATTCAGCTCGATCTCAAGCGCTATCCCTACAGCTTTTCGGGCGGGCAGCAGCAGCTAATTTCGATTATGCGATCGATGGTGGCCGATCCTGAAGTTCTCTTTCTAGACGAGCCTTTTTCTGCACTGGATTTTGAGACCACCCTATTTGTGCGCGACAAGCTCCAGGAAATTTTTGAGACCACCAAAATTCCCATGTTTATGGTGGTGCACAACTTAGAAGAAGCGGTGTTTTTAGCTGACACTGTGCTGCTGCTCAGCAAGCGCCCCACCCGCCTGGTGGAAATGGTGTCGTTCACCGCCCCGCGCCCCCGCACCCTCGACACCCTATCGTCGCCCGAGTTCATCGAGACCAGCCGCCACTGTTTAGATATCTTTCGCCAGGAGATGCGCAAATGACTGCGACCCTATCCAAGCCCCAGCGCCGTACTGCGGGCCGTCCGTTCCTGCAAAACCTCGATCGCCTGTTGCCCCTGGTGGGGGTAGGAGTGATGTTTGGCCTCTGGTGGCTGATCGCCATTTCAGGGTGGGTCAACCCGGTGCTGCTGCCCACCCCCTGGGCCACCCTGGGAACCCTCGCCACCGCCATGACCACGGGGGATATGTTCACCGACTTTTTGGCCAGCGTGGTGCGCACCTTTAGCGCCTTCGTGCTGGCGGCGGTGGTGGGCGTGCCCCTGGGCGTGCTGCTGGGCAGTTCTGAAAAGCTCTACCGCAGTGTGGAATTTTTGATCGACTTCTTTCGCTCAACTCCGGCCAGCGCGCTGATTCCCATGTTCATTTTGTTCTTCGGGGTGAGCGATTTTTCGAAGGTGATTATTGCCGCCTTTAGCGCCCTGCTGCTAATTGTATTCAACAGCGCCTACGGGGTGCTGAATGCCCGCCAGTCGCGAATTTTGGCAGCAAAGGTGATGGGGGCCAACCGCTGGCAAGTGTTCAAAGACGTGCTGGTGATGGAGAGCCTACCGCAAACCTTTATCGGTCTGCGCAGCGGCATTAGCATTGCCCTGGTGATTGTGATTGTGGCGGAAATGTTCATCGGCACCGAGCAGGGTTTGGGCAAGCGAATTATCGATGCCCAGCAGGTGCTAGATGTGCAGGACATGTACGCCTCGATTTTGATTACCGGGCTGCTGGGCTACGCGCTGAATGTGCTGTTTTTGCTGGGCGAAAAGCGCGTGATTCACTGGAGCGGTAAGTAGCCGGACTGGGGGGCGGTTTGCGATCGCCCCGGCGTTTGTCAGCCAGCCCATCTGGGGATACTAGAGTTGGCATGATAAAGATGTTCCTGAGAACGAGGGCTGGGGCAACCTGGCCCTTTTTTTGAGGCTATCCCAGCTATTTGCTGAATAGGGTTGTTCCCGGTGCGCACGCCTAAGCAACCTGGGAATACTGTATTTAGCCATTGAAACAGTCCTTCAACGCAAAAGCAGGGGTCGGTTGACCCCTGCTTTTTTAATAGGTTGTGCCAGCGACGGCTGTATTGGCGATTGGCTACGACGGCGACAGGAAGAGGGTAAGGGCGCGGTGGTCAAGGGATTGCACCTTGCCAGCATCGTTCAGATCTTCTATAACCCGATTCAAAAGGTCAGTGGCGCGATCGCGGTGCTGGTGTTCTCGCCCCCGCAGCCGCACTAAAAACTTGACCGAATCCCCTTTGCTCAACCACTCTGTGGCTCGGTTGATGCGCAGAGTGTAGTCAGATTCGCCAATGTTGGGGCGAAATTTGACCTCTTTGACCGAGGGGCGCGAGGTCTGTTTCTGGCGCTTGTTCTGCTGATACTGGAGCTTGCCGTAGTCCATGATTTTGGCCACGGATGGGCCGTCTTCACTGGGGGAGACGACCACCAGATCGAGTTTGCTCTCTTTAGCCATCCTGAGGGCGTCTCTGGTGTCGGTAACGCCCAAATTTTCGCCCGTCTGGGTGATCAGCAGCACCTGAGGGTCTCTGATGTCGCGGTTGACAATGGCTTTCTGTCTTTTAGCGATAGGACAAATCTCCAAATTCTGCAAGAAGTACATAGCGAGCTTCCCTGGGGTGAAGCCTAGTCTAGCAGTCCTCATTATCCTGCTGTAGGGAAGCCAAATAAACGTGAGACAGCCAGATACTGACACACTCTTAGAGCTTAGCCTGTGGGCCTCTCAGTCGGCCCGGGGCTAATGTATTCTTAATGTCTACATTACGCTGGGCCGATCGCAGCCACATCCCCCTGCCGGTGGGTTCCCTTCCCTAAGGTCAAGCCCCCGAGGTCAAAATTGTGTAGCAGAAAAGTCGACAGTTGGAGGTAGCAAACTCCTATGGGGCCAAAGAAATTGCCTGCTGGAACTGCCTGATGGCAGCTCCGGTGTCGGTTTCGGCCATCAAAATGCAACGTCTGAGCAGGTCTAGATCGAGATCCTGAAGACCCGCTAACTCGCTGCGATCGCAGCCGATAGACCCCCAACACCCCATCCTGCCAGAGCCACACCTCGGGTACACCCAATGCCCGATATCGTGCCAGCTTATCTACCCCGCCGCTGGTGTATATAACCTCAATCGACAGGTCGGGAATAGGCTTGACGGAGCCAAGGCAAAACGACTGATCGGCCTGGGCAGAGACTTCGCGCTCTTTCTCCTGGGTCATGGCCCCGGTGGGCTGAAAGAAGACGCCTTTTTGAGCCAAAAACAACCCGATTAAATGGCCAATCACCCAGCTAAATAGCTCATGATCTCGCCCCGGCATCAACACCTCAACGGTTCCGTTGTAGTAAAACAGCCGTACACCGGGGGCCTGCTCAAAGCCCTTTTGGATTGATTTGAACTGCTCCCACGATCGCCCGTAGTGGACGACCCGCTGATCGCTCGGCGGGGCTAGGGGTTGGGAAATTGGCAAATGCAAGGATTGAGCCATCGGGCTGCACGGCAGGGCTGCTCCCATTATAGGGGCGTTGTCGGAGCCGCCCTGGCTCACTCCAGCAGCAGATGTACGGTAACTGTCGTGCCCGCACCCTCGGCGCTGTCGATGTGCCAGGTGCCTCGGTGCAGGGTGACGGCGGTGTGGACGATCGCCAGCCCCAGACCACTGCCGGGGCGATCGCCCACGTTGCTGCCCCGCTGAAAGGCCTCGCGAATTGACACCAGATCGGCAACGGGAATGCCCCGGCCAACATCCTGCACCGTCAGCGTTGCCACCTCTCCATCGCTACTGAGCGAGACCTGAATGGGGCTGTTGCTGGGGGAATAGTTGGCGGCATTGAGCAATAGGTTGGTGAGCAGCGATCGCCCCAGCCGCCGATCCCAAAGGGCTTTGATCGGCTCCGCTGGGTAGCTAAAGCTCAGGGGCTGGCTCACCTGGGGCTGCACCTCATCGATCACCTGCTGGCAGAATTGAACCGCATCGAGTAGCACCGGGTCAAACTCCAGCTTGCCCGCCTCGGCACGGGTGAGGGTAAGAGTATCCCAAGCAAATAACTATCCATTAGATTAGGAGAGAGCTGTGTTGTTGTCGAGCTTCGATGATGGATGTTGCCCCTCTAGCGTTAACCGATAGCCTCAAGGTGTTGTTGAAAGAC